>CDZQ01016028.1_pt1 | contig 59141 bp, 53 predicted proteins | sample 554831 | NCBI WGS metagenome assembly CDZQ01 (sample SAMEA3182112, study PRJEB8094) | gut metagenome | biome: human; feature: gut; material: Stool; isolation source: human stools | place: Canada | collected 2013-05-06 | reverse complement strand
GCCTGGGCGCCCTCGAAGGCGTCGCACAGCTTATCCTCCATCATCCGCATGACACGGTGGGTCTCCTCAGCCGTGTAGGCGGGGTTGCGGCGGATGTACTTGTTGCACAGCTCGGCAGTCTCGGGGGCGTAGAAGCTCTCCTCCGTAGGCAGGGAGGCGCACACGCCGCCGGTCAGGTCGGCCAGGATCTCGTACTCGTGATAAATGTTGTGGCCGGCGATGCGGCGGCCGGCGTTGGTCAGCACCTCATCGGGCACCCACTGGCCGGAGGGGAACTCCACGGCGTGGTGGGCAGAGGCCTCACCGGCGGCAAACACCAGCTCAGCGGTCTGGATGATGTCGCACAGCTTGGAGCGGACATGGGACTCCTTGGCGATGTCGTTCACATCGGCCACCAGGGCGGCCTGGGAAGCGATGACCTCGGACACGGCGGTCTTGCAGCCGGTGTAGGAGTGACGATGATAGTGGGCGAACATCAGGGCCAGGTAGCCGGCGTAGCGGCAGACGTTCTCCTGGTCCCGGCCACACATAAACACACGCTCATAGGGCACGAACACATCGTCGAAAATGGTCAGGGACTCCACGTCGCCGATGTGCGCCCAGGGGGCGTCGATGTGCTTGCGCTTGTGATGCTGGCCGGGCAGAGCCATCAGCTTGATGCCGTCCCAGTCGGCGGGCAGGGCGAAGGCCACAGCGTAGTCGGCGTCGTCGGGGCTCATAAACTTGGTGGGCAGGGCGATGATCTCATCCACATAGGGGGCGCAGGAGTTGCAGATCTTGGCGCCGCGGACGATGATGCCCTTGGTGGGCTTGCCGTCGATGCCAATGCCGTCCACGTCAGTCTCCACCACGTGGAAAAACTGATCGGGGTCGGGCTGCATATGGGCGCGCTTATACTTGGGGTTACGGGAGCCCTTCACGTCCGTCTGGGCGCAGTTGCAGATCAGGTCGTTGTTCTGGCAGTACTCCAGGTACTTGTTCAGGCGCTTGTGATACTCGGTACCGCAGGCCTGGTCGCAGTCGTAGGTGACGGAGAACAGAGCGTTGAGGGCGTCAGAGCCCATGCAGCGCTGCATACAGCCGCCCACACGGTGGCAGATCAGGCGGGTCATCAGCTGCTTCTTCAGCAGGTCCTCCTTGGAGTGGTGGATATGGGTGGAACGGTTGATGGTGTTGCCGGTCAGGTGGCTGGTGACGGTGCACACGTCGGCGTAACGGGGGTCGTTGGCGGTGTCATAGCACTGCTTCATGACATAAGTGCCGCCCACGATCCAATCGGCCAGGTCGCGCTCCGCGCCCTCCTTACCGTTGGAACGGTCCAGCTTCTTGCCATGCAGGTAAACGTTGGGCTTCATCTTCAGCAGGCGCTCTTTGTACTGCTCATAGGTGCCAACACAGTTTTTCGCCATTTTGATTTCCTCCATATTCTTTTAGCACTCCCGCACATCAAAAATTTTTTTGATCACGGGCCCAAATTTCAGCCGCTTTGGCCTGCGGCAGAAATACATGTACAGAGGCTAGGTTGCACAAATGCAACGCAAGCCGTTTCCGCCCCAAACATTCAGGCGGTTTCAGGGGTTTGTCCTATTTGTTGTGTTTTTACAACGGGGTTTCCAACCTGCAACAGGCTCTTGCAGGCATGAATCCCTGCCGGGCTTGTCAGTTAATCGTCATGCCTCCGTCCACGGGGATGAGCTGACCCGTGATGTAGCCGCCTGCAGGGGAGGCCAGGAAGTTAATGACGCCAGCGATCTCTTCGGGCTGGGCATAGCGGCGCAGAGAGATCATACGGGTAACGGCGGCCACATTCTTCTCGTCCGCCATCACGTCCTTGGTCATATCGGTGAGCACATAACCGGGGGCCACGGCGTTGACCGTGACGCCATAGCGGGCCAGCTCGTTGGCCATGATGCGGCTGAGATGGGTGACAGCGGCTTTCAGGGAGCCGTACACGGTATCGCCGATGGGGCTCTTGATTCCGGCGGCAGAGGACAGATTGATGATGCGGTAGGGGTGGGTCCCCTTCTCGCAGCCCTGCTCCGCCATCTGGCGGGCCACGGCCTGGCTCATGAAGTACAGGGCCTTGTAGTCGGCCTGGACATAGTGGTCGAAGTACTCTTCGTCCATGTCCACCATCTTCTTGGGTTGGCCGCCGGTGCCGGCGTTGTTCACCAGGATATCCACCCGGCCAAACTTTTCCACGGTCTTTTTCACCAGGTTTTCCCGGGCCTCGGGGGAGGTCACGTCAGTGGCCACGCCCAGGGCCTTGCCGCCGTGGGCCTCGATCTCAGCGGCTACGGCGTCGCAGGCATCCTGCTTGCGCCCGGTGATGACCACCGCGGCGCCGTAGTGGGCCATCGTCTTGGCGATGGCGTTGCCAATTCCCCGGGTAGAGCCGGTGATAATGGCCACCTTGCCGGTCAAGTCATAAGTAGGTACTTGGAAAGACATGTTGACTCGCTCCTTTATCCATATCAGTTCAGTGTCCGTTTGCTTCCATTGTTCTCTGTTCCGATTAAGATGCATATTTCGTGCCAACTTTTCTATCAGGTTCCTTCGCCCACCTCCAGGCCGTACTTTTTCGCCTTTCGTGAAATGGTGGACGGATCCACCCCCAGGGCGTGGGCCGCCTTGCGCACCCCGCCGTGTTCTTCTAAAGCCCGGGCAATCAGGGACCTCTCATAGTCGTCCAGCGCCGCTTTCAAGCTGGCAGGATGCAAGGCGATGCTCTGGCTGTCCATGCCCAGATAGTCGGCCAGTACCGACGGCTGGAGGACGTTGCCCTCACAGCAGATCACCATGTACTCAATGACGTTCTGCAACTCCCGGACGTTGCCTGGCCAGGAGTAGCTCTGGAACACCGCCAGGGTCTCGTCGGGGACGGTGATGGTGTGGGCGTGCTTGGTGCAGTATTCAAAGAAGTAGTGCTTGACCAGCTTGAGGATATCCTCCGGCCTCTCGCGCAGGGGCGGGACATAGATAGGGATGGTGGACAAGCGGTAGTAGAGGTCCTCCCGGAAGGAGCCCTCCTGCATCTTCTTTTTCAGGTCTGCGTTGGTGGCGGCAATCACACGCACATCCAAACTGATTGGCTTGGTTCCCCCCAGCCGCATGACCTCCTTCTGCTGGAGCACCCTCAGCAGCTTCGTCTGAAGCTCATAGGGCAGATCCCCAATCTCGTCCAACAGGATGGTACCCGAGTTGGCCAGCTCGAACAGGCCCGCCTTGCCCTGATTCAGCGCCCCGGTAAAGGCCCCCTTCTCATAGCCGAACAGCTCCGACTCCAGCAGGTTGGCTGGGATGGCGGTACAGTTGACCTTCACAAAGGGCTTGCCCTGGCGGTCAGAGGCGTAGTAGATGCGGTCTGCGATGACCTCCTTGCCCACACCGCTCTCCCCAGTAATGAGGATGGTGACATCGGTGGGAGCGGCCCGGGCAATGGTGCGGCGGATCTCCCGAATGGCGGGGGCTTCTCCCACCATCACGCTCACCTCATGCTCGTTTACCCGGTCCAAGATCTTCACCGCCTGCTCCACATGGACGGTTTTGCGAAACTCGGTAACCCGGTACATGAGGGCGTCGGTGTCAAATACAGACACCGCCACGTTCTTCACACGGCCCTGCTCGTCAAAAATAGGTACGCCGGTGACATAGGTAGGCACGGACCGACCGCGGCCGTCCTGGGTGATGCCGGTCCCTGTGACGTTCCGCCCCAGCTTAATCACGTCTTCAGATACGGACTTCTGAAACAGGGCGCCCTCCTTGGCGATCTCGGTCACGCTGCGCCCCAGCACCTCCTGGGGCATAATGCCCATATGCTTGCAGTAAGCGGGGTTAACGTATCGGGTGACTGCGTCCTGGTCCGTAATGTACATGCCGTCCAGCAGGCTGTCCACCACCTGCTGAAAATCCACGCTTTCCTCCGCCCGGGCAGACAACTCGTCCAGCAGGGCCAGCGCCTCTTCCACGCTCCCCCGCTCCAGGCTGCCCCGGATATGCTCCAAGGCGCTCATCAATGATGCATGATCCATGGATCCCCCCCCGCCTTTCTCTTACGGCTTGTTGTGTAGGAGGGCCGCAGCACCCGCGCCCCTTCTGGCTTAGCTGAGTCGATTATAGCATATTTGTGGCACAGCCGCAACAGTAAGTTGATGGGAGTGTTTCCATATTGCAATACAAAAATTTTACAAGAACGCTGATCTACTGCCTCACAACACAGACAGGGCCTCATCACAATTGTGATGAGGCCCTGTTGCCGGTCAAAGATCCTTTTGATGGGACCTGACAAACGTTCTGGATTGCCCTTTATTCCCCGCCGAAGTATGCTTTCTTGACCACGTCGTTGTTACGGATCTCCTCCACGGAGCCCTCCGCCACCACATTGCCCACCTGAAGGGTGTAGCAATAGTCGGCGGTGCCGAAAGCCAAGTGGACGTTCTGCTCCACCAGCAGGATGCTAGTGCCCCGCTTCTTGCGGATGTCCCGGATCTTCTCCCCGATGTCCTCGATGACCGCCGGGGCCAGCCCCAAGGAGGGCTCGTCCAGACACAGCAGCTTGGGGTTTGCCATCATCCCTCGGGCAATCGCCACCATCTGCTGCTGGCCGCCGGACAAGGTGCCCGCCTTCTGCTTGGCCCGGTCCTTCAGAATGGGGAACAGCTCGTAGACGTACTCCAAGTCGGCCTGGATGCCCTCCTTGTCCTTGCGCTGGGTCGCCCCCAGGATCAGGTTTTTATACACCGATAGATACGGGAACAGATGCCGCCCCTCGGGTACCAGCACCAGCCCCTGCTGCACGATGTTCTGAGTGGGGGTGTTGGTGATATCCTGCCCGTTGAAGGTAACGGTGCCCTGGGTCTTTTTCACGATGCCCATGGCCGCGTTGAGGGTGGTGGACTTGCCCGCGCCGTTGGAGCCGATCAGGGTGACGATGCCCCCCTGGGGCACCTTCAGGCTCACGTCGTGGATGGCAATGGATTTGCCAAACATGACCTTCAGATTTCGGATCTCCAGAATATTGCTCATACCGCACCTCCGAAATAGGTCTTGATCACCGTGGGATCCTGGCGCATCCCCTCGGGCGTACCCTCAAAGATCTTCTCACCGAAGCTGATGACGGTGACGCTGTCCAAAATGTCCAGAATCTGCATGTTATGCTCCACCACCAGCACGGTGATGCCCTTGTCCCGCATGTTGGAGATGGCCTTGATGGAGAAGTCGATCTCCTCCGGGTTCATGCCGCCCAGGGGCTCGTCCAGCAGCAGCAGCTTGGGCTTGGTGGCCAATGCCCGGGCCACACCTAAAATCTTCTGGTACCCGTGAGGCAGGTTTTTGGCCAACTCGTTGCGCACATGGCTCAGGCCCAAAAACTCCAAAATTTCGTCGGCGGACTTGGCGATGTACTTTTCATTCTCCTGATAGGTCTTGGTGTTGAAAAACACCTGGCCGATGGTGGAATGAGGCCGCATGTGATAGGCGGCGGTGACATTTTCAAACACCGTGAAGTCGCCGAACAGGGGATTGAGCTGGAAGGTGCGCCCAATGCCCATCTTGGCCACCTGATGGGGCTTGGCCTTGGTAATGTCCTTGCCGCCGTAGATGATATGCCCGCTGGTGGGGGTGTGGACGCCGGTGATGAGGTTGAAGAAGGTGGACTTTCCCGCGCCGTTTGGCCCCAGGAATCCCTTGATTTCCCCCTCTTCAATGAAGAAGTCCAGGTCGTTCATGACAGTCAGCCCGCCAAAGCGTTTGGTCAGGCCAGAGGTTTCCAGCAGCCTCATTTCGGTTCGCCTCCCTTCATCATGTCCGCGATCTCCTTCTTTTCCGCGCGCTTTTCCCTGGCTGCACGGATACTGCCCGGGATACCGGCCAAGCCATTGGGCAGCAGGTAGGCCACAAGCAACAACACAGCTGCGGTGAGGAAGGGCGTATAGGTTGCATTGGTACCTAGCCAGCGGCTAAACGCCACAAATGCCTCATTCGTGCTACTTCCGCTCAAGCTGGTAAGCAGGTTCGCGATGTTCTCCACAAAACTGACCACAATAGCGCCAATGATAGGACCGATGAACGTATTTTTACCGCCGATCATCATATACATAATAAGCCACAAGGTCAAGTTCATACTAAAGGAATTATAGGACAATGTAGTTAGGTAGTGGGCCTGGAATCCTCCCATCAGTCCGGCGAAGAAGCACCCCACGCCCATAGCAAGCAGGCGGTAGAACGTGGGATTGACACCGATGGAGGCGGCCACATCCTCGCTCTGCGCCAAAGCCCGCAGAGTAGTGCCGATGCGGGAGTGCTCAAACCGATACATAATCAGCAGGCAAATCAGTGCCACAATGAGGATCAGATAGAATACCAGTTGATAGCTCTTGACCTCACCGCCCAGGGCATCCGCCAAACCGCCCAGGGCACTACTCAAAGACGGAATTCCCCGCAACGCCATTGCGCCGCCGGCCAGATCCCAAGAGGAAATCAGCAGCACAATAGCCTGCCCCATAAACATGGTGCCCATGCAGAAATAGATCGTCTTGAGCCGGGCAAACGGCCAGCCAGTAATGATTCCCGTAACGGTGGCCAGGACGGCTCCCAAGGGGATGGTCAGCCAGATGGGCCAGTTGAGGTAAACACCCAGCATCCCCGCCGTGTAGGCGCCTACACCCATAAATGCGCCATGTGCAAACGAAATGTTACCGGATAACGTGATAACACGTAAGCTACACGCCACTACAATATTAATGACAATCGTGATAAACAGGTTGATCCAAGAGCGGCTGTTCAGCCCCAAAATAGGCATGAGTAAGAAAGCCAGCAAAATCACCGCAAAGGGGATCACCTTGGTTATTCTCTGATTTTGTTTCATTGCCGCTTCCCCTCCTTATGCCATCTCATGGCCAAAGAAGCCCTTGGGCTTAATCAGCAACAGAATGACCACAATAGCGATGGGAACGGCGGACCCAGCATTCCCCTGGAACAGGATGGGACACACGCAGTCCAAAAAGCCCATAACAGTGCCAGTGATAATGATGCCATTCATAGAACCGGCACCCGCCAGCATAACCAGCATTAGAATCCGCAGGTTCATAGTGTCGCCCATATTTGCGCTCAAGCCCTGATAGGCACCCATAAAGCAACCGGCCACAGCGGCCAAGGCGCACCCAATGGCACATACCGTAGCGGACACTCGGTTGATATTGATTCCTTGCAACGCGGCCCCCAGCCGGTCCTGGGCCACAGCTTCCATCTGACGTCCCAAGGCTGTACGATTGACGATATATAAAGTGATGAGCAACAGGACCAGCCCAATACCAAAAGTAAGCAGCCGTTCGTTGCTGATAGGCACGCCCAACAAAGACACGCTCCCGGTGGCATAGGCTGGGATGACCAGCGCCTGACTGCCGGTGAGCACATTGGCGATCGTCTGGCCGATGGTCATCAGGGCTACACCAATCATGATAATCCGGTCAAAATCGGCCATAAAAGGCCGGAACATAATCCGCTCCAGCAATAGGCCGACAGCGGCCAGCACAACAGCAGCCACCACTAGCGCCAGCCAGTTATTCATTCCTGCCATGGCACACAGATAGTAACAAAGGTATGCGCCCACCATGTACAGTGCGCCGTGGGCCAGATTGATAGTACCCAGCATATTGAAGATAAAAGCAAATCCCAGCGCCGCCAGGATATACATGATGCCCTGGACCAAAGCATTGATCACAATCTGCAAACCGATCCCTCCCTAACAGTACACAGCATACCGGCGGAGGGGCCCACAGCCCCTCCGCCGGAAGCCTTAACTAGATTGCTATCTCTTTTCCTACCACAAACCGCCGATCAAGGCACCTCGGTGGGAATCCACTCGGCAAAGTACCAGCCCTCTTCAGCCTCAGGGTCGATGATAGATACGGACCGGGGGCTGCCAACCGCATGGTTAGCCACACCATAGGTTTCCTCGCCTCCGATGGTGCCGGTACCATAGATAGTCTCAACCTGTCCGCCCTTCTCCCACTCAGCGGCCACAACTGCAGGATCCACGCTGCCGCACTTCTGCATCAACTGCAGCATGATGTACAGACAGTTGGCTGCGGCACCATCAAAGGTAGCGGCGTTCTCCGCACCATACTTCTCGGCAACCTTAGCCACCAGAGCATTGAGAATATCCGTGTTCTGTTCCTTGTCTGCCTCACGGGTGGAGGGGCCCAGAGTAAATGCGTTGTAGCAGGCATCAGCACCGGCATACTCCATCAGAGTGGGGGCAGTCTTGCCCTGAGCACAGGCGCATACCATGTCACTGCCTAGAGCACGCACAGCCTTCAGCAAAGCGCCATAGGCATCGGGAGAACCGTTGCCCAAGAAAGCGTCGGCACCAGAATCCACCAACTGCTGCGCATAAGGAGTATAATCAGTGGTCGTGCCCGGATAGATGACCATGCCCTTGACTTCAATGCCATAAGGCTCAGCATATTTCTGCATCAGGCCGAGCATTTCTTCCTTCAGACCGTTGTCGTCGTTAGCCAGAATGACGCTCTTCACATCAGGATAGTACTTGTTCAGTGCAGCGAAAGCGGTGGCGTAATCACCGCCGGTGCCATTGGAACCAGTAAAAGCCATGGTGTGCTCGGGAGTAATGTAACCAGGAGCCAGTACGCAGTAGGCAGAGGTATGCATGATACCCTCTTCCTCAAAAATGTCGGCACAGGAAGCTACCCAGAAGTCATTGGTTTCCACCACGAAATCCACGCCTGCATCCACCAGGGACAAGGCAGCGGAGGTTACGGCGGTGTCGTCGGACTGACCATCCACAGCCACAGGCTCCAGCGTATAGGTAGTGTCGCCCACAGTCCAGCCGCCCAAATCATCATTGATATAGTCGATCATGGCATGGAACTCATTGTAATTAGGTGTGTCCACTCCGGCAAACCAGCCGGTTTGATGTACCAGCAGGCCGATCTTCAGCGTACCGGTCTTGGTTGGCTCTGTGTCCCCTCCGGGAGTGGCGCTATCATCGGGCTCGACAGCCTGGCTGTTGTCAGATGGGGGATCAGAGGTGTCGTTACTCTGGTTGCCGCAGGCGGCCAGAGCAAACATCATGGCCGCGGCCATGAGCAGCGCAAGGATCCGTTTTTTCATTGTTCCAATTCCTCCTCAAGAATTTTAGCGGAAAATCCCGCTTTGTCATGATATTAACACAGCACTTTTCACAATTCAACCCCTTTTCCCGCTTTGCTTATAATATATTATTTACATTTTTGCTTGTATAGGTTATAACCGTTTCCTTGTACTGTGCACAACGAACTTTGCCAAAACGCACTCTTGCAAACCGCCTCGCACCACCTTATAATAGAGGTACTTTGCGGCTGACCCACGCCGCCAGGCCCTTCCTTATCAAAATCGACCGGAGGTTTTTCATATGGCTTTAGACAAGCAGTGGTTCCAGGATATGGAAGCCCGCATCCCTCAGGGGGAGGTGCGCACCCGTTTTGCCCCTTCGCCCACCGGCTATATGCATGTAGGCAACCTGCGCACCGCCCTTTACACCTATCTCATTGCCCGCCACGCTGGCGGCAGATTCATCCTGCGCATTGAGGACACCGACCAGGGCCGCCTGGTAGAAGACGCCACCGACATCATCTACGCCACCATGCGCCGCTGCGGCTTGGCCTGGGACGAGGGCCCCGACGTGGACGGCCCTGTGGGCCCCTATATTCAGACCCAGCGCCGGGATCTATACGGGAAATACGCCCAGCTCCTGGTGGAAACAGGTCACGCTTACTACTGCTTCTGCGGTAAAAACGAGTCTGAGGAGGATGCCGGAGACTTTGCGCGGGAGGTCGATCCCTGTCGGGCGCTAACCCTGGATGAGGCGCAGGCCCGGGTGGCCGCTGGAGAGTCCTATGTCATCCGTCAGCGTATTCCCGAGGGCACCACCACCTTCCACGACGCGGTGTACGGGGACATCACCGTGGACAACGCCGAGCTGGACGACCAGATCCTCCTCAAGTCCGACGGCCTGCCCACCTATAATTTCGCCAACGTGGTGGACGACCATCTCATGGGCATCACCCACGTGGTACGGGGGGCCGAGTACCTGTCCTCTGCCCCCAAATATAACCTGCTGTATGAGGCCTTCGGCTGGGAGATCCCCACCTATGTCCACTGCGCCAGCGTCATGATCACCGACCCGGACACCGGCACGGTGCGCAAGATGTCCAAGCGCAAAGGCGACCCCTCTTATGAGGACCTGATGGCGCAGGGCTATTTATCTGAGGCGGTGGTCAACTATGTGGCTCTGCTGGGCTGGGCTCCCCATGGAGCGTTAAGCGAGCGGGAGTTCTTCACCCTGCCCGAGCTAGTGGACGCTTTTGATATTTCCGGTATTTCCAAGTCCCCCTCCGCCTTCGACATGGACAAGCTCAACTATTTCAACGCCGCCTATCTCCGGGCCATGTCCCCGGATGAGTTCGCCCAGGCAGCAGAGCCCTATATCCGCCAGGCAGTGAAAAATCCTGCCTATAACCCGGCAGCCATCGCCGCCCTGCTCCAGGCCCGGTGTGAAAAGCTCACTGATATTCCGGAGAAGGTGGACTTTTTCGATGCCCTGCCGGAGTACAGCGCCGAGCTGTTCACCAACAAGAAGTCCAAAACCACCCCCGAGGTGTCCCTCAATATGCTCCAGGCCGCCGCCCCCGCCCTGGCCGCCCTGCCCGGTTGGACCCAGGAGGCCATCCATGACACCCTCATCTCCCTAGCTGGGCAGTTGGGGGTGAAAAATGCCACCCTCATGTGGCCGGTGCGCATTGCACTGGCGGGCAAGGCTGTGACTCCTGGCGGGGCGGTGGAAATCTGCCACATTCTGGGCCGGGATGAAACCCTGAGGCGCATCCGGCTGGGCATTGAAAAGCTGGAGGGGTGACGCCCGCCGGTCCACTAAAAAGCAAGATGGGCGCGCTGCAGAAAGCATTCTGCAGCGCGCCCGTGAAGATTCGCGGCAAAAATAGTTTATATTTGCTGTCTATCGCGGCGGCGAACTCGAGGGTCCGGGGATCCCAGCAAATGCAAAGGGGCGCTTTCATCCGTCTTTTCCGTGCCTGGACAGCCGCTCAGATGGTCGGCGATTTTTATTTTTTTGGCATTTCCCGCACTCCGTTCCAATCCCGGCAAAGCCTTGCAAACACTGGACTTTCCTAACAGTCGAGTGCTCAAATCGGCCCTTCGGGTTGACTTTTTTCCACCCGTCGGCTATGGTGGGGGCACAAACCACGATTGGAGGAACTCAAACATGGACCAAAAAAAATCCTTCGGAGCCTACATCCGAAAAAAGCGGCAGGACACGGGTTTGACGCAAAAAGAGCTGGCCAGCCAGCTCTATGTCACCGAGTCCACCGTTTCAAAATGGGAGCGCGGCATGAGTTACCCTGACGTCTCCCTTATTCCCGACGTGTGTCGGGCCCTGTCCATCACGGAGCATGAGTTCTTCATCGCCTGCGACGATGACAAGGCTCACGAGCAGGCCCGGGCCGCTGAGGTGTGGCAAGGAGTGACACGGGGCTGGTTCATCTTTTTCGCCGCAGCCTATGCCGTTGCCACCCTCGCCTGCTTCATCTGTAACCTGGCCATTTACCACACTCTTGACTGGTTCTGGATTGTGCTGACCAGCCTCATGCTGGCCTTCTCCTTCACCAACCTGCCGCTTCTGGTAAAGAAAAACCGCCTGCCCATCTGTCTGGGAAGCGCCTCAGGCAGCCTGGTGCTGCTGTTGCTGTCCTGCTGGGCTTACACCGGCGGCGCCTGGGTGTTGGGCGGCATGGCCATCACCGCCGTCAGTCTGGCGCTGCCCTGGGGAGTGTGGGCCATCTGGCGGCTGTACGGCCTCCATGTCGCTCCGCTGTCCATGGCCTTGTTTTCCCTCTGGATATTCGCTTTACTAACCGTGATTTGGGCCTTTACCGGCGGAGACTGGCTATGGACCATGAGCTTTCCCATCGCCGGATTCTGCCTTATGTTCCTGTGGATGGGCTTTGCCTGCCTCTACTGGCTGCCGCTGAATGGCTGGCTTAAGGCGGGACTGGTGTGGCTCCTGCTCACCTTCGCCGTACCCCTGGGCAACTGCTTATCCAACTGGATGACCCCCAGCCAGAAAGTCCCCCTGCTGGCCGACTACTTCGCCTTTGACCGTATCTTGACCCACCAGGACATCAACGGCTTCTCCTGGATCAACGTGTTGGTTTTTGCCCTGATGCTACTCACCGCCGTCCTCCTATTGGTCGCCGGTGCTGTGCTGGAAATCCGGCGCAGGCGGGCGGCCGCGTCCCCCCGCCCTCATGCGCAGGGGTAAGGTCTCACCGCACGGCGATATTGCCTGAGCAAAACGGAATCCCGCGCCCAGGCAGCACGCCATCCCATAAAACCCGGAGGAATCAACGTGAAAAGAATTCTTTCCCTTGCCTTTTGCTTCGTGCTGGCCAGCTTTGCTATGGCCAGCTGCTCCGGCGACAGCGAGCCCTTTGCACAAAAGGAGTATACCGCAGACCCCGCGCAGGTCGCAGAGATCGTCATCGACGTGCGGGACCGACGGATCGACGTAGCTGTATCTGAGGACAATCAAATTCACATCCTCTATTCCGAGAACAACAAAGAAACATATGACATCTCACTCTCCAGCCAAGCTGTATTGACCATGACCAGCGCGGACAGCAAAGAGTGGACGGACTTTATCGGCGGAAAGCCCTCTGATGAAAACCGGATCATATCTCTGCAAATCCCGGATGCGCTTTTGAGCGCCCTCACGCTGTCCACCACCAACGAGGACATCACCCTTTCTCCGCTGGCGGTGACCGGGAGCGTTACCCTCTCTTCCAACGGCGGAACTATTATCTTTGAGGGCCTGGACGTGGGAACCGGCCTATCTCTGACCGTGAAAAACGGCAATATTGCTGGGACAGTTGCGGGCAGCTATGAAGACTTTTCCATCCAGTGGGAGGGCAAAAAGGGGGACAGCAACCTGCCGGAACACAAGGACGGTGGAGCGAAAACGCTGCAGGTGTCCAGCAACAACGGCGACGTTAAGGTCGAATTTGTGCCGTAAACATCATGAATTTTCATTCAGGAAGGCATTTCCCGCCCCGGACCGGATGTGTCCGGGGCTTTTCCCGTCCATTTCGAAAAAAAGGAAAAATTCTCTTGCGCCTGGGGGATAAATCAGGCATAATAAAGGGTAGGCTTTTTCGGGACCTGCCTTTTCGTCCCATCCCTATCCCACAATAAACATAGAACTGAGGGAGCTTTTATGCCTGATCTGCCTGAGCACCACCTGTCCTCCTGCTATCTGGAGATCTCCCGCGCCGACCTGGCCCACAACGCCCGGGCGGTATGCGATTACGTGAACGTCCCGGTCATCGGCGTGGTCAAGTGCGACGGCTACGGGGTGTCCGGCCCGGAGGCGGCCGCCGCCTGGGTCTCCGCCGGAGTGACCACCCTGGCCGTGTCCGACCCCGCCGAGGCCCTGGCCCTACGCTGCGCGGGCTTCACAGACCTGGACATCCTGCTGCTGGCCCCGGTGGCCGACGGCGAGCTGCTGGACGCCCTGCTGGATGCGGGGGTCATCCTCACCGTGTCCGGCCCCGCCTGCGCCCGCTTCTATGCCCAGCGCCAGGGAGAGCGCCCCGCCCGGGTCCACGTGGCGGTGGACACCGGCATGGGCCGCTTCGGCACCCGCTGGACAGACACCGAGCAGCTGCTGGAGGTGTACCGCACCCCGGGACTTTCCTTCGAGGGCATCTTCTCCCACTTTGCTGCCTCCTTCGAAGCTGGCAGCGCCCAGACCATGGCCCAGCTGGAGCGGTTTTTATCCGCCGTCTCCGCCTTGGAGAAGCAGGGCGTCCAGGCAGGCGTCCGGCATATCGCCAACTCCTGTGCCGCTCTGCGCTTTCCTGAGACGCGGCTGGACGCCGTTCGGGTGGGCTCCGCTCTGGTGGGCCGCCTGCCGGTGCCCGTTCCGGTGGAACTCAAACGGGTGGGGGTATTCAAGGCTGGGGTGGTGGACCGCCGGGTGCTCCGGAAGGGGGACACCACCGGCTACGCCTCGATCTGCAGGATGAAGCGGGACACCGACGCGGCGGTGGTGGCCATCGGCCATCACAACGGCTTTGGCCTGGTCAAGCGGCCTGACCGCTGCCGTCCGCTGGACCTGCTTCGAGCGGTGAAGCAGGCGCTGGACCTCCACCGCCGCCCCCCTGTGGTCCGCTGGCAGGGAAAAGCCCTGCCGGTGGTGGGCCGCATCGGCACCCAGTACACCCTGGTGGACGCGTCAGGCACGCAACTGAAGCCCGGCGACATGGTCACCGCTGAGGTGGACATGCTCTTCCCCAACCCCCATCGCAGGTATATTTGATTTTACGTTGAGGTGATACCCATGTATCAGATCATTTCCAAGGCCGACGGCCAGGGCCGCGCCGACATGGAGTCCTTTGTCTCCACCCATCCCAAGGGCCATTTCCTGCAATCCACCTACTGGCCCGCCGCCAAGCCCCAGTGGGACTGGCGGGGCGTACTGTCCAGGGACGAAAGCGGCGCCGTCCGGGGCGCCCTGTCCATCCTCATCCGGCGCATGCCCGGCGGCTTCGCCCTCATGTACGCCCCCCGCGGCCCGGTGTGCGACATCCGGGACGCCGCTGTGATGCGCGAGCTGTTCGACGGAGCGGCCCAGGTGGCCAAGCAGTGCCGGGGCTATCTCATGCAGATCGACCCGGATGTGCTCAACTCTGACGAGCAGTTCAAGCGTGATATGACCGCGCTGGGCTTTGCCTGCGAGGGGGACAGCCTCAACTTCGAGGGCATCCAGCCCCGGTTCGTCTTTCGTCTGGACATCGCGGGCAAGACTGAGGACGAGGTTCTGGCCCACTTCGAGCAAAAGACCCGCTATAACGTCCGTCTGGCCGCCAAGAAGGGGGTCACCACCCAATTCTGGTCCGGAGACGGGGACATCCCCGACGAGGCCCTCACTGCCTTTGCCGACATCATGCAGACCACCGGCAAGCGGGACCGCTTCCTGGTGCGCAGCAAGGACTATTTTGCCAACATGCTCCGGGCCCTGGGCAAGCACGCCCGGCTGTACCTGGCCTATCTGGACGGCCAGCCCATCTCGGGCACTATCGCCAGCCAATATGGCGACAAGACCTGGTATATGTACGGTGCGTCTTCCAACGAGCACCGCAACGTCATGCCCAACTACCTGCTTCAGTGGGAGATGATCCGCTGGGCGATTGCGGGCGGCTGCCGCATTTACGACTTTCGGGGCGTGTCCGGCGACCTGTCTCCGGACAATCCCCTCTACGGCCTGTACCGTTTCAAAAAGGGCTTCAACGGCGACTTCTGTGAGTTCTGCGGCCAGTTCACCATGATCTATAAGCCCCTGGTGTCCAAGGGGATGGACCTGGCCATGAAGTGCCACAAAAAACTGCGCCACATGATGGCCATGAAAAAGTCCAAAGGCTGATATTCCAACAGAAGAACCCCTTCCGCGGGCCTGGCCCGCGGAAGGGGTTCTTTGCATGCGTCTTACTGTCCGGCAAACCGGGTCAGCATGGCGGCCAGCTCCGCCCGGGCGGCGGTGCCCTGGGGGGCCAGCAGGCCGTCCCGTCCGTTGATGACGCCATTCATCGTCATCCAGCACATTGCCTCATAGGCATAAGCGCTGACCTGCTCTGCGTCGGCGTAGTCCAGCGGGAACGCCCAGGCTCCGGTAAAGCCCTCTCCCTGCTTCTGCGCATAGCGGTAGAGCATCACCGCCAGCTGCTCTCTGGTGATGGGATCATTGGGGCCAAAATTCCCGTTGTCATAGCCGGTGATGACGCCCTCGCTGGCCGCCCAGCGGACCGCCTCAGAGTACCACTCTCCCTCAGCCACGTCAGGGAAGGTCATCTGGTAATTCACCACGGGGCTGCCCGCCAGCCGCCACAGGATGGTAGCCACGGTGCCCCGGGTGACGGTGCCGGACGGGTCAAAGGTAACGGCGGAGGTGCCCTCCATCAGCCCATTCCGGCACACATACTCCACATAGGGATAGAACCAGTCGTTGGCGGCCACATCCACGAAGGGGTTGACCCAGATGTCCGGGGCCTTCTCCACGAACACCGCGGAGACGGTCACTTGGGAGCCGGGCATCACGAAGGAATAGGTGCCGTTGGGGTTGGCCTGCGTCATCACGGTATTCCCGAAGCGGTCGTTGACCGTCAGCGCGGACAGCTCATAGCCTTCGTTGGGGGCAGCGGTAACGGTCACCGTCTGGCCCTGCTGGGCCGCAGCGGGACTGACCGTCACGGTGCCGTTGGCCGTTGGGGCCACCGTGACCCCATAGCTGGGGTTCGTAATGATAGGAGGAATATAGGCCCACTGGGCGGTGAAGGTCGTGTCGCCGGTAATAGTTACTTCACCGGAAACGATTTGCTTGGTCGTCTCATTCAGCCAGCCCTGGAAATAGTTAAAGCCAGAGTTTGGCAGAGTGTCCAGGGTAATCACATCACCCGACCAAACCACTTTTTCCTCAACGTTCTCTCCGTTGCGCATGATAACCGTGCAGCTTACTATCTCCTCAGGCGTATCGCCGCTCAGGTCCATAAGGGTATCTCCAGGTTGCGCGGCCTCTTTGGCTTCTTCCAGGTCGGTATAATACGTGTATGTTCCATTGGGTTTCTTGATTTGCGCCTGCACAGAACCATCCAGACAGCTCTCAGGCACTTGCGTGGAAAACTGGCCGCCGCTGACCACTACATTGCCGGCAGTCTCAGCATTGCCCAAGCGGCCAACAATCTCAGCGCCTCTTCCAACGGAAACAGAGCCGCCCTTGACGAAGATCTGGCCGGTTGTCCCGTTATTCCCGCTGACAACCAGGGCCTGCTTTTCCGTATTGACCACAACCGTAGAATTTTCAGGAATGGTAACCTTGCCGGCTGCCGTTCCATCGCTATTCGCTTTGGATACAATGCCGTATGTTCCCGTGATCGTTCCGCCATTCAGCGTCACCTCGCCATAAGCCACCAAAGCGGGGCCGTTCGTCCCCTCCAGTGCACCGCCATTGATTTCTGTGATTGCTCCAGCGGTAGAGTTGACCGCAGCATTGTAGCTTGCGCTGCCTGCGCCCTTGCACACAAATGTGCCGCCTTCAATGGTCAATTTATATCCAGCGTTTTGTACCGCGGTCATATAGCTATTTCTGTTGTCAAGCACAATCCTTCCCGTGCCAATACTGTCCCGGATAACCAAGTTCCCCATATTGGCGACCACAGTGAGTTTTCCGTCCACAGTGTGGCCGTTCAGATCCAGGATCATAATCGGGGTCTCTTCCCCTTTTCCTTCACCGTAATCAAAAATGCCAAACGTGAGCGGATTGTTGGCGTTATCCGCAAGACGAATGTCCTTATTCAGCGTGAATGTATAGCTGGATTGATCCTCGCTGACCGAAAGCGTCACCGCTCCTTCCGCCCATTGGTCAAGGTCTTCCTGGGTGGTGTTCTTTGTGAAGTTTATTCCATTTGAAACTTCAACCCGCCAGGGCTCTTCCGCGAGCGCCGCAGGAATCATTGCCATCACCATAGCAATCGCCAAAAGACTGGTAAAGATACGTTTTCGCATAGTTTATTCCTCCTTGTTGTCAAGTCGTATGCTGCTCCACAGAGCAGCATACGTTTTTTTGCGCAAAAAAACGACTTCCCTTTGCATTCCTGCGTCCAGTATATCAGCTTTTCCGCCCCAGCGCAAGCATCCCCGCAAATTTAGAAAAACGCCCCGGCCAGTTCTTTCGCCGGGGCGTGGAAAGCCAATTTATTTCACCGTAGTATTATCCCGCAGCATCACGTCATGGGCCCCGCCCTCCACGATGGAGGTGGCGGACACCAGGGTGAGCTTGGCCTTGCGCTGCAGCTCGGGGATGGTGAGCGCGCCGCAGTTGCACATGGTGGAGCGGACCTTGGAAAGCGTCAGGCCCACATTGTCCTTGAGGCTGCCGGCGTAGGGCACATAGGAGTCCACGCCCTCTTCAAAGGATAGCTTCTTGTCGCCTCCCAGGTCGTACCGCTGCCAGTTCCGGGCCCGGGCGGAGCCTTCGCCCCAATACTCCTTCATATAGCTGCCGTTGATGCGCACCTTGTTGGAGGGGGCTTCGTCAAACCGGGCGAAGTAGCGGCCCAGCATGATGAAGTCGGCCCCCATAGCCAGGGCCAGAGTCACATGGTAATCATGTACGGTACCGCCGTCGGAGCACACGGGGATATACACGCCGGTCTCCTCAAAGTAGCGGTTGCGCTCCTCACACACGTCAATGAGGGCGGTGGCCTGTCCCCGGCCGATGCCCTTCTGCTCCCGGGTGATGCAGATGGACCCGCCGCCGATGCCCACCTTGATGAAGTCCGCGCCGCACTCGGCCAGGAAGCGGAAGCCTTCGCCGTCCACCACGTTGCCCGCGCCCACCTTCACCCGGTCGCCATAGTGGTCCCGAATCCATTTCAGGGTGATCTTCTGCCACTCGGAAAAGCCCTCGGAGGAATCGATGCACAGCACGTCCACCCCGGCGTCGATCAGGGCGGGCACCCGCTCGGCGTAGTCCCGGGTGTTGATCCCCGCGCCCACCACATACCGCTTCTGGCTGTCCAGCAGCTCCAGCGGACTGGCCTTGTGGGCGTCATAATCCTTGCGGAACACCATGTACATCAGGCGGCCCTGGTCGTCCAGGATGGGCAGGGAGTTGATCTTGTTGTCCCAGATGATGTCGTTGGCCTCTTTCAGCGTGGTGGAGGCGGGCGCGGTGACCAGCTTGTCGATGGGGGTCATGAAGTCCCGGACCTTCTCCTCTCCTGTCATACGGCTGACCCGGTAGTCGCGGCTGGCCACGATGCCCACCAGCTTGCCGTTGGGAGTGCCGTCGGCGGTAACCGCCACGGTGGAGTGGCCGGTTTTTTCCTTCAGGGCCAGAATGTCGTCCAGGGTAGCGTCAGGGCTGATGTTGGAGTCGGACACCACAAAGCCTGCCTTATAGCTCTTGACCCGGGCCACCATGGCGGCCTGGCTCTCAATGGACTGGGAGCCGTAGATGAAAGCCACGCCCCCCTCCTTGGCCAGCGCCACGGCCAGCTTGTCGTCGGACACGGCCTGCATGATGGCGGACACCATGGGGATATTCATGGACAGGGCTGGCTCTTCGCCCTTCTTATACTTGACCAGCGGGGTCTTGAGGCTGACGTTGGCCGGGGTGCAGTCGCAGCTGGAATATCCGGGGACCAGCAGGTACTCGCTGAAGGTGCGGGACGGCTCGCTGAAAATGTGGGCCATGGTGATTCCTCCCTGTAAAATATCGTGTCGTCATATAATGAGAGAATTGTATCACACTGTCCGCCAAAATTAAAGCCCTCATGCACAGAGAAACTTATACAAATTCCCGCCTGTTCCCCCCGCCGGTTTCGTCCCTTCGCCCGTATCCGGACAGGCCCGGACGAAATACAGCTTGACTTTCCCCTATGGACAGGCATACAATATTTTTGTTATGTATGCCAGAATCCAGAGAGAAAAGAGTTTGATGGCCCAACATGAAACATTTCAGTCTGAGCTTGACGGAAGGTCCCATTGGCAAACAGCTTCTGTCCTTTACCATTCCCCTGATCCTGGGCAACCTGTTTCAGCAGCTTTATAACGCTGCTGACACGGTCATTGTGGGCCAGTTCGTGGGTGACACCGCCCTGGCCGCTGTGGGCTCCTCCAGCTCATTGATTGAGCTGCTCATCAGCCTGTTCATGGGCATCGGCATCGGCGCGGGCGTTATCATCTCCCGCTACTACGGCGCAGGAGACATGGATGCCATGAGCCGCACCATCCACACCACCGTGGCCGCCGGCGTGGCATCCGGCGTGGTGCTGTCCCTACTTGGAGTGTTGACCACGCCGCTGCTGCTACAGTGGATGGGCACCCCGGACAACGTCCTGCCCCAATCTATCCTCTACTTCCGCATCTATTTCTGCGGTGTACTGTTCACTGTGCTTTACAATTTTGGCAGCAGCATCTTCCGGGCCCTGGGAGACTCCAAGCGGCCGCTGTACTACCTAATCTTCTCTTCCTTCACCAACGTGGTGCTCGACCTGCTGTTCGTTGCGGTGTTCCGCTGGGGTGTGGCCGGGGCGGCCACCGCCACCGTGCTGTCCAACGCCCTGTCGGTGGTGCTGGTATTCTACAAGCTATGCACCGAAGATGGCCCACAGCGGCTGTACCTGCGCCGCCTGCGGCTAGACAAGCCTTATCTGCTCCAGGTCATCCGTATCGGCCTACCCAGCGGTCTGCAAAACGCAGTGGTGTCCCTGTCCAACGTGGTCATCCAGTCGGGCATCAACGGTTTCGGCGACCTGGCCATGGCCGGCTGCGCCGCCTATCGGAAGATCGAGGGCTTCGCTCTGATGAGCTCGGGCAGTTTCTCCATGTCCCTGTCCACCTTCATCAGCCAGAACATGGGCGCGGGCAAGAAAGATCGGGCCAAGCGCGGGGCTAACATTGGCCTTTTGATGACCATGGGCATCGTGGTGGTCATCAGCATATTCATCTTTGTTCTTGCTCCCTTGCTGGTGGAAATTTTCACCGATGATCCGGTGGTCATGGATTATGGCGTAGCCATGGCCCGCACTATCGTTCCCTTCTACTTCCTGGTGGCCTATTCTCACGGCATGGGTGGCATCCTCCGGGGTGCTGGCCTGGCCAAAGTGCCCATGTTTGTCATGATGTTCTGCTGGTGTGTGTTCCGAGTGATTTGGATTCAGGTGGCCGGCGCGCTCATCCACGACATCCATGTGGTCTTTGTGGCCTATCCCATCACCTGGGCTTTGAGCGGCGTCATTTTCACCATCTACTACTTCAAGAGCAACTGGCTCAACCGCCAGCATCTGTGACCAGCTATTTTTCAGGAGGGACCGCCTTATGAACCGTATCTTCTCCCCTGATAACCTGTTTTTCCGTTCCCTGGCCAGGGGGGTGGACCTTATAGGCCTATCCCTGCTGTGGGTGTTGCTATGCATCCCCGTTGTGACCATCGGGCCAGCCACCGCCGCCCTCTACCATGCCATCGCCCGGGTGTTCCGCTTTCACGAGGAAGAGGGGGCCTTCGGCCTGTTTTTCCGCTCCCTGAAAGCCAATTTGAAGCAGGGTGTGCTGGCCACACTCATCCTGTTGCCCTTCGCGGCCCTGCTGGGCGGGCTATACTGGGTGTACGGGGCGGCCCTAGATGCCGAACTGGCTGGAGCATCCGCGGCCTATGTGTTCTTCCTGATTCTGCTGATCATCCCCGTGGGGTTGGTGTGCTGGCTGTTTCCCTTGCTGGGCCGCTTTGAGTTCTCTCTGCCCGATCTGTTCCTCACCGCCTTCCGCCTGATGCTCGCCCACATCCCCACCACGCTGGTCCTGGTGATCCTGGCGGTGCTGTTCGTCTCCCTGTCCAGTTGGCTGTTCGTGCTCATGCTGCTGACTCCCGCCCTCTGGGCGGTGTGCGCCTCTTGGCTGTTGGAGCGGGCCTTTGCCAAACATATGTCCCCGTCGGATGAGGACGGCGCTTAACTGGGAGAATGGCCCGCCGTGTTCTCCTTTCCCCTCTTTCCCTTTGTTTCTCCTATTTTCCCAAGCCGAAGCGTACAGTCGTGTGCTTCGGCTTTTTGTCGTATTTTCAGATTTTCTTTCAAATTGAAAATAATTTTCACGAAATAGTAAAATGTGAAAATTTTTTACCATTTCCTATTGACTTTTACACCAGAACATTATACAATTTCGACAGATGAATTCCTGGTCTTGGGAATTCTATCGTCTAAAACATCAAGGAGGAACACGCCAATGAGAATGAAAAAGCTATTCGCTCTGTTGCTGGCTCTGTGCATGGTTTTTGCACTGGCCGCCTGCAGCAACAATGCGGACCAAACTAGCACCAACCCCGGAACCGATACTCCCAGTTCCACTGCGCCTGACGATGGCGGCAACACTCCCGATGGCGAGCCGGTTACCATCACCGTTGCCTCTTTCAACATCGGTGACTATAAGGATTCCAGCGCCTGGGACCCTATTATCGAGGCCTTTAATGCCGTGTATCCCAATGTCACCGTGAAGATTCAGTCCGTGACCTATCAGGACGGCGACCAGCAGCTGGCCAACCAGATCACTGGCGGCAGCGCTCCTGACATCGTATTCGAAGGCCCCGAGCGTATTATCTCCAACTACGCTAAGCAGGGTCTGCTGGTATCTCTAGATGATCTGTGGGAGGCCAACGGTGCCGACATTTCCGACGGAATTGCCGAGGTGTCCCAGCTGGATGGCACTTACTACATGTTCCCGCTGGCCGTAGCAGCCCACTGCATGGCCATCAACTACGAAGCCTTTGAGGCCGCCGGCGCCCTGCAGTACATCGACGAGGAGACCCGCACCTGGACCACCGACGATTTCGTGGCCGCCTGTCAGGCCCTGAAGGACGCCATGGACGCCGGCACCATCACCATGGCTGAGACCGGCATCATCTACTGCGGCGCTCAGGGCGGTGACCAGGGCACCCGTGCACTGGTGAACAACCTGTACTCCGACTACTTTGTCACCGACGATGGCAGCTCCTACAACATTAACAGCGCCAACAACGTCAAGGCCCTGCAGCTGCTCCAGGACATGGTCAACAACGGCACCATGGGCGTGAGCACCAGCTACGCTGCCGCCGAGGAGCTCCAGGCTTTCGCCAACGGCACCTGTGCCATGACTTTTGCCTGGAACTACTCCAATTATGTCTCTTATGCCGAGCAAACCCAGTTCACTCCCTTCGCCATGGCTTTCCCCTCTGACGACGGTGTACCTGAGCTGGAGATGGCCGGCCCCTATGGTCTGTGTGTGTTTGACAACAAGGATCAGGCTCGCATTGACGCTGCCAAGGCCTTCGTGGACTTCGTATGCAACGACCAAACCGCTGGTGTGGAAGCTGTGAAGGGTACCACCTTCTTCCCCGTCCACGCTGACTGGGGCGACATCTACGCTAACGACGAGAACGCCGACGTCCGTGCTCCTTTCGCTCTGATGAGTGACTACCTGGGTCGCTACTACACCCTGACTCCCGGCTGGGTCAACCAGCGTACTCTGTGGTGGCAGAATTTGCTCCAGCCCATTATGGGCACCGGCGCCGACGTGCAGAGCACGGCCGACAGCTATGTGGAGCAGGCTAACGCCGGTATGGCGGGTTAAGGCCAGCATCCACACAGATCACTTGGGTCATATTAACTGATTCGTGCGACACTGTGCCCGCTCCCTGGAGAGGGGGCGGGTACAGTTTTTTCCCATTGTTTTGAATGGGACGCAACATCTGACATTGAGGGGGAATCAATCTTATGGCACAAAACAATGCGGCTGCCGCCGGACGGAAGCCCAAAAAGCCCAAGCAGTCCAGCACCTCCGGTATGAGCCGGGCCTTGGTCCGCAGGGAGACGTTCTCCGCCTACATGTTCCTGCTGCCCAGTCTGGTGTTCTTTGTTCTGTTCGTCGTCATCCCCATGTTCATCTGCGTCTTTTATAGTCTGTTCAACTATTCACTGGGCGGGATCAACGGCTTCGTAGGCCTGGACAACTATATTCGACTGTTCCAGGACCCTGTGTTCCACAGGGGACTGATCAACACCATCATCATCGTGGTAGTGGCGGTGCCCACGGTCACCGCTTTCTCTCTGTGGGTGGGCTCCGCCATCTACAAGATGAAGGCGTTCTCCCGTTCCTTCTTCCGCTGTGTGTTCTACCTGCCGGTGGTCACCGGCTCGGTGGCCATCACTGTGGTATGGAAGTGGATCTTGGATCCCTACAACGGCATCCTCAACCAGCTCATCGGCACTGACGGTTACAACTGGCTGGGTGAGAGCCGCACCGCATTGGCCTGTATTATCCTCATCTTGTTCACCACCTCCATCGGCCAGCCCATCGTACTGTATGTCGCCGCTCTGGGCAATGTGGACAACTCCATCATTGAGGCCGCCCAGGTGGACGGCGCCACCAAGCTCCAAGTGTTCTGGAAGGTAAAGTGGCCCGCCATCATGCCTACCACCCTGTACGTACTGGTTATCACCACCATCAACTCCTTCCAGTGCTTCGCCTTGATCCAGTTGATGACCAAAGGCGGCCCGATGAATTCCACCATGACCATCATGTATCAGGTGTACTATGCCGCCTATACCCTGTATGACCTGGGCTACGCCAACGCTATCGGCGTAGTACTGGCTATCATCATTGCCATTTTCTCCGCGCTCCAGTTCAAACTGGCAAAGACTGACTAAGGGGGGACGCGAAGATGAGTGCAAAGGCAACTACATTGAAAGTAAGCAAGCACACCGACTTGACCGGTACTTCTACCGGCTACAAGGTGTTTGCCGTGATCGTACTGATCCTGGTGGCCCTGTTCTTCCTGTTTCCGCTGTACTGGATCGCCACTGGCTCCTTCAAGCCCATTTTGGAGATTACCTCCCGGACACCTGTCTGGTTCCCGCAGAACCCCACGCTGGACAACTACACCAAGCTGTTCAACAATCCCGCTTGGCGCTGGCTGTTTAATATCGTGTTCATCTCCGCCGTGGCTATGCTTCTGACCTGTATCACCGCCTCCCTTGCTGGCTATGCTCTGGCTAAAAAGCGTTTCATCGGCCGGACGGTGCTGTTCACCATCATCATCTGCGCCATGGCTCTGCCCAAGCAGGTCATCGTCATCCCCCTGAACCAGGAGATGACCCAGATCTTCCATCTGAACGACACTCTTTGGGCGGTTATCCTGCCCACCGTGGGCTGGCCCTTCGGCGTGTTTCTCATGAAGCAGTTTGCTGAAACCATCCCCACCGAGATCCTGGAGGCCGCCCGGGTGGACGGCGCAGGCGAGGTGCGCACCTTCCTCACCGTGGTGCTGCCCATGATCAAGCCGGGCATCGGCGCGTTGGCCATCTTCACCTTCGTCAACACCTGGAATGACTATTTTCTCCAGCTGGTCATGCTTACCAGCCGGGAAAGCTGGACCCTTCCTCTGGGTATTGCAAAGCTCCAGGGCGAAATGGCCCAAGACTATGGTCTCATCATGGCGGGCGCGGCGCTGGCCTCCATCCCCATCATCATCGTTTTTATTGCTTTTCAGAAGTACTTCACTCAAGGTATTGCCATGGGTGCGGTCAAGGGCTGACGGGGCGACGAGTCTTTTTCTGACGGATTCAGACCTTGACTTCTGTCCCTTCCCTGTATAAAATGAGTGCGGTCAAATGATTACCGCTGAATTTGGGAGACACGATCAACATGAACGATATCAGCAAATTTCAAGGCGTTATCCCGGCATTTTACGCCTGCTATGACAAGGACGGCGCGGTCAGCCCTGACGGGGTACGCGCCCTAGCCCGTTACCTGCTGGGCAAGGGTGTGAAGGGCCTGTATGTGGGCGGCTCCTCCGGAGAGTGCATTTACCAATCCGTAGCCGAGCGCAAGCTGGTGCTGGAAAACGTGATGGCCGAGGTGGGCGGTAAGCTCACCGTCATTGCCCACGTGGCCTGCAATAATACTGCCGACAGCCGCGAGCTGGCCGCCCATGCCGAGAGCCTGGGGGTAGACGCCATCGCCTCCATCCCGCCCATCTACTTCCACCTGCCTGAAAAGGATATCGCCAAGTATTGGAACGATATCTCCGCTGCCGCCCCCAACACAGATTTCATCATCTATAACATTCCCCAGCTGGCCGGTGTGGCGCTCACCCTGCCCCTGTTGGATGAGATGATGAAGAATCCCCGGGTAATCGGCGTAAAAAACTCCTCCATGCCGGTGTATGACATCATTCAGTTCCGCAGCCACGGGGCCATGGTGTTCAATGGTCCTGACGAGCAGTTCGTCTCCGGCCTGCTGGCCGGTGCGGTGGGCGGCATTGGCGGCACCTATGCCGCTATGCCTGAGCTATACATGACCGCTCGGGAGAAGGTGCTCTCCGGCGATATCGCCGCCGCCACCAAGCTTCAGGACGTGTGCTGCAAGCTCATTGAGGGACTGTGCTCCGGTCAGTGCAATATGTACGCCATGATCAAAGAGGTAATCCGTCTCCAAGGCGGGCCTGACGCGGGGGATGTGCGTCCGCCCCTGGCTGGCCTGACCGAAGCGGACAAAGCCGTGGCTGCCCAGTGCGCCCGGGATATCGAAATCGCTATTCAAACGTACTGCTGAGGAGGTACAAAAACCATGAGAGTCTACCGCACGGAAGATTACCAGAGCATGAGCCGCCAGGCCGCTAACATCCTGTCCGCTCAGGTCATTTTGAAGCCCAACTGTGTGCTGGGCCTGGCCACCGGCTCTACCCCTATTGGAATGTATCAACAGCTGATCAACTGGTATGAGAAGGGTGACGTAGACTTCTCACAGGTGCGCACCGTCAACCTGGACGAGTATCTGGGCCTAGCTCCGACCCACGACCAGAGCTACCGTTACTTCATGCAGACTAATTTCTTCGACCATATCAATATTAAGCCGGAAAACACGAACGTACCTAACGGCTTGGCGGAGGATCCCGACGCGGAGTGTATCCGCTACAACAAGGTCATTGCGGACCTGGGCGGCGTGGATCTGCAGGTGTTAGGCATGGGCCACAATGGCCATATCGGCTTTAACGAGCCGGAGGAGGCCTTCGAGCTGGAGACCCACGTGGTCAATCTGACGGAGAACACCATCGAGGCCAACGCCCGTTTCTTCGCCTCTAAGGACGAGGTGCCCCGCAAGGCTATCACCATGGGCATCAAGTCCATCATGCAGGCCCGTCACATCCTGGTGGTGGTCAGCGGTGCGGACAAGGCGGACATTGTCAAGGCTGCCTTTACTGGTCCTGTCACTCCCAAGGTCCCCGCCTCCATCCTACAGATGCACCCCAACGTATCCCTGGTGGGCGATGCGGCTGCCCTATCCAAGTTGTAAACCCGCAAGGATCCCAGGCAGCCTCAAATCCAAACTTTCGGCCGTTACTCCCTTGGGCTTTCGCCCATAACAGCCGAGAGCCAAAAGAAGGAGGAAAAATCCGCTGGCCGGCGGTGCGGCAATGTGGAGACTTGCCGTAATGCCCCTGGAGTTCCACTCTCCAGAGGGCGAGACTGGGTTTGCGGAGGCATCCCAGCCACGGCCCATGTGTATGGCAACTTTAAGTCTAAAGGGCGTCAAGAAGATCTATGACGGTGGTGTCACCGCAGTCCATGACTTCAATCTGGAAATCGCAGACAAGGAATTCATTGTTTTGGTTGGTCCCTCCGGCTGCGGTAAGTCCACTACCCTGCGTATGATCGCCGGATTGGAGGAAATCAGCGAGGGTGAGCTGTACATTGGCGATAAACTGATGAATGATGTGGAGCCCAAGGACCGGGACATCGCCATGGTGTTCCAGAGTTACGCCCTGTACCCCCACATGACGGTGTATGACAATATGGCTTTTGCCCTGAAGCTGCGTAAGATGCCCAAAGACGAGATCGACCGCCGGGTCCGTGAGGCTGCGGCTATTTTGGACATCACCCAGTACCTGGACCGGAAGCCCAAGGCGTTGTCCGGCGGCCAGCGTCAGCGTGTAGCCATTGGCCGCGCCATCGTCCGAGAGCCTCAGGTGTTTCTAATGGACGAACCTCTGTCCAACCTGGACGCCAAGCTACGTAACCAGATGCGTGCTGAGATCATCAAGCTACGCCAGCGCATCGATACTACCTTTATTTACGTCACCCATGACCAGACCGAGGCCATGACCCTTGGTGACCGCATCGTCATCATGAAGGACGGCTTCATCCAGCAGGTGGGCACCCCCCAGGAGGTGTTCGACCACCCGCTGAACGTGTTCGTGGCCGGCTTCATCGGTATGCCGCAGATGAACTTCTTCGACGCCCATCTGGTCAAGGATGGCGACGGGTATTACGTCAACTGCTCCGGCTCCAAGGTAGAGCTGCCTGAGAAGATTCAAGAAAAGCTGAAAGCCAGCAATGCCGCTACCCAGGACATCGTGCTGGGCATCCGTCCCGAGCACATCAGCTTTGTCCCCGCTAGCCAAAGCGAGGGTACCTTGGTAGGAACAGTGGACGTGTCCGAGATGATGGGCAGCGAGTTGCACCTGCACGTTTCCGTGGAGCAGGATAACGGTACGGTCAAGGACGTGGTTATGCGCCTGTCCACCAGTGACCTGCCCGATGAATTTCGCGGTGGTATTCCCTACGGTACTCAGCTTCACTTTACCTTCCCCGGCACACTAGTGCACATGTTCAATAAGGACACTGAAGAAAATCTTATCTAACCAGCAGGCATTTCTATTGTCTCCCCCTCATGTCTGAGGCGGGCTTTCACAAGCAAAGCCCGCCTCACTCCCCTTCACTGCCCCCTCCCTAAAATGGAGAGGGCAGTTTTTCATTTGTCCAATCACCGCAAAAACGCTCAGCTCGATTCATAGGCATCTCGCAGTTTTTCCAATGCCCGCTTTTCGATCCGCGATACATTTCGCCTCGGCGATTGTAAGGATTTTTTTGCGCAAAAACAATCATTTTTGTCGATTTTATCTTAATTTTTGTCACTTAATTCTGGAAATCGGAAGTGAATAAAGATCTCTTTCTCCTCTGTTAGCTCCACCCGCTCAATGAGGCTCACCAGCAGTTCCCGGTTGGCAAACTCACTGTCTACAAACCGCCGCACCAGCTCTTTTGCCCTGTCACGGACAGGGACCGGGCTTTCCATCTGCTGCTTTAGCTCCCGCTGACGCTCTTCCAAGGCGCACCGCTCTGACCTGGCCTTCTGATAGATGCGCGCAAAGTCCGCTTCTGTCAACAGGCCGCTGAGCCGGTCGGTATACATTCGGTCCAGATTGGCGGTGATGCTGTCGACTTTGAACTGGAGGGTCTGAAGCTCCGTCTCTAAACCGCTTTGCGTTCCGGCGTTCTCCACGGCTTCCTGGGCTATAGGCAGCAACTCGTCAGGGTTCAGATAGGCTTGACAGACCTCCCGCACCCTGTCGATCACCGCCTGGGTGACCACTTCTTCTTTCACGATATGGCCGGTGCAGGCGCTGGGCTTGGTGAACCGCTGGTAAGTGCGGCAGACGAAATAAAGCACATCCTCCCCCCTGGCGTTCTTCCGGTTGATCACCGCCAGGGGGTGGCCGCACTCGTGGCAGAAGATCAGCCCCTTCAGCAGAAAGTCGTAGGTCCGGCTGCGAGTGTGCCTGCGGCTGTTCAGCAGCCTCTGCACCTGGCGGAAGGTTTCTCCATCCACCAGCGGCTCATGGGTGCCCTCCACCACCACCCAGTTGGCCCGGTCTTGCTTCAGGCACTTTTTGGACTTGTAGCTGATCTTCACACTGCGCCCCTGGACCATGTTGCCTATGTAGGTCTCATTTTGCAGCATATCAGAAATACGCTCGCTGCTCCACAGGCCGGTGTAGGGACCGGGTCTTGCCACTGGAAGATTCGCATAGGTGGCCGGGGTAGGCACCCCTTCCTGGTTGAGCTGGACGGCAATGCTCCGGCAGCTCATGCCGGAGAGGGCCATGGCAAAAATGCGCTGCACAATAGGGGCCACTTCCCCGTCAATGACGATCTTGTTTTTCTCCGTGGGGTGCATTTTGTAGCCATACACTGGCTTGCCGCCGATGAACAGTCCCTTCCGCTGTTTGTCTCGCTTGACGCTCTTGATTTTCTTGGAGATGTCCTTGGCGTACATGTCGTTCATAATCGCCCGAAACGGGGTGATGTCGTTGGCGGTGGAGTCCACGCCGGTGTCGATGCCGTCCAGCAGAGAGATGTACCGCACCCGGTGCTCCGGGAAGTACCGCTCCATGTAGTGGCCGGTCAAGATGTAGTCCCGGCCCAAACGAGAGAGGTCTTTGGTGATGACCATGTTGACCTTTTTCCTCTCGATGTCCGCGATCATCCGCTGGAAGGCCGGCCGGTCGAAGCTGGTGCCGCTCCATCCGTCGTCTATATATGTGTCGTAGACACTCAGCCGGTGCTGTTGCACAAACTCCCGCAGCAGGGATTCCTGGTTCTGGACGCTCTGGGACGGGCCCTCGCTTTCATCCTCCTTTGATAGTCTGATGTATAAAGCCACATGGTAATCCATGGGGTTGCTTATCTCTAAGTACATGATTTACCTCCTGAGATAAGCGGCCATTCATCATAAATATTATAATATTTTGCGGCCATATCGTCAAATTTTGCCGCATTTTTGGAGATTGCTCTCTATGTAAAGCCGCAGTGACTGCATGATCAGCTCCGGTAACTTCTCACCTTCTTTTGCAAAAAAACATTGGACTGTCAATTCCTGCTTCTTATTTTTCACGGGCGTCCCTCCTTTCCCATGTAGTAAAGAATATGCAGTAACTGGTTCCGGCTTGCCTGCGCTCATCTTCGACAAAACCCGCGCCGTTTGAAACAGCGCAGGTCTCTATGTTTACACAAAAATCAAAGGCATATCAAACGGCGGCAGGCAAAGCCGCTCCATAGGTCTTTTTCGTGCCTCCCCCCATTCCCATGGCGGGGCGTCCTACGCTGTGACGCATAGCCGACGCAAGTATCATCATCCCCCCGCATGTCTCCTGGCCCGCAGCCTTGCCTGGGGCTACGTTACAGCGTTGGTGTCTGTCGCTCCATTTCCTATTGCAGAAATCTCCTGGCGCACCCGCCGTCCGGCTCCACACGCGGGGAACGTATTTGATGGCCCTATCCAGTTTTCACTGGACAGTTCTTCCTCTGTCCCACTATTACTACCGGGGAAAATTTTGAAATTAAAATTTTTCACCTACATTCGGCAAAGGTTCTCAAAACAAATTTTGTTTCCACTTTTTTCGTAACCTGCGCTAAAAGAATAGGTCCCGAGTTGGGACCTATTCTTCGGCAGGGATAAAGAAAAGCGGAGTGGTCAATATGACCGCTCCGCTACTCAAATCGTGATCTGTGGCAAATTGTATCTACGCCAGTTCACAACCAGACTGGTGAAGTCGAAATCGTCACCGAATCGCTCCCATAGTTATCACTAGCATAAAATGTAACGCTGGCTTGGTAATACCACCCCTCTGTGACACTATATGGAACAGAACCAGAATATTTACTGCGGTTGCGTCCCAGCATCTGCGGATAATCTTCTGACTTAAATGTTTTAATCGTGCTCCAAGTATTTCCGTTTGAAGATCGCCGGAGCGTAATTGAGGATACCCCGATTTGATCCATAATGCCAGTGCCATTTACAGCGAACTGTATCGAAAGATTACCGTTCCCTATGTCTTGGATATACGTTGAAGTCGAAAAAAAATAGTCGCTTGCAAGTGGCTGTATGCCCTCATCCGTTGCTAGTGCCGCACCTGTAATCAGTGACATAGCCAATAGAACAGAAACTATTTTGGTGATATTCAAAAAAACTTTTTTCTTCATGGGTATTTATCCTCCATAGATGGAATCAATCATTTTTTGAACTTCGTCTTGAGTAATGTCGCCTGCAATACTACACTCAAAATATCCATTTCTCCATGCTCCCATGTTTGCGCCATTGTTGGACATTATGTAATGACTAATATCGCCAGCCTCATATGGTACAACGGAATAATCATCTTTGCTGTAAACATAGCTCAGTGAAGGATCTTCCCACAACACAATGTCTACTGCCAAAAATAGCTCATCTTCATAATAAATCGCATAAAAATCTAAACTTGAAGCTCCATCGTAATAGACCTCGACACCTGCAAACTCGTACCCCTCCGGAATCCAAGTAGGGGCCAATAGCACATCCGAAAATCCATAGGCCTCTAACGCCTCTTGCAAAGATGCGTACTTTGCGGTGTCGTAACCATCTTCTCCCATGGTGTCAACAGAGGCAACTATTTCCCCAACGGAGATGCCCTCAGCCGAAGGTACATGATCATCTTGCACCACTTCATTGCTGCTACCGTCAGACCGAATGGAGCCAAAACTAAAGAAGTCATCCGTCCATCGGGCCAGCGTCCCGAATACATCGGCCCCCAGGGCCTGCGCCGTGAACAGGCTGCCGAAAATGACGACCACGGACAATGCGGCTACCAGCAACACCCGGCTGACGCGCCGGGCTCGACGGGGATGGGTTATCAGCTCGTCTGGCTCTTCATCAGGATAAATACTGTTCATCTTTTCCTGGAATCTGGCATACGAAGTCTCCGCGTCGGGATATTCCGGCATCGGGTCTTTGCGGTCCAACGCATCCAGGTATCTGGAGATCACCTCGCCATCGTAAGTTTCTTCCGTCATAGAATCCAGGGCCAGCGCAAAGGCGGCTTCCAACTCTTCCACGGTCATGGCATCCATTTCCGCATCAGATAAATACCATCCATCATCGGGCTGCTCTAATGGGGGAGTTTGTTTGAAGTCGCTCATCATAGCCACCTCCTTTCTGCCCTACTTTTATATGTATCGAGGGCAGCTTTTTGTTTCAGGAAACCCCCTAAATTTTTATAAATTATTCTATATGAACTCATATGGCTCAGTCCTTCATCAACTGGCGGCATTTGCCCACCGCCCGGGCTACCCGGCTCCGACATCCCGCCTCAGATATGCCTAACCGCCTGGCCATCTCCTGATAACTCATCTGATTCTCAAAACGCCAAATGAGGACCTGTCTGTCCTGGGCTGAAAGCCCAACCGGCAAGAAGTCCTCGATTTTTTGTTCCGGCTCCGGGGCAGCGGCAGAAAATATTGCCTCCAGCGGGACCGTCAAACGGTTCTTAGCTCGGCGGATCTCATTGGACGCAAGTCTTTTTACCACTTCCATGAGCCACGCCTCTGGCTTAGGATGGACCCGCAATTTCTCCTGCTGGAAACTCGCCAGGCAGAACGTGTCATGGACTAGGTCCTCCGCTGTCTGCACATTTTTCACGATGCGGTAAGCCGTCCGGTAAAGTTTATCGTACTCTCTCCGGTAAAGCGAACCGATAAAGTCATCCTTTTCCTGACGCAATTCCGCCACCACCTCTCTGTTTACTCTATGGTTGGACGGTATGTTTATCTTTCGCTGTTAGCTAATACACGGGTGATCTCTACGCACAGCCGCCGTCTATCCATATCCATTTCCCGAAAAAGGGAGAGCAACTCCTTTGATAAGAGCTCTTCACGCGCTCCGGTCAGCGTTTCCCCCAGCAGGGAGTTGCAGTCTACGGACAATGCGTTGGCGATCGCGACCAAGGTGGGCAGGCTCAGCTTGCTGTATCCGTTTTCAATGTGGCTGATATGCTGGGATGACAGATTCACCCGATCTGCCAATTCCTTTTGGTTTAGATTGGCCTTTTTCCGGTATTTCCGAATGTTGCGACCAATTTCTATATAATCCAGGTTCATTATATCACAAACTCCAGCAAATAAAAGTGTGTGGGCAGAATCATCTTTTATAGATATCTTAACCGAAACCACAGCACATCTAAATGGAGCATGTGGGCACAAAAGCCTTTTTCGATACATTTTCGTTTAATTCTTGAAAATTCTAAAAATTTTTTATTTTCCTGAAACAAAATCCTGGGCTGGAGACATATATCTTATAGAAGCAAAATTCAAAAACAGTTTGGAGGCGGAGGTTTTATGGCAACATTTTACCCAATTAACTTTCACAGAGCTATCCCTGAAATCGAGTGGTCTCGATCAATGAACGAGGACAGGGCTGCGGACTATGTCGAAAGCGGTAACGACGTATGGACCAGGTATGAGTCGGATGCCCGTTCCTTGGCGGATAGATTCTCAGGCTCTTATAGGGACGTAGCTCATTACCGCTTAACTAAAGAGCATGGTTCCGCCACCACGTTCAATTATTCCTTTGAGCATTACCACATCAACAAAAGCCGGGGGCACGCCCACATCATGTTTGGCAATGCCTTTGAAGATGCCAGTGAACATAACATGTTACTTATCGAATCGTTGAATGGTGATCCCTTTGACGTGTTTTGAAAAAATTGTGGATCAAAAATTTTCATCTGCGAAAAATTTTTTGCCAAAGCTGAAACAAAATCCTGGGCTGGACACATATAGAAGTAGAGCCACCCAAAAGGATGGTGACGAATAAATCCCTAGGGCCTTATAGGCATCTAAAATCGAAGGAGGCGAGTCCTATAGGTTAGATCAAGATGCCCCCGCTTTATATGGCAGTTCCTTGGAGAAGGGAGTAAACTACTACATAAAGAAAAAGTAGTCTTATTCCCTACTCAAAATAAAAGAACTACGCAAAATTCCAATGTGGCAAATAATTGTCTGAAGAAAGCAAAAAACGCCAATGTTTCACAGAAAAATTTGAGGAGAGTATAACATGAAGAAAATTTCAACTGGCATCTTGAGTTTGATGTTTATCTTTTCTTGCTCTATATTCCCGGCTTTTGCAGCAAACGCACCATCTAACGATATAAACCAACATTCACCCGTTACTCCCAAGATTTTTATCCAAACTGACTCTGACTACAAAGAGATTACCCCTAAAACTAATTCAACTATAATTACTGACCTTGGTGACAATGAATACCAGGCTGATTGCGAAGTTGTCGTTTCGCTGCCGGATTCGGGAATATCACCGCGTAGTTCACAGACATCAGAAGCAGACCAAGACGCAATCATTGCTAGATTGACCATTACTTATTCTCTGAGTTCGGATAAGGAGAAAATTAAAATCTCCGCAGTCTCGGGTAGTTGGACCGGAAGTATTACAAACCTGGAGATGAAAGATCGTGTCGTAGGAGTTACAGATGGTGCTGGATATTGGGGAATTGGCTCAAAAACTTTGACATGGCATCCGACTGCAAACTCGTTTAACTACTCAACAGGATGGGGGTATGTCGATTTCCTCGTCCACTCCGATGAGTCATATATTGGAACTGGTCCACGTGCATATTCAGAGGCTTATTATAGAATTCCTGGTATGGGAGGCTGGGATTGGCACTCCATCTTTTTGACTGTAGAGTTGTCACCCGTTTAATATACAGCTACAATGAGAAACGTCCGAAAGCTGATTCTTGGGATAATAGTCCTGTTAGTTGGCAGTTCTGTGCTATTTTTGCTAGAAATTCGTTCTCGGCATGGCCTGTTTCTAACTCCGCTGTATTCCTATTTGGTTCAATTTGTTACCTACTTTCTGTTGGGGCTATTGATAGCTCCGGCCCGGCAAAAAAAAGCTTCCGAACAGAAAATTTTCCGGGCGATGGGCTTATTAAGCCTGATTATCATTGTTTTGCCACTGATTCCATTAACATACTTGAGTACCGTGAGCGCTTTTTTGCTACACGCACATCTGGTTATTATCGCATCTTTCTTTCTGGGATGTACAATTAACGCAGAATATCAGTTCTGGTTAGGAAAGCCAGATAAGTGACTAAATAAAAATAGCCTCGACAGTACAGATTGAACCTGTTTTAACAGACAGGCTGAGGGCGGAACGGGTTACCGTTCCGCCCTTTTTGTGTTTGCCGAAACCAATCAGTCCCAACTCGGGACAGAAAACCACGCTGGGCAGGCCCAGATTCCCCGTGATACGCCGAGCCTCCTATATGGGTACTGAGCGTGCAGCGCACGCCCAGTGGAGGTGTTATCCCTTGCCCACCGCCATCCCGCCGCATGGCGGCGGTCAAGGCCCGCCCCGGCACGGGGCGGTTCACGGTGGCCGCAAGCGCCGCCCGGCCTTGACGGCAGGCAGGCGGCGGGATACCTTCCCCGCGAGGGATAACGCCTTACCGCTCCGGCCTTCTCATATGGCCTGTAAAGCAGCTAAATTATTAAGCTTTGGCAGAAAACCAGCGAAACGGGAACAGAAGCAGAGAAAAAGAGTGCGCCGCAAGAGCGGCACACTCTTTTCTTTGTTGTCAGGGAGGAGGAAAATAGGTGTAGCAATAGTCCCACGTTCTGTCCTGCCGGGTCACAAAGGGATTTGGGGCTTTGAAGTTTTCTCCCATCACAAAGCCCTAGCCGTTGTCAAACCATATGGACTGCCGGATCATAGCCCTGGTTTTCTTCCAGTGCAATACCTCTCCGTCTTTTTGAGCGACGTTCAAACTGTCTTGGCTTGGGACAAGAAACGTGGGGGTCTCAGGGGGCGTCCCCCTGACAAGTGGAGTGTGTGCCACAAACTCCGTACTTGCACGGTCAGCGCCGCCCTTGGCGGCGCTGTCTCCGGCTACCTCCTCTCCCCTGCGTCAAACCACAGTCACACCGTCCCCAGGGCCTGCGACATTGGGGGCTGATTGCTCTGGGCAAACAAAAAGTTCCCCTTCAGGGGCGCGACCATTCGGCTCGTTTTCTGTCGGGTATGTCTCTTTCGTGGACTGCCTGGCGCTTCGTTTTCGCGCCTGCTCCACGCGCTCCGGAGTGTGATACAGGACGGTCAGCAGATAGCCTCGGATGTTGTGGATTTTTCGGGTGTTCTCGTTCATCTGTTCAAACACATACTCGATGTGAGGCTGCCGCAGGCTCCAGAAGCGTTCTTTGACCAGATCAGCGGAGAGTTCTGTTCCCCCGACCCGGATGGTCGCCTTGCTGCTGCACAGCACATCACAGAGCAGTTCTACGAGTTCGTTTACATCCTCCCGGGTATACCGTTCCGCTAGGTGCGGATAACCGATGTTCTCCTTCAGCGCCGACCGGACTGCGCTGCGATCCTCGAATTTCATTTCTGGATCTGCTGTTAGATTGATAGATTGATTGAGATAGTTCCTGTAAGGATAGTTGGTATTGGTATGATTCCCTTCGGCTTTTCCGGAGTCAAGACTTCGGTTTTCCGGAAGTCTGAAAGTCTGATTTCCCGAAGTCTGCACCTCTGGATTTGAAACTTCTTGACTTCTCCTTTCTGCGTCTGTGATGTTCATTTCTCCTGGCGGTAGTTCCTCATCTTGCACTCTGGCGGACGTAAACTGTTTGACATAGATTCTGGCCGGTCGGCCCTGCCCCTGCTTAACGCGCTCGATTAGACCGATGCCCTTGCCGATATCCAGTTCGGCCAGCATTTTTACCGCCTTATCATGCCCGCAGTTCAGGTTGGTTTGTATCTCGTCCAAGGAGTAGTAGATGTAGACCCGGCCCTGGCTGTCGTACCAGCCATTCTTGGCAGACAAGTCCATCCGGTCCAGCATCAGGCCGTATAGCAGCTTGGCATCTGTGGACAGGCCCTGGAATCGTTCCCCGGTAATCAGCAGTCTGGGGATGCGGTAGAAGTTGAAGCTTTCCGATTGGCTTCCGTAAATATAGTCAAATGTGATGGTTTGCATGTTTTTACCTCCGTTTCCTGAAATGAAATACCTAATTTGTCCCAAGTCGGGACGCAAAAAGGGGCGCTCCCATGGAACGCCTTCCTCTCGGCAAAAAGCCTTGGATACCGCTCAATTTTTTCCAAAATAGACACTGTTTTGATTGATGAAATGAGCGATGTGTGGTAGAATAAAATCAAACATTGACATTTGTGAGGAATTTGCATGAAAATCAAAAAGCCTCCCTTTGAAATCACACACCAGATCATCGACTGTGTAGCAGAGATCGCAGAACTGGTGGGCCGTTTGACTGCATCGCCGCTCCTTTCCACAAATCCAACCCTGCGCCGTGCTAACCGCATCAGAACCATTCATGGTTCTCTGGCCATTGAGCAGAATACCCTTTCCCTGGAGCAGGTAACTGCTGTGTTGAATGGTAAGCATGTCCTGGCCCCACCTAAGGATATTGCCGAAGTCAAAAATGCCTATGAGATTTATGAGCGGCTGGATGCACTTGATCCCTATTCGGTGGACGATCTGCTGACTGCTCATGGCATCATGACGCGGGGCTTGATGGAAGAGTCCGGAGTATTCCGCACCCGGCCTGTGGGTGTGGTGGACAGCGAGGGGCATGTCCTGCATTTTGGTACTCTGCCGCAGTATGTCCCGGATTTGGTCATGGAACTGCTGGACTGGGCAAAAACCAGCGAGGTACACATGCTCATCCGCAGCTGTGTGTTCCACCATGAGTTTGAACTGATCCACCCCTTTGCGGACGGAAATGGACGTGTGGGCCGCTTGTGGCATACGCTGCTGCTTTCAAAATGGAATCCGGCCTTTGCCTGGCTCCCGGTGGAGTCCATCATCCATGACCGCCAGCAGGAGTATTATGATGCTATCAATGCGTCCAATGATGCGGGAGAGTCTACAGTATTCATCGAGTTCATGCTCTCAGCCATCAAGGCATCGCTCACGGATGCCATCAATACGAGCGATGAAATGAGCGATGGAAAGTTGGATAAGGCCACACTCCGCTGGAAGAAAATTGAGGCGTATCTCAAAACCCACGACTATATTATGAATGCTGATGTGCGGGAACTGTGTGGGGTGTCGGCGGCGACAGCGAACCGGGTCTTAGCGGAATTGGACGCAGAAGGAAAACTTGTTAAATACCGCCAAAGTGGACATTGGGCACATAGATTAACATTGAAAATATGCACTTAGGAACTATGATAGGAGATAAAATCATGGAAAAGAACACCACTAAAAAAGAGTTAAGAGTTACACGAAACGACGATTGTATCACAATTCATAGAATGAACCACCCTTCCTGTGTATCTTCATTTCTTAGAGCATTACAGCGCGGAATTGCCAAAGGTTATCGTGCCTTTAGCGTTGAGTGGGTAGGAGATCTGGTGTTCCCTGATGCATGCGTCCCCATCGCAGGAATTATTGCATACTATAAAGAAAATCAGCATATTGACTTTTCTTACATTTTGTCGGAAGACTCCTATCTATATCACTGTGGCTTTACTGATCCTTTTATTGAAACTGCCGAAGTAATTGAAAGTGAGCCATATCCATTCGATAAGCTATATCGATACAGCAACTCAAGTCAAGTCGCCGCTCTTACGCAGGCATACATAAATTGTATCAGTCGCCAGACTGAGTGCTCAGACGGTGTAATCACTGGCCTTATCTGGTGTCTTAATGAAATAATGGATAATGTTTTGGTTCATAGCGAATCAGGGTGTGGATATGTAATGGCACAATATCATCAAGCAAAAAAAGTAATTGCAATTTGTGTTTATGATAATGGTATTGGAATTTATAATTCTCTAAAAAAATCGCTTCATCGCCCACGCACACCTATAGATGCAATTAGTCTTGCGATTCAAGAAGGTGTAGGAGATGGCAAAGGTCAAGGAAACGGACTTTTTGGTCTTTACCAAATTGTTACAGAGAATAACGGTAGCCTTAACATTACATCTGGCTCTGCATCAATGATGTGGTCTTCAAACGGAGAAATGAAAAAATACGAAAATCTACCTTATATTACTAGGGACTATAATGCAACAGCCATTGATTATAGGCTAAATTTGGGGCATGATATCAATATTCAAAAAGCTTTTAAATCGATTGGAGGCTTTGATGGATTTGATATTAGGCTTGATTATATGATTCAAGATGATAACACAATTAAGTATGATATTTTTTCAAATAGTATGGGGACAGCTACACGTGAATCTGGTGCATTTCTTAGAAATGACATACTAAATATTCTTACACGAACAAATACTGGAATTATTCTTGATTTTGCAGGAGTTAAAACCGTCAGTTCTTCATTTGCAGATGAGTTAATAGCAAAACTTGTTTTACGACTTGGAATAATCAAGTTCAACCAAGTTATCCGCATGATTAACATGAACGAAAATGTAAAGTTTTTGTGTGAACGTTCAATATATATGAGAATTCATGAAGCATGGAAAGCATTACAGTAATCTATGCTTCCATAATAGCAAATCATTAAACGATGTGGTAAAAAGATGAATAACCGCTTATCTTCCTAAAATTTTCACCACTTACAATAACCGCGGTGCTACTCCCATTTACCCTTAAAGCCCGGGAGTCTTGTCCCTCAAGGCTTTCCGGGCTTCGCTTACATTAGCGGCGGCGGGATACATAGGATCGAGAGATGCCGCACAATGTAGCGATCTCTCGTTGGGTCAACGGTTGCCGGTCATCTAGGCCATAGCGTAGCCGGATAATCTTTGCCTCTCGGGGAGTAAGACTCGTCTCCACGCACCGGCGGACCTTACCGCAGGCATCCCGCAGATCCAAACGCTCCAGCATATCGTCGTCTACACAGACTACATCCATCAGGGACAGGGCACTGCCGTCTCCCTCTGCATCCAGACTGTCGGACAAAGACAGTTCCCCTTGCAGCTTGCGCTGAGAGCGGAAATACATCAGGATCTCATTTTCAATGCAGCGGCTGGCATAAGTGGCCAGCCGAACATTCTTGTCCGGCTTAAAGGTAGATACTCCTTTAATCAGCCCAATGGTTCCAATGGAAATCAAATCGTCTTGGTCTCCGTTTTGGGTGTAATACTTTTTTATGATGTGCGCCACCAAGCGCAGGTTGTGCTCAATGAGCTGATTGCGGGCATCCAAATCCCCTTGGGCCATCTTTTGCAGCAACTCCTGCTCCTCTTCCCGTTTGAGTGCCCTAGGGAAAGACCCCGTAGCTCCCGCCAGGCGTAGAGTAAAGAACAGGCCGTTGAGGGTCAGCAAAAGCCATGCCGTCCACATTATGAACCACCTCCGTGACCACAGTGTATGCCTGCGCTGCGTGTCCCTATTTCATGTGGACGAACCAAATCCAGCCATATGATAGCCGTTTTCTCCCTTGCCATCCCGACGTCTCCGGTCCATATTCTCCCCATCGTCCCAGCTTATTCCGGGACCGAGTCCAATTTACTCGCAGCGGGCACATCCCTGCTGTTCCGGCAAAGAAAGCCCCGTTCCAATCCCCTTCTTCGTGCAAATGCGAGAAATAGGGAAAAACATCTTGCAATCGCTGGGCAGGGGTTTATACTTTGTTCGCCGGCAGTTGCCGCTTCCGGCAAAAACCATCGGCAGAGGGGCGGACTATGCAAACGGAAATCAAGCATGAAGCAGAGCGGCTGGCAGATGCCGCCAAGACAAATCTGATGATCGAAGGCACTATATGGAAACAGCTGCTTCTGTTTTCCATCCCGCTGATTTTGGGCAACCTGCTCCAGCAGATGTACAACACGGCAGACTCCATCATCGTGGGGCAGTCTGTGGGCAGCAACGCCCTAGCCGCGGTCAGCGCCAGCACGTCGCTGATCAATCTGCTCATCGCCTTCAGCCAAGGTGCTTCTGTAGGGGCTGGGGTCATCGTCTCCCAGTATCTTGGAGCGCGGGACCGGGAGGGCGTTCACAGCTCCGTCCATACCGCGCTGGCCATCGCCGCCATTCTGGGCCTGGCACTCACTGGGGCGGGTATCGCGCTTAGCCGCCAGCTGCTGATCTGGATGCAGACCCCGGATGAAGTTATGCCTGATGCGGTCCTCTATCTGCGCATTTATGCTGGCGCTCTGCTGTTTAATGTCATGTACAATATGCTGGCAGGCATCCTGAACGCAGTGGGTAACTCCAAGCGGTCTCTGATCTATCTGGCCGCCGCTGCGGTGACCAACATCGTGCTGGACCTGGTGCTGGTGTGTCTGTTCGATATGGGCGTAGCAGGGGCCGCCATCGCCACTGATATGAGCCAGATGGCCTCCTGTGTGCTGGCGCTCCGGTTTCTCATAAAAGTGCCCGCCAGTTATCGAGTCAGCCTGGAGAAAATCCGCATTTGCAGGCGGGACGCAGTCCGGATCATACGGGTCGGCCTGCCTACGGGGATTCAAAATATGGTGATCTCCTTTTCCAACGTGCTGGTCCAGTCCAGCGTAAATGTCTTTGGCACCAAGGCCATGGCAGGCTGGGGTGCGTATATGAAGATTGACGGATTTAACATTCTGCCAGTCACAAGCCTCAGCATGGCCGCCACCACCTTTACCGGGCAAAATTTTGGAGCCGGCCGACTGGACCGGGTAAAGCAGGGAATGTGGGTCACCGTGCTCATGAATCTAGTGTACACACTGGCTACCGGCGCCCTGCTGCTGCTCTTTTGCAAGCCCCTACTCCAGCTTTTCAACGCAGACCCGGAGGTGATTTCTGTAGGCGCCCACGCCATGCGTTATTTCTGTCCGTTTTATTTTCTGCTGGGCGTCATGCACGCTCTGGCAGGTACTGTGCGCGGCGCGGGCAAAAGCATCCCGCCCATGGCCATCCTGCTCTTTGCCATGTGCCTTTTCCGTATTTTTTGGATCCAGTGGATTGTGCCTTTATTTGATACCATTGACGGCGTTTTCATGCTCTACCCTGTATCTTGGCTCATTGGGCTGCTCTTGATGGCTTTATACGCTTGGCGGGGACACTGGCTGCCCAGCATCCAGACGGGATGACAGATTCCTTATGGCAATCTCCCAACAAGTTTCAGCACGCAAGAAGGCGCGCCCCTTTCCAGGGCGCGCCTTCTCTTATTTTAATCCGCTTTTTTCACTCAGCCTTCTGGAATTTCCGCTGGTTGTTCCGCATCCGTCCTCTCCGTCTCGCCGGTTCCCTCTGTCGCTTCAGACGCTTCTTCCCCGTTGGGAGCCGTCGTTTCCTCTGGCTCATCTGTGGGTGAAGAAGCTTGGGGCTGTTCCGACTCCCCCGGCTGGACAGGTTCTTCCGGGACTACGGTCTCTCCTCCTCTGGGCGTCAACTCCGCATGAGCCAACTGACTGACCAGCGTGATGACCTTGGCCATTTCGCCCCGGGTCATCTCGCTCTGGGGCATCAGATAGCCGCCGTTGCCGGTGATGACCCCCTGAGCCACCAGAGTCTGAACATAGGTAGAGGCCCAATCTGACACCTGTCCTCCATCGGCAAAGACAGACAGGTCATAGCTCACCTGCTGGGCCAAAATGCGTCCCAGCATGGTCATAGCCGACTGGCGGTCCACCATCTCGTCCACACTAGCGTAGAGCTGGCCGTCCGCAGATACGCCGTTAAACACCTGGAGGGTGTACATGGCTTTCACATGGGGCAGCGCCCAGTCTGCAATCTGGTCCGCATCGGCGAAGGGTAGAACCACCGACTCATATTGGGCGGTATCCACTCCCAGCATCCGGGAGATAAACACCAGCAACTCGCCTCGAGAAAGCTTTCCATCCGGCTGGTAGAGATAGGTGCCATCCGGCTGCTGGATGCCGGTGGTCAGCCCCATCTGGTACAGCTGCGTGACAAAGGGCTGGCTCCAGTGATCTGCGATATCGGTGAAGGGATCGCCCCGGTCCACTTTCACCCGGATCTCCACGGTCCGGCCTCCGGCAGAGGCAGTGATAACGCCTTCTGCGTTCTCCTCTCCGGCCGTAAACAAACCGTCAGACCCGATGGTCCCCAGGGTGGGGTCCGCAGTCCAGGTCACGTTTTCATCCCCCATGGCCACGGGGAGGTTGTACCAGACGCCGGCGGCGTCCAGATCCACCACGTCCCCCGGAGATAGGGTCAGAGAGGACACAGAAGTCCCCGTGTCCTTCCGGGTAATGTCCAGCCTGGATAGCTGGTCCACCACTTTAACCGGGGCCGAGCCGGAGGCCAGGCCATCAGAGACGTTCACCGTGAAATCCCCCGCCAGCGTCCCGGCGGTAAACACGGCGCCGCCCGTCTGGTCATAGTCCACCATGCCGCCGTCGGAGGTCCAACTGAGCGCCCCGGAGCCGGCTACGGAATAGCCGCTGGCATCCGCCGCTGCCGCGGTCACCGCAGTGCTGGCCCCGGCCAACACCACATCAGAGGCGGTATCCACATAATACTTGGCTGCCACGCCGGTTGGCTGGGCAGTGGTTACCAGAAACAGACAATTGCTCACCGCCCGCTGATTACCGTCCGAGGGAGAACTGAGCACAGTGAAGTGATCGCTGCCCGGTAAAGTGGCCCCCAGAGTGGTGGAGCCGCCGCCGTCCAAGGCCACCGCCTGGACACAGCCTAGCTCAATAAGCCGCTGGGCCACCTGAGAGTAGGTGGCACCCACGGAGTAGCCGCTCTGCCGACCGTCAATGGTGTAGAACACCATACTGCCGTCCGCTTTGATGCCCAGGGCAGTCCGGGGGGCTCGGCCCGCCTCTAAGCCGGAAACTACCTGACCGTTCTCTACCAAGGCGTACAGCCCAGTCAGACCATACACTGCCTGGCTCCAGGCGCTGTCGCCGCCGGAGATGGTCAGGGTCACCTGGGTGCCGGGGGTCAACGCCCGTAGAGGGTCCAACAGAGAGGCATCGCAGTTCTTGTTGGCGGACAGCACCAGGCAGCCCGTGGGAATAAAGTTGTCCTGGCTCACTCCCTCCTGGGTGGAGTCGGTCACCCGCACCACCCGGTAAGTCGTGGTACTATTCATCGTCAGCTGCTGGTCCGCCGCCACCGGCTCCAGCACCACGTCCACCCCGGCCACGGTATTCTGGGTAGTGGTGCCGAAGTCCTCTGTAAACAGATACAGTCCGCCGTTCTTCCGGCTTTCATTGATGGCAGTGAGGTTCAGATTGACCGCGCTGCCATCCAAAGCGGCCCAGCTTATGGTCTTGGCGATGGTGTTGCTGTCAATGAAGGCGGTTCCGTCGGCGCGGATGCCCACCATATGATAGTTCCACTGGTCCAGAGATCGGATCACACCGTCGGTGATCACTAGACCAACAGCAGTGCCGTCGGTGTTGAAAAAGCCGCCGTTGATGCCCGCCAGCACCCGGTAGCCCTGCTCCTCCAGCTGGGCCGCAGCGGAGGCCAACTGGCTCTTGCTGGAGATGGTGCTTCCGTACCAAATCAGCGGTGAAGCGGCGGCCCCCGGCTCATATGTAACATAGTATTCCGTGCGCAGATCAGAATAGGTGGCGCTCCACAGGCTGTTGTCCGTCACGGACACACCGGGTGCCAGCTCCACGGTGCGCCCCTTCAGGTCGCTGCCCAGGGCATCGGACGCGAACGCCTGTGGCATTGCCACGGCCATAGCCAGGCACAAGGCCAAGCCTCTTTTCAACAATCGTTTTACGTGCATAGTTTTACCTCCGGGTCATTGGGTGAATGCATATCTTGTATATGTTAACATAATTTAGTCAATTTGTAAACTTGAAAGGATTTCCATTTACAGCTTAGCCGCCGGGAGAATATGCCTCCCGGCGGCTAATACATGCATCATGGGATATCTGTCCGCCGCCCTTTAGGGACTTGGCCGGAACGGATTTTCTCCAGCGTATTGCTCAGGGTAGCTGTCTCCTGAAGCTCCAGCACCTCCCCAATGAGACGGTTGGACAGCAAAAAGCCCTCCGGTGTCAGCCGCCAGCGGCGGTCGGTGCGCTGAGCCCAGCCCCGCTGTTCATATTCGGCCAGTTTGGCGGCAATGGGGTCGAAATTCATATAAAATTCCCGGCGGTACTCCCACTCCTCAATGCCGTGGGTGGTGCGCAGGCGGAGCATCAGGTACTCGCTGCCCCGCTCCCGGGGCGGAATCATGTCCGACTCGGCCAGAAGCCGGTCCCCGTCCATCACCCCCCGGATAAAGCCTTCCAAATCCCGGACATAAGCGTAACGGCAGCCGCCGAAATCAGAGTGGGCAGAGGCGCCAAAGCCCATATATTCCCGCCCCATCCAATATTTTAGGTTATGCCGGGACTGGAAGCCAGGCTTGGCGAAATTGGAGATTTCATATTGGGCATAGCCCGCCTGGGCCAACCGCTCTACCGTCCATAGGTAGGCAGCGGCCTGCATGTCGTCGTCCGGCAACCGTTCTCCCCTGGCCACACGGCCGGCCAAGGGGGTTCCATCTTCCACCGTCAGTCCGTAGCACGACAGATGCTCGGGCCCCAGGGCGATGGCCTGCTCTACGCTGTTATGCCAGCTTTCCTCCGTCTGTCCGGGCAGGCCGTAGATCAGGTCCAGGTTCAGATTTTTAATCTTGGCTTTTCGGGCGGCGTGGACCGCCTCCACCACCTGCTGAAAGGTGTGGGGCCGGTGAACATCCTGTAGCTCCTGGTCGCAGGCGGACTGCATCCCCAGGGACAGGCGATTGACCCCAGCCCGCCGAACAGCCCTCAGAGCCTTTTCCGTAACACTATCCGGGTTGGCCTCCACCGTCACCTCTATGTCCTTGGCCATCTTGAACTTTTTCTGGAGTAGACGCAGCAGCTCGCACAGGCGCTTTTCCCCGTACCAGCTGGGGGTGCCGCCGCCGATGTAAATGCTGTTCACCGTATACCCCCGGGCCAGAGGAGCCCCCTCTGAGATCTGGGCGATCAGCGCCTTCTGATAGTCATCCATCCGGTCCTCCCGGCCTGCCAGGGAGTAGAAGTCGCAGTAGTCGCATTTACTGCGGCAGAAGGGAATATGGACATAAAGTCCCAGTGTCTTGCTCATAGGGTCACGCTCCTGTGAAGGGTCGAATCACGTCTTATATTATACTCTATGTGCAAAAAATTTGCAATGCCTTCCAGCTTTTTCCGCTTCTGACCGCCATATCAATAGCTTCTGTCATTCATGTTCCTATTGACAGAATATGTAAAGCTTGCTATACTATTTTTGTAAAGTAAACTTTACATATTAATCAGAGGAGGAACGTCTTGTGAAAAACCGCATCGCTGAGCTGCGTAAGGCCCGGCGTATTTCCCAGGCAGAGCTGGCCGACGCGGTGGTCGTCACCCGGCAGACCATCATCTCCCTGGAAAACGGCCGATACAACGCCTCTCTCCTGCTGGCCCACAAGATCGCCCGGTACTTTGGCCTATCCATTGAGGATATCTTTCTGTTTGAGGAGGAAGAACCATGAACCACAATCTTGACCGCGATCCCCGGCTCACCGCCGGCCTGGGTCTTTTTGCCGCCTGCGCCACACTCGGGCAGTTGGCAGCCTCCCGCCCGCTTTGGGCCGATTTCCTGATGGGGGCGTTGACGGGGGCATCCCTGCTGCTGGTCCTGACGGGCATTCTCCGCACCTCTCCGCGGGGCCAGATCCTGCTAGGCTGGGTGCGCCGCTTCAAAAGCGGCCTGGTGAGAAGGAGGGCGGTATGATGCTCGCCCTATTGTTTACTCCCCATGATTTTGACCGCGCCCTGCGCCGCCGGCGGCTGGCCGCCCTTGGACTCATGGCGCTGGGCGCGCTGGGCTGCCTGTGCTATATTCTGCTGCCTTGGGATGGCGGCATCCTCCCTGACTACGCTAGGGGTTTCTACCTGGGGGCCAGCTGCGGCATAGCTCTGGCAGGGGTGGCGCTGCTGTTTCGCGCCCAGCATCTGCTCACCCACCCTCAGGCGCGAAAGCAGGCTCAAATCAAAGAGCAGGATGAGCGGGAACGGGCCATCCTCCTCCAGTCCTTCTATCTGGCGGGACTTGTCACCTTCTACCTATGCGCCGCCGCCCTGCTGGTGACGGTGGCGGTGAACCGCACCGCCGCCATAGTGCTCATGGGTGTGATGGCGGTGTACGCCGCCGCCTGCCTGTGTGCCCGGTTCTTTGTATCCAAGCTACTGTAAGAGGAAGGAGAACTCCATGGAACAGAGCAACTCTGCTTTCACAGCGCCCATTCGGCCGCAGACGCCGGAGGAGCTGCCGCCGGAGCTGAGACCGGATGAGAGGCGGGCCTATGTGTGACGCCGCTGGGGCCGTCCGCTATCTCACCCTGCCAATCTCCGGTGAACTGGCAGGCAGCGAGGTATATACCCTACTACGCCGTCATCTGGGCCTGTCGGGGACGGTGCTGCGGCGGGTGAAATGGCTCTCTGACGGCATTACGGTGGACGGAGCGCGGGTGAACGTCCGCTTTCGGGTTGCCGCCGGACAGGTGCTATCGGTGCGGCTGTCCGACCCGGACAGCGCCAGCCAGCCCCTCCCCCGCCCCGGCCCGCTGGACCTCGTCTATGAGGACGAAGACCTGGTGGTGGTCAACAAAGCCCCCGGGGTGCTGGTCCACCCCAGCCACGGCCACTTTGACGACACGGTGGGCAACTTCCTCATGGCCCGCTACCGGGAAAACCGGGAGGGGGCGGGCTTCCACCCGGTCCACCGACTGGACAAAGGCACCTCCGGCCTGCTGGTGGTGGCCAAGCACCCCTATGGCCAGGAAAAGCTGAAAAGCCAGCTTCACACTGGCGCTTTCCGCCGGATCTACCTGGCGGTGTGCGACGGGACGCCCTACCCCGCCCAGGGAGTCATAGACGCCCCCATCGGGCGTGCCCCCGGCTCTCTCTTGGCTCGGCGGGTGGACCCGGAGGGGCAGTCCGCCCGCACCCGCTACCGGGTGGTATGTACCTGCGGTCCCCGCTCGCTGGTGGAACTGCAGCTGGACACCGGACGCACCCACCAGATCCGGGTCCACATGGCCCACATGGGCTGTCCCCTCACTGGGGACTTTCTCTACGGTCGGGAGGCTCCGGCGCTCATCACCCGGCCTGCCCTCCACTCCGCCCGGCTTGAGCTGACCCACCCCATCACCAGAGCACGGCTGGAGTTCACCGCCCCGCTGCCGGAGGATATGAAGGTCCTATTATGAACCAAGCAGAAAGGAAGTTTTAAACATGGCAAAACAGAACAAACGCTTTGAGATCATCCACCAGGAGGGAAATGGCCTGTCCATCGCCTACACGGTGTTCCTGGATACTGCCACTGGGGTGCAGTACCTCTTTGCCCAGTCTGGCTACGGCGGCGGGCTGACTCCTCTGCTGGACCGGGACGGCAAACCCATGACCTGGGAGGTTTAACCCCGGCAGCTCTTTCCCACTCTTGCAGCGGAGTGCGGTTCCTTGTATGGGACCGCACTTTTTTCAATTTTTCTCCTTTCTCTGTGACAGGTTCCACCCAAACTGCGTCTGAATAGGTGAAAGGGCCTTTTCTAGCCGCCAAGGAGGTGCGTCCATGAACGACGAGCATATCATCCAACTTTATTTTGCCCGGGACGAGGACGCCATCCAGGCCACCCAAGACAAGTATGGCCCCTACTGCTCCGCCATCGCCCACAACATCCTGGGGGACCCCCGAGAGGCGGAGGAGTGCGTCAACGACGCCTGGCTCCACTGCTGGAACGCCATCCCGCCCCAGCGCCCCCTGTCCTTGAAAAGCTACGCCGGGCGGCTCACCCGCAACCTGGCGGTCAGCCGCCTGCGGGCGCGGGATGCGAAAAAGCGGGGCGGCGGCCAGGGGGAGCTGGCCCTGGATGAGCTGGGCCAGTGCGTGTCCGGCCAGCCCACCCCGGAGGACGCGCTGGACCGCCGGGCCTTTCAGGATGCGCTGGATCGCTTTCTGGACGGTCTGAACCCCAGGGACCGGGCACTGTTCGTAGGGCGGTACTGGTATCTGTGCCCCGTCAAGGAGCTGGCCGCCAGCCTGGGCATGAAGGACAGTCATGTGACCACCCGGCTCCACCGCCTGCGGAGCAGGCTGCGGGAGCATCTGACGAAGGAGGGATTTCCACTATGACCAACAAACAACTTTTAGACCTGCTGGGGGAGATGGGGGACCGGCATGTGCTCTCCCTGGACCATGCTCCCAAAGTCCGCAAGCGCCGGCCCATCCGGGCCGCCCTGATCGCCGCCTGCGTGTGTGCGGCGGTAGTGGGGACGGCATTCACCTACTATATGCTGTCCGCCAAGGCGGCCATGGAACAGGTGTATACTATGGGGATGTTCTATCAGCAGGACGGGGTACGCCATGAACTGGGAGAGGATTTTCTGGACCTGTTGGAGAACGAGTACACCACAGAGGTGGATCAGACCGCAGAAGGGGAACACATGGATGTGACTTTGGTGAACGTGGTGGCCTTTGAATGTGGAACCAGTCACGTGATCGGCTATCTGGTCCGGTTCACCCTGCCTGATGGCGTCGCCATCGAGGACGGGGAGAAATACTATTTTGACGGCTCGTATCATAACCAGGTCGATTTTGATCTCGTGGAGTCAGGCGGTTCTTTCGAGGGGAACTATCAGAATATGACCCTCATCTCCACGGGAGCAAAGAACACCTGGTATGGGTTCCTGGTCCAGGAATTCGTCGGTGAGAGCACGGGCGGCACAGCGGTGTTGGAGCTGTCGGACTTCTGCACCACCCAGATGATGCAGCTGGATGGGTCTGAAGATGAGGTGGAGTGCAGAGATCCGCTGGTCATGGGCCACTGGCGGTTTGAGATCCCGCTAAATTACAAAGAGGGCATCGAACTGGTGAACGAGCCTGTATCCATCATAGACAGCCAGACCCAAGTATATGATCTGTCCATCAGCCCCATAGGCATTGAGATCCACACAGTCCGCAGCGAGACGTTTTCAATATATCATGAGCGGCAGCACGGCGAAGCCTGGGGCGGCTGGATGACAGACCAGAAGGCATTCAAGGTATGGTTTGACAAGATGAGCGACGTATATCTGATCCTGGCGGACGGGGAGCGGGTGAAGCTGCGCCCCTCAGGACAGGCTACCACCGATGACGATGCCGGTATCATCGAATCCAAGCTGTTATACAGCTTTGCCACACCCACGGACCTGGCTCGTGTCAGCGCAGTAGAGGTAAGCGGTACTCAATTCCCCCTGTCGTGATCACTGCCCCTCTGTCCGCCGTCAGGCGCGCCCCCGAGGGCCGCAGAGAGCGCTGCATCTGTGGGCATCAGCGGCAGCGGCGCAGGGGTATCAGGACTTCGTGCGCCGGTCAATAGAAGTACGCACCGAAGGACCGTCAGCGCTTTTCTTTGGATTTCAAAAACCGTTTCTTTGGGCGCATACAAAAGAAACGGGTTTTGGTAAATACGTTCGGAGCTTGCAAGAGGGGACGCCTGCGGCGTTCCCCTCTTGCTTTTTTCCGTCTGAAATGGTAGGATATATGTTTGAAACTGACACTTACCTGGAAGCAGGGATGCACATGACAACACAGCAGGGACAAAAGTCCCATACTTTGCAGGACTTGGCTCCTGGCCAGTCCGGCGTCATCCAATCCGTGGGCAGCCAGCGGGGGGCGGTGAAGCGGCGGCTGGTGGACATGGGCCTGACCCCGGGCACCCAGATCACCGTGAAGAAGATCGCCCCCTTCGGCGACCCCATCGAGGTCAACCTCCGGGGATATGAGCTCAGCCTGCGGAAAGAGGATGCGGCCAACATCCTCCTGTGCCCGCCGGGGCAGGAGCCTCGGGAGGCTCACCCGGAGGACCAGCCCCTGGGCCATGATACACAGGAGCGGATGAACGCTGCCCACGCCCACCGCCGCCGGGAGCATGGCGGCCCCGCGGACTACGCCTCCCATGACGTGCGAGAGATGAAAATTGCCCTGGTGGGTAACCCTAACTGCGGCAAGACTACCCTGTTCAACGCCCTCACCGGCTCCAACCAGTACGTGGGCAACTGGCCCGGCGTGACAGTGGAGAAAAAGGAGGGGCTGGCCAAGGTGGATGGCCGGGACGTGACGGTCGTGGATCTGCCCGGCGTCTACTCTCTGTCCCCCTACTCCATGGAGGAGATCGTGGCTCGCAACTTTGTGGTGGGGGAGCATCCGGACGCCATCATTAACATCGTGGACGCCACCAACATCGAGCGCAACCTCTACCTCACCGTTCAGCTGCTGGAGCTGGAGCGGCCTATGGTGGTGGCATTGAACTTCATGGATGAGGTGGAAAAGCGGGGAGACAAGCTGGACATCGCAAGGCTCAGCCGCTGCCTGGGGGTGCCCGTCATCCCCATCACCGCCCGGACGGGGAAAAACGTCCAAAAGCTTCTGGACGAGGCCCATCGGCAGATGCACACCGGATTCACCGTAGAACCGGACGACTTGTACGACGAGTTCACCCATCAGATTCACCACGAGGTGGACGAGCTCATCCACGACCGAGCCTACGCCGCCGGGATCCCTGCCCACTGGGCATCTATCAAGCTCATCGAGGGAGATGAGCTGGTAGAGCAGGCCCTGGGTCTGGACGACGCCACCCGGTGGAAGGTAGATGCGGTGGCCCAACGGTATGAGTCGGCCTATCCTCTGGGAGACCGGGAAACCCTCATCGCCGACGCCCGCTACCGCTTTATCCAGCGGGTGGTGAAGCTGTGCGTCCAGCGTGGTCGCCCCGTAGACGCCCTCACTGTGTCCGATCGGATCGACGCCATCGTCACCAACAAATATCTGGCCGTGCCTGCTTTCTTGGTACTGATGCTGGTAATGTTCTCCCTGACCTTTGGCCCGGGTCAGGTGCTGTCCGATGCCGTGGACTGGTTCTTCAACGACTGGCTGGCCACCCGGCTGGACTGGGCCCTGACCCAGACCGGGGTGGCCGGCTGGGTCAACTCCCTGCTGGTGGATGGTATTTTGTCCGGGGTGGGGGGTGTGCTCACCTTCCTGCCGCAAATCGCCATTTTATTCCTGTTTCTCTCCTTTTTGGAGGACTCGGGCTACATGGCCCGGGCAGCCTTTATCATGGACCGGCTGCTCCGGCGCTTCGGTCTGAGCGGCAAGGCATTTATCCCCATGCTCATGGGCTTCGGCTGCACGGTGCCGGCCATCATGGGCGCCCGCACCATGGAAAATGAGAAGGACCGCCGCATGACTATCATGCTGGTGCCCTTCATGTCCTGCTCCGCCCGGTTGCCAGTGTATGGTCTGATTGCCGCGGCTTTTTTCCCCCGCTACGCCGGTCTGGTCATTTTTTCCCTGTATGTGCTGGGCCTGCTGTGCGCCATCCTGTCTGGCATTCTGCTGCGCAAGACCATGTTCAAGGGAGAGCCCGCCGCCTTTGTGTTGGAACTACCCCCCTACCGCCTACCCACCGCCCGCAACTGCCTGATGCACGTGTGGGAGCGGGTGCGGGGTTTCCTGGTGAAGGCGGGTACCCTCATCCTGGCCATGAGCGTGGTGCTCTGGTTCCTCCAGTCCTTCGGCATTACCAGCCAAGGGCTGCAAATGGTGGATGATGCCGGGCAGTCCATTCTGGGAGCCATCGGCTCCTTCATCGCCCCGGTGTTTGCCCCCCTGGGCTTCGGTGCGTGGCAGGCGGCGGTAGCCCTGCTGGCCGGGCTGGTGGCCAAGGAGGCGGTGGTTTCCTCCCTATGCCTGCTCTACGGTTTTTCCACCCTGGACGCCGGATCCACCATCGCCGCGGCCCTGTCCTCCACCTTCCACACTCCAGTGGCCGCCTACGCCTACCTGGTGTTTATCCTGCTGTACGTCCCCTGCGTGGCCGCCGTGTCCACCCTGTACCGGGAGATGAACAGCCTGAAGTGGACGGTGCGCTCCATCCTGTGGCAACTGTGCGCCGCCTGGCTGGTGTCCTTCGTGGTGTTCCAGGTGGGCAGCCTGCTGTTCTGAGGTAAGAAAACATGCTGAAATACATTATCTATGCCTTAGTGGCCGCCCTGGCGGTCTGGGCGGTGTGGTATCTCATCCGGACGGTCCGCCGCCAGCTGCGGGAGGGCTGCGGCGGAGATTGCCAAGGTTGTTCTGAAACCTGCAAGTCCTGTAAGAAGAAATAGAGAAAGGGTCGGCGCACAGCGCCGACCCTTTCTCTACCGTCTGTTTTCCCTGTACCTTACTCAGCCGTCCCCCGTCCATGGTAAGCACCCCGTCGTACAGCTCTATCTATAAGCCCCTGAGCGGGCTTGTGGGAGACATGGATGACTAGGAGACGTCCAACTCCAGGACCAACTCTTCCACTGCTCGGGCAGTGGAAGGGTTCAAGGCGGAGGTCACTTTATCCAGCAGCACCACGTCCGGCCAGTGCCCCGGCGCAACTGCTGGGCCACCCGGTCTGTGTGGAACTGGGTCATGCCCTCGGGCAGGTTCCCCCTGTCAACCTTTCCTTCAGTTGCACAACATTCCGAATCCTTGGAACGCAAGAACAGGGCGCCCGGTTTTCCCGGACACCCTGTTTCTTTTCTCTCGGTTGGAGCGTTCTCCTCCCGTCTGCGGGTTGTAAGCGGCACTGAGCCAGAGAATCAATCCAACTCAAACTGGCCGGTATACAGTTGATAGTAGCGGCCCTTTTCTTCCAGCAGTTCTGTATGGCTGCCTTTTTCCATGATCTCACCGTGTTCAATGACCACAATGCAGTCAGCATTGCGCACCGTGCTCAGCCGATGGGCAATGACGAACACCGTCCGCCCTTCCATCAGGGCATCCATACCCTGCTGAATGTGCTGCTCGGTCCGGGTATCGATAGAAGAGGTTGCCTCGTCCAGTATCATCACCGGAGGATCCTTAACGGCGGCTCGGGCAATGGCCAAAAGCTGGCGCTGGCCCTGGCTGAGGTTGGCGCCGTCCCCTGTGACCACGGTCTGGTAGCCGTCCGGCAATCGGCGGATAAAGGCATCGGCGTTAGCCGTTTTGGCGGCCTGAATGCACTCGTCATCGGTGGCGTCCAGACGGCCATAGCGGATATTATCCATAACTGTGCCGGTAAACAGGTGGGTATCCTGAAGGACGGAGCCCTGACTCAAGCGCAGGGAGTCCTTTTCAATATTCTTGACGTCAATGCCATCGCAGGTGATGGTGCCTCCCTGAATTTCATAAAAGCGGTTAATCAGGTTCGTCACTGTGGTTTTTCCTGCGCCGGTAGAGCCTACAAAAGCGATTTTCTGGCCGGGATTGGCGTATACGTCCACGTGCTTGAGTACCGGCTTGTTAGGCACATAAGAGAAATCCACCTGGGACAGCCGTACCGCCCCCCGCAGCTCTGTGAGGTAGTAGTCCTCCCCAGGGACGTTGCGCACCGTGCCCCGGATCTGATGCAGCGTAGGCACTCCGGTATGATCGGGATATTTCCAGGCCCAGCCGTGGTTCGATAGCTGGGACAAATCGGCCACTTCGACCAAGGTCCCGTCGGAGGCAACCTTCACCCAAATGCCCTCTTCAGAATCTATGCCGGGGGGGAGGAGCGTGAGGGTCCCTCCTGTTCTGCTAGCCTGGCCAAGCTCGGTCAGGCCGCCATCTGTCCCCACCAAGACAGGCACCAAGGTCATCCCCCCAGTGCGCGGGGTCTTCCAGGCCCACAAGCGGGGGTGTCCCTTCCCAGTGTAAACAGACAACGTACCGTTGGTGTCTTTCTCCGCAGGAACCAGAGTGACCTTGCCCTCATCTTCCTCAGGCTTGGAATCCATGACCTCGAAGATGCGCTCCGCACCGGCCAGAGCGGCCAGCACAGTGGTCATCTGCATGGAGATCTGGTTGACAGGCTGGGTAATCTGCTTGTTATAGTTGAGGTAGGTGATTAGGCCACCGATGTCAAAGCCAGTCAGGGCCAGGGCTGCTCCCACGGCCGCTGTCACCGCATAGCCCATATTCGTGATGGAGGCAGTGATGGGCATGATGGAACCAGAGTAATAGTTGGCACGGCTGGCAGACTCCCGGTACTCATCATTAAGGCCGTTGAAGTCGGCCTTGGCTTGTTCTTCATGAGTGAACGCCTTGACTACCTTCATGCCCTCGATCATTTCCTGGATGTTGCCGTTGACCGCGCCCAGGGCAGCCTGCTGCTTCTTATAATACAGCCGGCTGAGCGCACCCCGCTGCTTGAATACCAGCAATACGACTGCCAGCATCACCAGGGTGCACAAGAACAGCACCGGGGAGATATAAAGCATCATGGCTACTACGCCAATGAACGTAATGGCGGATGAGAACAGCTGGACCACGCTCTGCTCCAACGCCAGCTGCACGTTGTCCGCGTCGTTGGTAAAGCGGCTCATGAGTTCACCGTGAGTGTGCTGGTCGAAGAAGCTCAGCGGCAGCTCCTGGAGCTTGTCAAACAGGTCTTTACGCAGCTTATTGCATCCCTTCTGAGCCAGTTGAGCCATGAGGTTCGCTTGAAGATAGGTGCAAACAGCAGTGGCCAGATACAGGCCCAGCAGCTGCAGACAGGAAGGCAATAAGGAGGGCAGCAGGGCCTGACCATCCAGAAAGGCGCTCTCAATGCTGTTGATGATCGGCCGCATCATATAGGACGCGGCAATGTTCAGCACCGCAGCGGCAATGACGCACACTACCGCCAGTACCAGCAGTAAAGGGCGGGAAGCCAAGTAGGAAAACATCCGCAAGATGGTGCCCCGCAGTTTTTTGGGCTTACCATAGCCTCCGCGAGGACCTGCGCCCGGACCGCCGCCGTTATTGGGCTTTTGGAATTTGCGTTCTTGCTGTGCCATTATTCCTGCACCCCTTCCTGCTGAGACGCATAGATTTCCTGATAGATCTGATTGGTTTTCATCAGTTGGTCATGGGTGCCCACGCCGGAGACGGTGCCATCGTCCAGCACCACAATCTTATCGGCATACTGCACAGAGCTGATACGCTGGGCAATGATGATGACGGTGGTGCCCTTGAGGTTTTTCTTGAAGGATTCCCGAATGAGGCCCTCCGTGGTGGAGTCTACTGCAGAGGTAGAGTCGTCCAGGATGAGCACCGCAGGGTGGCGCAGCATGGCCCGTGCAATACAAAGACGCTGCTTCTGGCCGCCGGACACGTTGACGCCGCCCTGTTCCAGATAGGTGTCAAATCCGTCGGGGAAGCTCATGACAAAGTCGTAAGCCTGAGCGTCCTTGGCTGCCTGGATCATCTCCTCTTCCGTGGCGTCCTCACGGCCCCAGAGCAAGTTTTCCCGAATGGTGCCGGAGAACAGCACGTTGTTCTGCAGCACCATGCCAATGCGGCCCCGAAGCTCCTCCAGAGGATATTCCTTGACGTTGACACCATCCAGCAGAACCTGGCCGCCGCTGACATCATAGAACCGAGGGATCAGGTTGACCAAGGTAGACTTGCCAGTTCCAGTACCGCCCACTACGGCGACGAATTCACCGGGCTCCACGGTGAGATCAATGTGGTGGAGCACATCCTCTCCAGTGCCGCCAGCCTGATACTTAAAGGATACATCCTGGAACTCCACCCGGCCCTGGGGGCGAGGCAGATAATGGTCCTCTTCGCCCAGAGCGGGAACAAAAGGCGCGCCATCCGCACCAACTGCGGGCAGCGGGGCACGGGGGCCGTCCGTGATGTCGGAATTAGTATCCAGTACCTCAAAGACACGATCAGCGGATGCCTGGGCACGGACTACCTGGAGCAAAGCCATAGCCACCATCAGCACGGAGAAAAGAATCTGGAAGATGTAATTGAGGATGGTCTGGAGCTCGCCTACGCCCAATTCGCCGGCCAGAACCATATGACCGCCGTTGTAGAGCACCACCACCGTGGTAATAGAGATGCCCAAAGTCAAAATAGGCTGCATGAGCACGATGCGCAACACAGCGGCCAGGCCGGTCTTGGTAAACAGGTCATTGGCGCCCTGGAACTTCTTCCTTTCGTGATTCTCCCGAACATAGGACTTGACCACCCGGATGGCGATCAGGTTTTCCTGGACCTTTTCGTTCAGGTTGTCAATGGCCTTCTGCATCTTCTCAAACAGAGGATGGCAGATGTACATCAACCCACCCACGCACACAGCTAGGATGGGGATGACGATGCACACGATAACCGCCAGCTCTGGCCCCAGCTGGAAAGCTAGGATGAGGGCGGCGATTACCATGGTAGAGGCCCGCACGATCATCCGCAGGCACATGACCGCTACCATCTGGATATTAGTCAAGTCATTGGTCAGACGGGTGATAAGGGAGGATGAGGAAAAGCGGTCGATATCTGCAAAGGAAAAGGTGGTAATCTTATTGAACTGGGCCCGGCGCAGATTAGCGCCCATTCCCTGAGCGGCAAAGGAGGCCGCCTTGGAGGAATAGGTGCCGGACACCATGGCGATGACCGCCAGCGCGAACATGATGGCGCCCGAGGTGAGGATTTCCCGCATATCGCCGCTGGGGATCCCCTTGTCGATAATGTTGGCCATCTGCAGCGGCATGAGCAGTTCGCAGACTGTCTCGAGCATCACCAGGAGCGGTGAGAGCACTGCGTACATCCCATACCCCTTGAGGTAGGGAATCAGTCGTCTTAGCATAGGGTTTATACCATCCTTTCCCGAGGCGGCGGAGGCGAACAGCTGGCATCAACGTCGCCGCCGATTTGATAGAGATTGTTCAGCATGCGCTTGTGAAACGACATAACCTGTTCCCGTTCCTGAGGGGTGAAGCCGTGAAACATATACTCATCCACAGACCGCATGACCTCTCCGCTTGTCTGCATCGCCTGCCTGCCCTTGGCCGTAATGGAGATGCGATTACGGCGGCTGTCCTGTTCGTCCGCATGTCGGGTGACATAGCCGCACAACTCCAGAGACTTCAGGGAGGCGGCCACAGTGGCCGGTGAGATGCGCAGCAGGTCTGCCAACTCCTTCTGAGATGGAGCGGAAGAACCATCCTCCGGATAGCGCATCAAAAGAAACAGGATTTTGGGAGACCCCAGATGGGGCAGGCCCCTCCTGCGCAGGCCGGACTGCTGGGCATTAAAGTGAGCCAGCAGCAGGGCGTGAAGCAGAAAATCAGGAGAGACTTCGGGGTCAGGCCTGAAATCCGCTGGCATGAAAAAAACCTCCTTCCAGGCAGCCACTCCAATTAAATAATTTGGGGGCTGATAATCAGTACGCTGTCTATTTTAATTAGCCCGCTTACGATTGTCAATAGTCACTTTGCATCAAAAAATGAGCCAGAAAAAAATCCTTTCTCAGGGCTTAGAACAAACGTTTGACATTCTCCGATCCCTATGGTACACTGAACCTGTCAAAAGATGCTCCACATCATAAGGAGGATGCTCCATGAGTAAGCTCACGGAAAAACAGCAGCAGATCTACGACTTCATCCTGGACTTCTCCCAGGAGCACGGTTATCCCCCTTCTGTCCGGGAGATCGCTCAGGCGGTAGATCTAAAATCCCCGTCCACCGTCCACTTTCACCTCAAGGGGCTGCGCCAAGCGGGACTTATCACCCAGGCGGAAGGAAAAACCCGTGCTATTTCTGTCACAGACGGGACCCACAACCGCCGGGACCAGGTTCCCCTGCTGGGCTATGTGGCGGCTGGCTCTCCCATTTTGGCCCAGGAGAACATTGAAGAATACCTGACATTTGACACCGGCGGCCTCACAGGCGAACATTTCGCTCTCAAAGTCCGGGGAGAATCCATGCTGGAGGCCGGCATCCTGCCCGGGGATGTGGTGGTGGTCCACCAGCAACAGATGGTTCACAATGGAGATATCGTGGTAGCCTTGTTTGAAGATGAGGCCACCGTCAAGACTTACCGCCGGGAAAACGGCCATATATGGCTCTATCCGGAGAACTCCAGTCCAGAGTACCAGCCCATCGACGGAGAGGGCTGCTCCATCCTGGGGCGGGTGGTGGCGGTGGTTCGCCGGTATCCATGAAACATCAGGAGCGGG
>CDZQ01009032.1_pt1 | contig 59150 bp, 59 predicted proteins | sample 554831 | NCBI WGS metagenome assembly CDZQ01 (sample SAMEA3182112, study PRJEB8094) | gut metagenome | biome: human; feature: gut; material: Stool; isolation source: human stools | place: Canada | collected 2013-05-06 | reverse complement strand
GCCGCCACCGGCGTCATGTTCATCTTCTCCATCCTGTTCTTCGGCATTCTCACGGATGCGGGCACTTTCCGCCCCATCATTCGCACCGTTTTGAATCTGGTTGGCACCGATCCTATCAAAATCGCCATTGGCACTGCTGTCTTGGCTGCCATTGTCCACTTGGACGGCTCCGGCGCGGTGACCTTCCTGATCTGCGTGCCTGCTCTGCTGCCCCTGTATGATGCTTTAGGCATGCGCCGTACCACTCTGGCCACCATAGTGGCTCTGTCTGCCGGCACCATGAATATCCTGCCTTGGGGCGGTCCCACTATCCGGGCCCACACCGCCCTGGCCAGCATGACGGGTACCGAGCCGACTGTCACCGAATTCTTCATGCCTGTGCTCCCCGCCGTGCTGGTGGGCCTGGTATGTGTGCTGGTAGTCGCAATCATCTTGGGCAGTGGCGAGAAGAAGCGCCTGGGCAGCGTGGTGCTGACCAGCAAGAAGTATGTGGAGCCAGAGCTGACCGACGAGGAGAAGGCATTGGCCCGTCCTAAGCTCTTCTGGGTGAACATCATCCTGATTGTTTTGGCTATCGTGTCCCTGTTGTTCTCCGGATTTGCTCCCGCCGTGGTGTTTATGGTATTCTACGTGCTGGCAACCCTGATCAATTATCCCAAGGTGTCCGACTCCAAGGCCCGTGTGGACGCTCACGCCAAGAGCTGCCTGATGATGTGCTCCGTGCTGTTCGCCGCCGGCTGCTTCACCGGCATCATGTCTGGCACCGGCATGATCACCGAGATGGCCGCCGCCCTAGTATCCATCATCCCCGACTCCCTGGGCAAGTTCTTCCCGGTTATCGTGGGTATCATCGGTATGCCCGCCTCCCTGCTGTTTGACCCCGACTCCTTCTACTACGGCGTGCTGCCCGTCCTGGCCCAGACCGCCGAGGGCTTCGGTATCCTGGGTGCCGACGTGGGCCGGGCCGCCATCCTGGGCCAGATGACCATCGGCTTCCCCATCTCCCCGCTGACTGCCTCCACCTTCCTGCTGGTGGGCCTGTCCGGCGTAGACCTGGGCGAGCACCAGAAGAAAACGATCCCCTGGGCCTGGGCCGTGTCCCTAGTCATGGTGATCGTGGCGCTGATTACCGGCGCTGTGGCCCTGTAACGCAGCCGCTATCCATCCCTGTCTGACATTATCGGAAAGGAAGTTGTCCCATGAAAACCATTCGTATCGGAAGCGGCGCGGGCTATGCCGGTGACCGCCTGGAACCCTCTCTGGAGCTTATTGAGAAGGGTAACCTGGACTATATCAGCTATGAGTGTCTGGCCGAACGCACCATCGCCATCGGCCAGCAGGCCAAGCTGAAAGACCCCACCAAGGGCTACAACGGCCTGCTGGAGCACCGCATGGAAAAAGCCCTTCCCCTTTGCTGGGAACATAAGGTAAAGCTCATCACCAACATGGGCTCCGCCAACCCGCAAGCCGCAGCCAAAAAGTGCGTGGAGATCGCCCGCAAGCATGGTCTGACCGGCATGAAGATCGCCTGCGTCACCGGCGACGACCTGCTGCCTGTCATTGACAAGTACATGGGCGTGGAGGTGTGGGAGACTCACGAACCTCTGTCCAAGCTGCCCGGCGAGATCGTCTCCGCCAACGCCTATATGGGCGTGGAGGGCATCCTGAAGGCCTTGGAGCATGGGGCCGATGTGGTCATCACCGGCCGCGTGGCCGACCCGGCCATCTTCATGGCACCCGCCATCTATGAGTTCGGCTGGTCCCTGGAGGACTGGGATAAACTGGCCAAGGGCACCATGATGGGCCACCTGTTGGAGTGCGGCGGCCAGGTCACCGGCGGCTATTTCGCCGAGCCGGGCAAGAAGGATGTGCCCGGCGTGGGTCACCTGGGCTTTCCCATCGTGGAGATGGCCGAGGACGGATCCTTCTTCGTCACCAAGGTCCCCGGAGCTGGCGGCATGGTCACCAAGGCCACTTGCTCTGAGCAGATCTGCTATGAGATTCACGACCCGGAGAACTACCTCACCCCCGACGTGGTCGCCGATTTCAAGGAAGTCAAGTTCACAGAGGTGGAGAAAGACAAGGTGGTGGTAGAGGGTGCCAAGGGCAAGCCTAAGACCGACACCTTCAAGTGCTCCATCGGTTATCGGGACTGTTTCATCGGCGACGGCGAGATCAGCTACGGCGGCCCCGGCTGCCTGGAGCGGGCTAAGCTGGCGCTGGACATCATCAGGGAACGCCTGGAGCTGGTGGCGCCTGGCCAGTTCGACGAGATGAAATACGACCTCATCGGCTGCAACAGCCTGTACTGGAATCCCGACTACAAGTATGATAAGCCCAGTGAGGTCCGGGTCCGCGTGGCGGGCCGGGCCAAGACCAAGGCCATCGCCGACCTGGTGCCCAATGAGGTGGAGGCCCTGTATACCAATGGCCCTGCCGGCGGCTGCGGCGCAGTGAAGCGTACCCGTGATATTGTCTCCGTGGCCTCCATCTTGGTGGACCGCAACGATGTGAAGCCCGAAGTAGAAATCTTCGAAGTCTGACAAGGAGGGAATACCGATATGAAGCTCTGGGAAATCGCCCACTCCCGCACCGGGGACAAGGGCAATATCTCCAATATTTCTCTCATCGCCTATGATCCCAAGGACTATGAGATGCTCCGGGAGAAAGTCACCGCCGAGCGCGTGAAGGCGCACTTCAATGGCATGGTCAAAGGCGATGTGGTCCGCTATGAACTGCCCAATATTCAAGCCCTCAATTTCGTCATGTACGCCGCATTAGGCGGCGGCGTTACCCGCTCCCTCTCTGTGGATATGCACGGTAAGGGGCTGAGCTCCTACCTGCTGGATATGGAAATCTGAGGCTCCATTTTTCTTTATCGCAGTCATTCCCTATAATATGGTTTCTGTGCCACACGGTCCTATGTCACCCATAAAACCAGAAACCACTGGGTTTTCTCTATTCTGAGCCGCTTCTGTTCTGGGAACAAAGCGGCTCGGGATCATCTTGACTTCCTAACGCGCAAACTCTCTGTATGCAAAGGGACCCGAATGGCATTCGGCCATTCGGGTCCCTTTTTTACGTTGGTTTCTTACGCATCAAATAGAAAATTAACGCAAGACTGGTCAATCGGTGTATTTCCACCTAAAAGCATATTTCAGCCTATCCCGTGCATTCCGGCGCACCTTAAAACGCTTATTGAAGCTAATGCTCCAAACGGCCCTGGGTAAGCGACCGGCTTTTCTTTCCCCCTTCCCTCGTTGGCAACGGTTAGGGCTGTTTCCCAAAAGGCGATAAGCTGGCAGATTGCCAGGACGTCCTGTCGAGGTGATGTATATGCCCAGGGTGAGAGACGCTTCGTTCCCTTTATGTCGTTTTTTCCGCCCAATCCCACAGTAATTTCAATACCTTCCTCACCTGCAGGTCTCTGTGCAAAAGACTTAGATCTTTTCCAAAGAGGTTGCGCACCTCATCTAATGTCGTATTCTGTCTCTGGGCAATCGCTTCTCCCTCAGCCTGGAGATCCTTTCCGGTCACCTCCACTGGCACTGCCTTTAACAGAGCATCGATCAGTATATCCCGCTTGATCTCCCAAACAGCTGCTTCCTGTGCCTGCCGGATATACTCTTCCGCCTGTGGCCCCACTGTATCCAAAATCTTGCCCTGAGCCATGGCGTCATACCGCATCTGCTGAAACAGTCCGGTGGCCAACTGCCGCACCTCATTTTCATACATGGACTCAGGCAAATCAAAATCCACCCGTTTCATCAATTCTTCCAGCAACTGTATCCAAATTCTCTCTTCTCGTTCCTGCTCGGAACCGTATTTCTCTGGTTCCCTCAACGGCAGCCCCTGATAATCTGCCTGCGTTAATGCCGGCAAGCACAGGGCAGTCACCACTGCGGAGAGCTGCTCACCGTTCAGGTCCACCTCCGGGTCGGCCATAGTATGCAGCCCCATCCTCTGCAGCTGCTCTTTCCCCTCAGTCTTCACCGCTGTCAAAACGGCCTGCGCGGTTGGGGCACTTCCGCAGGCCTCCCGCAGCTCTTCCGCTGTAAACGCCAGCCGCAGTGACACACGGTTTTTCTCTCTGGCAATCAATGTCGCAGTCATAATGTTACCTCCCAATCCCCTTGTACGGGCACCGTTTTGCCTTGCTTTTATTATAATCAATCCATCAGGAAAAGAACAGGCCCTATTTTTTCACTCCTCTGAACGCGCAAACCGCCGAAGCGGCTGCCTCGGCGGTCTGCACTTTTTGGAGGGTGTCGTATCAAAAAGAAAGAATCTCTCCTTACAGCTTCTCCATCTCTGCCAAGAACTTTTCCAATTCGGCAGGATCCATGTGCCAGCCGTTTTGCTCCTGGGGATAGTTCCCAGAGCGGACATCTTGGCCCCAGGCGGCATAGGTCTCTGTGGCAAATTTGAAGAAATCACCATAGGACTTCGCGTGGGAGGCCAAGGAGGGCATCATGTTGAAGGTGTCAAAGTCCACCATTTCATAACCGTCCACGTCACAGGCCCCGCCTGTACAGCCAGAAGCGATGCCGATCACGGGCACCCGCAGTTTCTTGGCAATGGCCGCGCTGACCTCGCCGGGTACCAGCTCGATGGTCATAGCCATCATGCCGTTCTCCTGGTACTCATAGGCCATCCGAGCCACCTTCATGGCATCCTCGGCGGTCTTTCCCATCTTCTTATATCCGCCCTGGCGGTCGGTCTGCCAGCCGGACAGAGCGCCTACATGTCCGAACACTACCAGATAGTTGTCCGCCATGTACTTCAGCGTCTCATTGCTTACGCCCATAGGCAACAGGGAGTTGGCGCCATTATTCATATAGAGGGAGCCGTACTCCATGGCCTTCTCCTTGGAGCTGTAAGTGGGAGTCTGCATATAGAAGTTGATGTGAATGTACTGGGCAGCATTACGCACGGTACGGATCCACCAAGGGGCGTGCTCGATCTGCATGCTGACGTTCTCACCGGGAACCGTCAAACGGATGATGTCACAATCGGCCATATCCGCCGCCATCGCAAAATATTGGTCTCTGTTTGCCGGGCAAACCTGAACGATTTTCTTGCCCTCATCCTTGCACTTCTGTAGATAATTGATAGTCTTGCGCCCCTTCTTCATCTTGGACGCATGGATTTTACTCTTGTCGATTTCAATTTCGTTGTTCTTCTTCTCTTCTGCCATAACTTTGTTCTCCTTTCAGATTGCATGATTCAGTTTCCGCAGTCGGCCCGACTTGTGTCAAGCTTCACCTCGTTTGTATGATACGTCAAAATACGCAAATAACAAATACACAAAACTATGTAATTTCGCCCATCACCTTTTTCTTGGTAAATACATATCTGGCTTTCGTCCCGTCAGCATTCCCGCATTCAGAGCATAGTCCACTACCAGATCCACACCAGAGATATAACTGGCCATCTCGCTGCCCAAAAATACGATAGGCGCCGCCATCTCCTCCGGAGTCGCCAGGCGGCCCCCTCCGGTGTACTGTACCAAGCGCTCCATACTGCCAAGACTCTGCACAAAGTCATCTGTCATCCCGGTATCGGTGCTGCCCGGCAACAGAACATTTACCCGGATTTTTCGCCCGGCCAGTTCGTCGGCCAACTGGGCCGAAAAATAGTTCAGCGCCCGCTTGGCAACCGGATAGGCCAATTTGCCCAGCTCACGCTTCAATCCCTTTTCCTCAATGAGCCGAATCGTCTCGTCCCAATCCGCATTGACAAAGTCCATATAGCTCTCCTGTACTTCTGGTTTTTCCCAACGCAGCCCGGCAGAAGAACTGATGAATCCGATACTGCTGCCTTTGCTCATACGGTCCAAAAGATAGCGCTGTACAATATATTGATTTGCCGTATAGTCAACCAAGAATGTCGTCGTATAATCCGTACTTCTCCCCGTTAGGCCCGCAATGCCGAAAAAATTGTCAATGGTTGAGGGTATTTGAGTAAATGCCTGATCAATGGAATTTCTCTGGCTTAAATCTACTTGAATAAACTTACCTAAAAAATCGTTAGGCTGCACACAATCCAAGCCATATACTTCAGCTCCCAGATCCAGCAGCATCTCCGCCGTTGCCTTGCCCATGCCGGAAGAAACGCCGGTCACTACGCATACTTTTCCTGCATAACCCCAATAATCGCGCATATTATTACCACTTTCTTTCACCTGATTTGACTTTCCACATGGTTGGTCAAGTTAAGTGGGCAGGCCGCCGAGGCTGCGGCTCCGGCGGCCTGCCCTTATGGACGTACACGCTTTGAAAAAATCTTTAAGTTCAATTACAAAGAACCGTGCATTTTCTTACAGCTTTTCCACCGCATCCAGGAATTTTTCATACTCAGCGGGATCCATGTGCCAGCCATTCTGTTCCGTGGGATACGCCTTAGTGCGCACGTCGTTGACCCAGGCGCCATAGACGTTAGTGGCGAACTCCAGCAGATTGCCATAGGTCTTGGCGTGCATAGCGGGCTTGGCCATCAGGCCAAAGAGGTCTGCGTCTACCATTTCATACCCATCTACTTCAATTCCATCGCCGGTGGTGCCGGAGGCGATCCCAATGACAGGTATCCTCATTTTCTTGGCAATCACTGCGCTTACCTCGCCCGGAGTCAGTTCAATGGACATGGCCTTCATGCCGTTCTCCTGATACTCATAGGCCGTCTTGTACACCTTCAAAGCATCCTCGGCGGTTTTTCCCAGCTTTTTGTAACCGCCATAAAGCCCGTTGGTCTGCCAGCCGGACAAAGCGCCTACATGTCCATAGATGATACAGTGGTTGTCTGCCACATACTTCAGCGTCTCGTTGTTGATTCCCATGGGAAGGATGGAGTCCGCCTCTGCCTTGTGGAATTCAGAGAAGTTCCTAAGGGCGGTCTCTTTACCGGCAAACGCAGCAGTATCGGTCACATAATTCAGATGGAGATAAGGCGCCATCTGACGGTAGCTGCCAATGTAGGACGGAGCATCTTGAATGCCCTTTTCCGAAGATCCGGTGATTGCCGCAGGCGGGAGCCGGGCAATATCCACATCAGCCATGCTGGCGGCCATGGAAAAAAGAGGGGAAAGCATGCTGGGACAGTGCTGTACAATCTTTTTTCCCTCTTCCTTGCACTGCTGGAGATAATTGATGGACTTACGCTTTTTGTTGCCCATCGACATCTTAGGAAGCGGACTGAAATAGGCTTTCTTCTCGTCGCTCATGGTGCAGTCTCCTGTCTTTTAGATTTGCCCCTCAGTTTATGATGGTAAGATACAGGCATGGGGCATCTCGCTGCCTGAGTCCTCAAGTCTTGTGCTATCTTCATCCATCGCACATACCATTGCTTCGTTTTGTCATGAGTTCCAGTTCTTCTCATATGTCTGGTCTGGCCGCCAAGGTTTGGAGACCGGAGCAGAAGGTACAAACCGCCCCAATAACCCTCCCCCCACCTTGTAAAATACCTGGCTGGTGTCCATGACATCCAGACAGTCCGGCCAAGCGGGCTGAAAAAGCGGGAATCATTCCGCCAGATGGATGATGGACCTTGCTTTCTTCTGGGGGTTCCACCTATGCCGACATCGGTCCCGCATCTTATCGCTTCGCGCCAACCGCTTCCACCTCTTCTTTGGAGAACCGGAAGCCGACAATGGCACAGATCAGGCCAATTACAGCAAAGATAAAGCCAGTGGCAAAGGCGCGGCTGTAGTCGCCGCTGGTCCCCAGCACTACGCCGACCACGGCCCCAAAGATGCACGAGCCGCCGGTGGAGCCAAAACTGTAAAGAGCCTGGCCGGAGGGAATGTCCTCCCGGGGTGTGTTGGACTGCCAGAATGCGGAGAAGGTGGACTGGGACACCGAAGAGGTGAAGCCGCCGATGGCCACGGCCACCCAGATCATAATCATACCAACAGGGATGTCGCCGATGGTCATAATATTGCCTTCTGCTGCGGTTCCAGTAAACTGCAGGCAGAAGAGAATGCCAGTGGCAATCATGGCTGCCAGCATGGACAGGATTCCAAAGGGGCGGAAGCGCGTGACAAACTTCTTCCCGATATACGCACCCAAGAACAAGCCTAACATGACGATGACCACCTGCTGAGGCAGAGAAGCTGTACCGTTAAAGAGGGTAGCTCCGGGGAAGGAGCTGTAGTTGATGCGGATCCACATGATGCTGTAGGAGGCGGAGCAGGTGGAGTATGCCGCCGCCACAATAGCGCCGATGAACGCGTAGGTCAGGCGCTTGTTCTTGAACATCTTGATGGGCACGGCCGGATTGGCAATCGAGGACTCCCGCTTAAACAAAACGCCGAGCATGACCACCGCTACCGCGATCATGACGATGGATGGGGCGCTCAACCAGTCAAAGCCGCCTGAAGATGCCTTTCCGCCCAGATTCAGCCACAGCACCAGGCAGGCAATGCCTACGGCGGTGAGCACCACGCCCAGATAGTCAAAGCCCTTGCCAGCACCGGGGGTTTTCTGGTTGGAGCAATGCTTGAACATCAGGATAAAGCCGATCACAGTGATAGGCAGGTTAATGATATAAGCCAAATCTGCCGCCAAGCCGCCAGCGGCGTACATGGAACTGACCATCATGGGGCCGAAGATGGCGCCGATGGCGTTGGCCACCGCTATGTAGCCGAAGAACTTCGCCCGTTCCTGGGGCTCCACGGCGGACCCCATGTTCACGTAGGCAGAAGACACGTAGAAACCGCCGCCCACAGACTGAATGAGATATCCGATGGCATAAGGCACCCAGGCACCGGAAAAGATCATAAGCACACGGCCCGCCAGCTGGACAATGATGCCTGCTGTGATCATATTGCGTAGACCGAACATAGCGGTGAACTTTCCCACCATGGGCAGAATAAGCATCATACCCAGAGAGCCGAACGCGTTGACCAGGACATAAAAGTCCGTCGCACCCATGCTGTTCATCTCACCGGACAGACATACGGCGGTTCCGTAGTTGGCCACCTGCATCCCCACACACATAATGAGAACGCCGATAATAAAGATCCAATTTCTCTTCTTGGTTTCTATTGTGTCAGCCACAAATATTCTCCTCCTTCTCTTTGTCGCTTGGTTCCTTCCCTACACCGTCTACGCTCATGCCGCAGGCGATGTGTCTGTTGGGTGATTTTAGTGGCTCAGGCACACGCCGGCGTCGATGACGATAGACGCGGAATTCATGAATCTGGATTCATCGCTGGCCAGATAGACCGCCAAAGGCGCGATGTCATCCGCCTTGCCCAAAGGCATGCACGTCCACTCCCGACAGTGAGCGTTGTAGCCGGTCTTAATGTGCACTTCCACACCGGCAGGATTGCGGTCGGGCGCGGATTCCGAGATGTTGGTACCCACTGGGCCCGGGCAGATGGAATTGCACCGGATGCCCTTGCGGCCATACTCGAAGGCAATGGACTTCATCAAAGCATTGGCCCCCGCCTTAGACGCACAATAAGCCGGGCCGCCGGTAACACTCTCAAACGCAGCGTTGGAGGTAATCATCACGATATTGGCCTTGATCTCATTGGCCAGGAAATACTGCAAAGCCGCCCGGGCCACCTTCATCGCGCCGGTGAGATTAATGGCAATTACCTTATCCCATTTCCCATTGTCCACGCTGTCCACCATCGTGAAGTCGTCTACAACGCCGGCGTTGTGGGACAGCACATTGCAGGTTCCAAATCGGTCTGCGCACAGCTTGACCACGGCGGCACAGTCCTCATCCACGGTAATGTTGCCCGCACGGCAGCAGAAGTGGTCGGACAGTCCCAGCTCTGCCACTTCCTGCTCCAGCTCCTTCAGGCGTGCCTCATTCATGTCCGTGGCAGCAACATTAGCGCCTTCTCTCAGATAGGCCAGCGCAATGGCTTTGCCCATACCGGAAGCCGCTCCGGTGACAACTGCCGATTTCCCCAACAAACGATTTGCCATAATAGTAACCTCCCTAAGCTTTATTGTTCTTCGCATCTGGCCGAACATTCACCGCCATCCGCGTCTTCATTTTTAGCATATTGCATAATTTCTTTTTTGAAAATTATCTAAATTTAGTACAATAGATTATCGACTTTATGTATATGCTTTCTGTTTCAATTCGTGTATAATATTTTGGTTGGATAATATTTCCACCCCCTATTGTGGAAATACCTGGTTCGCTTTGCTTTTTCCAAATCAAAAACGGCTGCCCCACAGTAGCGTTCACCTGTGGGGCAGCCGTTTTTGATTTGATACCTATTCAGATTCCCGGAACAGTCTTACCAGCAACTCCTGCCTGCTGGAGACATGCATTTTTTCATAGATATGGGAAATGTGCTTATAGACTGTAGGCAACGAGATAAACAGTGTCTTGCCAATGTTCGCCGGCGTCACTCCCTGCGTCAAAAGTTTCGCAATGTCAATCTCTCTGGGCGTCAGCTTTGTCTCCGCCCATAGGAGTTGCGTATTGGCCACCTGTTTGGTATCCTGATAGTAAAAGTTTTGATATAGGTTATTTAACTGAGGTAGGACAATGTGGAGGTTATACAACTCGGCGGCGGAGTATCGTCTGTTGCACACACGATCCAAGGCAAACGTCACCCGCCTAACTCCATTGAGGTCTTGAAGGGAGAAGCCGACGGAGTATTTTAACTTTCTAGGACGGATATAGTCTTGGATGAACTCTCTGGTTGGTGGTTCGTGGTCCCAGTCCCGTACATTGACAGAAAGACTCCCGTTTCCGTCTTGTATTCCCCTGGATACGCTGTACTCTCTGTCGTCTACATAGCGATAATACTCCAAATACTGTATGCTCCAAGAGTCATCGATATTCACCAGGCACTGGTTCTGTACCTTTCCATTTCCATCCAAGAAATAGGCCAGCGCCTGGTCAAAGGGGCACAGCGCGTCGAGCCTTGCGATGACGCTTTTCACAAACTGCTGGGGCTGGTGGTTCTTCCCGCAATCCAAAACCACTTCGTAAATCTTTTGATAGTCTACGGCTTGCGTTCCTGTTCTGTCCATATAACATCCCTCCTGCAGAACAGCTGCCACGATTCCCTTGGCCTCCTTTCGTCTCCAGTCCGTATGCTGTCCGACCACGGACAGCATAACTTCTGGATATCCAGAAGTCGCCGTTTTTCATATCCACGCCCCGCCCAACGACGGCAGCGCGGAATCCGTCTTGCCTTTAGATTAGCACATCCATGTAAAATGTCAACAAAATTTTTTAGACAAAGAATACATAATTTTACGAATTGCCTTGAATGTCTCTGGCCGCTATTCTTTGCTTATAGGAACGCAGAACAACGTATTAAAAACCCAAAGGAGGTCGCATACGAATGGTCGTCAAAACAGACATTGAAATCGCCCAGGCATGTGAGAAGAAGAAAATCACCGAAATCGCCAAGACCGCCGGCATCCCGGAAGCATACTTGGAACAGTATGGCAATTACAAAGCCAAAGTGGACTATAAACTGCTCAAGGACTGGGCGGACCGTCCAGACGGCAAGCTGATCCTGGTCACCGCCATCACCCCCACTCCTGCCGGGGAGGGTAAGACCACAACCTCGGTGGGACTCACCGATGGATTACGAAAGATCGGCAAGAACGCCGTTGTAGCCCTGCGGGAGCCCTCCCTGGGGCCAGTATTCGGCGTCAAGGGAGGCGCCGCTGGCGGCGGGTATGCCCAGGTGGTGCCCATGGAGGACATCAACCTCCACTTCACGGGCGACTTCCACGCCATCGGCGCGGCCAACAATCTGCTGGCTGCCATGCTGGACAACCACATTCAGCAGGGCAACACTCTGGGGATTGACGTTAAGCAGATCACCTGGAAGCGGGCCGTGGATATGAACGACCGGCAGCTGCGCCATATCGTGGACGGTCTGGGCGGCAAAGCCCAAGGCGTGCCCCGGGAGGACGGCTTTGACATCACCGTGGCCAGCGAGGTGATGGCGGTGCTGTGCCTGGCCTCTGACATTCCCGACCTGAAAGCCCGTCTGGGGCGGATGATCGTGGCCTACACCTATGACGGCAAGCCTGTCACCGCCCACGACCTAAAGGCTGAGGGCGCCATGGCCGCCTTGCTCAAGGATGCTCTGAAGCCCAACCTGGTGCAGACGCTGGAGGGCACCCCCGCCTTCATCCACGGCGGTCCCTTCGCCAACATCGCCCATGGCTGCAACTCGGTCACCGCCACCCGCATGGCCCTGAAGGTGGCCGACTACGCCGTCACTGAGGCGGGCTTTGCCGCCGACCTGGGTGCAGAAAAGTTCTTGGACATCAAGTGCCGCCTGGCCGGGCTGGCCCCCTCCGCAGTGGTCATTGTAGCCACGGTTCGGGCACTGAAGTACCACGGCGGCGTGGCCAAGGCCGACCTGAACCAAGAGAACCTGGATGCTCTGGAGAAGGGCCTGCCCAACCTGCTCCAGCATGTGGACAACATCAAGAATGTGTTTGGCCTGCCCTGCGTGGTGGCCATCAACGCCTTCCCTACCGACACCAAGGCGGAACTGGACCTGGTGGAAAAGCGGTGCAATGAGCTGGGGGTCAACGTGGCTCTGAGCGAAGTGTGGGCCAAGGGCGGCGAGGGTGGCAAGGCCCTGGCCGAGGAAGTGGTCCGCCTGTGCGAGCAGCCCAGCCGCTTCCACCAATCTTATGAGCTGAACCTCACCATTGAGGAAAAGCTGGACACTATCTGCAAGAAGATCTATCACGCCAACGGGGTGCAGTTGACCGCCAACGCCGTCAAGCAGGCCAAGCAGCTCACCGACTTGGGCTTCGACAAGTTGCCTATCTGTATGGCTAAAACCCAATACTCCTTCTCTGATGACGCATCCCTTCTGGGGGCGCCCAGAGGCTTCACTGTTACGGTGCGCAACCTGAAGGTATCCGCCGGCGCCGGCTTCATCGTGGCCCTCACCGGGGACATCATGACCATGCCTGGCCTGCCCAAGGTGCCCGCTGCAGAGAAGATCGACGTGGACGAGAACGGCGTCATCTCGGGACTGTTCTGAGGAGGGCCTGCCATGGATGATGCCACTTTGAAAAGCTGCCGAGAGTTTGTTTCCCTGCTGGCCTCTGATGCCCCCGCCCCCGGGGGCGGGGGGGCCGCGGCCCTGGTGGGCGCGGTCGGCACTGCACTGGGCCACATGGTAGGCTCCCTCACGGTGGGCAAGAAAAAATATGCCGATGTGGAAGAGAAAATCAGGTCTCTGATGTCCCAATGCGACGATCTTCAGGGGCAGCTTCTGGACCAGGTGTCGGCGGATGCAGAGGGTTTTGTCCCTCTGGCCCATGCCTATGGCATCCCCAAGGACGCCCCCGACCGCGCCCAGACGCTGGAGAAAGCCACCATTGCCGCCTGTCAGGCGCCTATGCGTATCATGGAACTGTGCTGCGACAGCCTGAAAGTCATCACCGTGCTGGCGGAAAAGGGCTCCAGGCTGGCCATATCCGACGCAGGGTGCGCTGCGGCTCTGGTAAAGGCGGCCCTCCAGGCCGCTTCTCTGAATGTATTCATCAACACCAAGACGCTGCAAGACCGGACCTTGGCCTGGAAGACCAATAAGAAATGCTTGGACATGCTGGAGGAATACGGTGGGCTGGCTGACCGGATCTTCGAGGATATCATGCGCGGACTATACGCAAAATCGGGAGGCTGATGGAATGGCGAAGCAACTGTTGGGTAAAGAGGTCACCGCCGCCATGAACCAGCGGCTCCAAGAACGGGTAGCCGCACTCAAAGAGAAGGGGATATCCCCCAAGCTGGCCATCATCCGCTGTGGGGAAAATCCATCCGACCTGGCCTATGAAAAGGGTGCCGAGAGCCGGGCCGCTCTCATCGGGGTAGAGGTCCAGAAATTCCTACTCCCAGGAGATGTGAGCAAGGGGCGCCTCATAGAGACCATCGACCAGGTCAACGCCGATGGTTCCATCCACGGCTGTCTCCTGTTTCGTCCCCTGCCCCTCCATTTAAGGGGGGAGCAAGATAAGATCTGCAACCACCTGCGCCCGGAAAAAGACGTAGACTGCATGACGGACCTGTCCAATGCTGGGGTGTTCACTGGGAAGGATCTGGGCTTTGCCCCCTGCACCCCTCAGGCCTGTATGGAGATCCTCCACCATTACGGCATCGACCCCAAGGGCAAGCGGGCAGTGGTCATTGGCCGCAGCCTGGTGGTGGGCAAGCCGGTGGCCATGATGCTACTGGCGGAAAACGCCACCGTCACCATCTGCCATACCAAGACGGTGGACACCCCCGCCATTGCCCGCCAGGCGGATATCCTCGTTTCCGCCGCCGGTGTGCTGGGCAGCCTGACCCAGGATTATGTCCGGCCCGGACAGGTGGTCATCGACGTATCCATCAACTGGGATGAAAAAAAGCCCAATGCCAAAGGTAGCCTGGGCACCATTGCGGGAGACGCGGTCTATGAAGAAGTGGAGCCCATCGTGGACGCTATCACCCCGGTGCCCGGCGGCGTGGGCAGCGTTACCACCAGCGTGCTCATCGGCCATGTGGTGGAAGCCGCCCACCGCACCTTGGTATAAGGGGTAGGCGGGATGGGTTATTTCAGGACCTTTGTCTCCGGTATTTGGGGCGGTGTCTGTATTGCCCTGGGCGGCGTGGCCTTTCTCTCCCTGGAGAGCAATATACTGGGCGCCCTGTTCTTCACCGTAGGACTGTTCACCATCTGTACTATGGGCTTGAGCCTATTCACCGGCAAGGTGTGCTATGTGTTTCAACGGGATAAAATTTATGCTGCAAATCTTCCGCTGATCTGGCTGGGCAATTTGGCTGGGACTGTGATATTAGGGCTGCTGGTCCAGGCCACCCGCAGTGCCGATAATTTAGTGGCGCGGGCCCAGAGCGTATGCGCGGCCAAACTCGGTGACAGCTGGCTAAGTCTGTTCCTGCTCGGCGTTCTGTGCAACATTTTTATTTACATCGCTGTGGAGGGCTTTAGCCAAAACCCTCATCAAATCGGGAAATATCTGTCCCTGTTCTTCGGGGTGATGGTATTTATTCTGTGCGGATATGAGCACTGCGTAGCTGACATGTTCTATTTCACCATGGCCGGGGCCTGGAGCGTCGACGCCTTCCTGCGGCTCATCGTCATCACCCTGGGCAACGCAGCAGGAGGAGTACTCTTCCCCCTGGCGCGGCAGTTCCTGTCAGGCGGGAAGCAGGGATAGGGAAAGGAGGGTGCCGTCAATCGCAAATCGGTCCTGGGCAAACCACTGTGCTGGGTTTCGGGCTGGAATGGGGCAAAGGCGCAGACATGGGTTTCCCGCAGCAGTGGGAGATGGCATATGCGGCCTGATGACAAACAATCTTTCGGAGGGCGGGGCTGGCAAAGCAATCCGCCTTTCCTGCCCGTGAATACGCCGGCGCAGCCAGTGGACTGCCGTGGGCAGAAGCTCCGCTTTTAAACGCAACCGATACTTTTGGAAAATCTGACAGAGTAGGGCCAGCGCGTCAAGTGCCGTGGGATGGGAGGTCGCCCGCGGACGAAACACCTTGTGTGTGCGATGCTGCCCCGCATCCGCTGCCACCCTGGGAGATCACACTCCTTTCGTGGCAATATTCGAAAGGAGTAAATTCAATATGAGAACGAACAAAGTAAAACAGCTTGTCATCAACGCAATGCTAGCCGCCATATGTTTTGTACTGGCCTATTTTTCCTTAACCTTCGTCAATATTAAATTTACCTTTGAGAGCATCCCAGTCCATTTGGGTGCCCTCTTCTTTGGGCCGGCCGCTGGTATGGCCATCGGAGGGATCGGTACCTTTCTGTATCAAGTCCTTTCCTACGGTGTCACTGTGACCACCGTCTTGTGGATCGTCCCTTATATATTGTGCGGTGGGTTCGTGGGTTTTGTTGCCAAGTGGAAAAATTTTTCTCTGACTCGTATTCAAGCAATCGGATTGATGGTAACAGGAGAGCTCATCATTACATTGATGAATACAGGCGCCCTTTATATTGACAGTCAGATTTATGGCTATTACCATCCTACATTGATTACCGGCGTACTGGCCTTACGGCTTTTGATCTGTGTTATAAAAGCGGTTGCCTACGGCCTTATCCTTCCAGAATTGGTCAACACGCTCCGGCGTGTACTTCGGCTGGAGCCTGCACTGCAAAAGGAGTTTTGGAAATGACGCCACAGGAAGCTGTCGCTTATATTGAAAACTATACCTGGAGCGCCTCTCGGCTGGGCCTAGAACGGACGCAGGAGCTACTGCACGCTTTGGGTGATCCCCAAAAGCAGCTTAAATTCATCCATGTTGCCGGGAGCAATGGAAAGGGTTCTACCTGCGCCATGCTGGAGTCGATTCTGCGCTGTGCCGGCTATCGCACCGGCCTGTATATCTCCCCTTATATCCAGCAGTTCTGTGAGCGTATTCAGATAGGGGGACACAATATTCCTGGTGAACGGCTTGCCGCCATCACAGAACAAGTACAAACCATTGCCGATCATATGGCCGACCATCCCAGTCAATTTGAGCTGGTCACCGCCATTGCCATGGTCTACTTTCAGCAGGAACACTGCGACATCGTGGTGCTAGAGGTGGGCATGGGCGGTGCGCTGGACTCCACCAATGTCATCGATGCGCCCGAGGTGGCGGTTATCACCAATATCGGACTGGAGCACACGGAATATCTGGGCAGCACTTTGGCGGAAATCGCCGCCACCAAGGCGGGCATCATCAAACCGGGCTGCTGTACGGTGTGCTACGACGGCGCGCCGGAGGTCACCCAGGTCCTTGCTCAAGTGTGCCGGGAAAAAGGCGTCCCTATGCACCTGGCAAAGTGGGGGACTATCAAGCCCCTGGACCATGATCTATCTGGTCAGCGGTTCGTCTGGCGGGAGCAGGAGTATCTGCTGCCTTTGCTGGGTGAGCACCAGCTGCGTAACGCCGCCGTGGTGCTGGAAACCATACTGGCACTGCTCCGACGCGGCTGGAATATTTCAGAAGGGGCGGTCCGGGAAGGGCTTGCCCGTGTGGAATGGCCAGCCCGTTTTGAGGTGCTGGGACTCGCCCCTCTATTCATTCTGGACGGTGGCCACAATCCTCAGTGCGCTCAGGCTCTGGCGGAGTTGCTGCAGGACTACCTTCCTGGACAGAAGGTCACCTTGCTAATGGGTGTGCTGGCAGATAAGGATTACAGGACGATATTGGACACGCTGCTACCCTTTGCCGCCGGCTTTGTGTGTGTGACCCCGGACAGCCCCCGCTCCCTGAGTGGAGCGGATCTGGCCGCCGTTATTGAGGACAAGTGCACGTTGCCCACAGAGGTGTGTCATAGTGTGATCCAAGCTATCCCCGCCGCCCTGAGCCGCGGCCTGCCGGTGATTGCCTTTGGCTCCCTTTACATGGCCGGCAGCATCCGTACCGCGTTCCACCCCACATTCCGAAAATGGCTGAGACAACAAAAAATCAAGGCCAGAGATAACTATACTCCAGATGAACGCGCCCATCTGTCTGAGAAGGTAGTGGAACAGATCGTAAGCAGCCCGGAATTCCGCGCCGCCAAAACCGTCCTCATTTACCGAGCCACCCGGGGCGAGGTGCGATTAGAGGCGTTGGAGAAGTCCCCTGCCGCACAGGGGAAGCAACTGGCGTTTCCCCTGTGTGTGAGCGACACCGAGATGATTGCGCTACATCCTAACGGCCCAGACGCCTGGAAAAATGGCTACTACGGCATTGAAGAGCCTGTACCGGAGTGCTCCCGGCTCATCCGGCCGGAGGAATTGGACTTCATCCTGTGTCCATGTACGGTGTTTGATGAGTGGGGCAGCCGCATGGGAATGGGTGCCGGTTTCTACGACCGTTATCTCACTCACTGCCGGCCAGACGCCTGTATCGCCTCAGTGGCCTTTGAGTGCCAGAAAGCAGAAAAAATTCCGGTTGATTCCTGGGACCATCCAATGGACGTAGTTTTTACGGAAAAGGCCACCTATCGTTTCCATTCATAAATCACCACATAGTTCTCCCCAAAGCGGGGTGTAAAGAAACGCATTTTATCCATTTAACAGGAGGGAAATCATCGTGAGACTGACAAATAAATCTGTAGTGATTACCGGCGCATCTTCTGGCGTGGGCAAAGGCATGGTAGAGCTCTTTGTGCAGGAAGGGGCCAATGTTGTCGCCGTGGCCCGCCGGGAGGAGCGGCTGAATGCGTTGGTGGAAGAATTAAAGGATGCCCCTGGTAAAATCGAGATTTTCGTAGGCGATGTCTCCCAAAAGAAAGTCAACGAGCAGATGATTGATTTCGCCATTGAGAAATTTGGAAAGCTGGATGTTCTGGTAAACAATGCAGGCATCATGGACAATATGGCCGCCGTAGGCGACGCGCTGGACGAAAAGTTTGATCAGCTTATGGCCGTCAACGTATACGGCCCCATGTGCGCCATGCGCAAGGCCGTCAACGTGTTTCTGTCCCAGGGTAACGGCGGATGTATCATCAATATGGGCTCCGAAGGCGCCCAAAAGAACAGTGCCGGCGCGGTGTACTGCGCTTCCAAAGCCGCGCTGGAGGCCTTGTCTAAAAACACTGCCTTTATGTATGCGGACAAGGGAATTCGCACCAATGTGGTGGCCATTGGCGCCCTGGCCACGGAAATCTCCGCCTCCATCGGCCAACCCAACATGAACTGTATGCACCGAATCAAAAGCACGCAGGCAACCATGCCCGGTGTTGGAGCACCTGTCGATGCGGCATATGCAGCGCTGTATCTTGCCAGCGATGAAGCGAAGTTCATCAACGGTGCCTATCTGACGGTGGATGGCGGTTGGTGTGCTTCCTGACTATCCGGGCTTCGCCGCGAATACTGCCCCGGCACGACCTTTCGAAAGGGAGTCTGATTCTATGCGTATTACCCGTCTGTCCGCAGCCAGCGGTTTTACTCCACCTGGACACTTTGATATGAAGGCCTTTGTTCTGCAAGCCTCCGGTCAAGGCGGTCACTTGACCCTGGTGCGTTCCGTGTTTTTGCCCGGCGGCAGAGCAGAGTATTCTGTTTCGTCTCAGGATAGCCAAACCGAAACCATCTACTACATGCTGGACGGCGAACTCACCTTTACCACAGATACAGAAACGGTCCTGCTACATCCCGGCGACAGCATTCTTTGTCAGCCCGGCGATGGTATCTCTGTGTGCAATCAAACAAATCTGCCGGCTACCGTGCTCATTCTCCTCGGAACAGAATGAATCGGCGCCAGCCGCTGATGCGCTCCCTCGTCGGTATCGTACCACTGGTAATACCGCGGGGGAGCTCGCCATATCCCGAAAGGCCTGGACTCCCAGTTCTCGCCTTTCCGGCACGCTTTCCTATCCTGTTTATTGCGGAAACACAAGCTTTACTTTTCCCCCAGCCAAATTATAATGATATTATATTGTCTTTTAAAGGAGCCTGGATAAAGCAATATGGAACTGACATACGACAAACAAGTCTTGCAAGGGCTGCTGGCCGGTATTGATAAACTGGCTAATACAGTTAAGCTCACTTTGGGGCCCAAGGGCCGGAACGTGGCCTTATATCAAAAGGCCAACCTCCAGAATGCAAGCTATTCCGATCCGGCTAGAGCCGATTCTCACGTGCTGATTACCAATGACGGTGCGACCATTTCCAAGAGCCTCGTGCTGGATGATCCTCTTGAAAATATGGGCGTTTGCCTGATTCAGGAGATTGCTTCCAAAGTCAATGCCGCCGCTGGGGATGGGACCACCACCGCCATTGTACTAACGCAAGCCATACTTCACTCAGCGTTTCGAAATCTAGCTGCCGGAGCGGACCCGGTCGCCATGCGCCGTGGGATTCAAAAAGCCGCCCGTACTGCGACTGAGACGCTGCTTCGTCGTGCCCGCCCTATCCGTACTCCGGAAGAGATCGCACAAGTGGCTATGATCTCCTGCCAGGATACGCAGCTCAGTGGCATGATCGGCCAGGCATTGGATTGCGTCGGTTTGGAGGGGGTTATCTCCGTGGAGGATTCCCAACGTACAGACACTACAATGGAACTTCTAGAGGGCATCGTTTTCGACCGGGGCTTTCTGTCTCCTAAGATGGCTACCGATGAACTGCAGAGCGTTGCCGAACTACATGACCCCTATATTCTCCTATGCGACGCCAAATTCACTGATCCTCAGGATCTGATTCCGGCCCTGATTTTGGCCGCAGAAGACGAGCGCTCCTGTCTGATTGTCTCTGACGGCGTAGAGGGCGATGCCATGGGACTGGTCCTGAAAAATAAAATCGAAGGTGATATGGATATCGTGTGCGTCACTGCTCCCCTTTATGGAGAAGGTCGCAAATGGCGTATGGAGGATTTGGCCGTCCAGACAGGCGGAACATATATCACCAAAGAGCTTGGTGAGAACATCCGGGAGGTCACCCGCGATATGCTGGGCACCGCAGCCTATGTGAAGGTGACCCGTCAGCAAACCATCATCACTGGAGCCGAGGGCAACCCTGATATGGTCCAAAATCGGATTCAGGAACTGCAATACCTGGTTGGGCATACCGATTATGAGTTTAACCGTCAACGTTACCGGGAGCGCTTGGCCACATTTGTCTCTGGGGTGGCCAAAATTTCTGTGGGCGGCAGAACAGAACCAGAAATTTGGGAGCGAAAAATGCGGGCGGAAGATGCCGTCCATGCCGCCCGGGCAGCCTATGAGGAGGGAGTCGTCCCCGGAGGCGGCACCGCCCTGCTCAATCTGATCCCTCAGGTGCAGGCGCTGGCCGCCAGTCTAACAGGAGACGAGCAAACCGGCGCACGGGCCGTTGCGGAAGCCCTGGCCGTACCGGCGCGGCAGATCTTCGAAAACGCCGGACTGGACGGGAACGCCCTGCTGGCCCGGCTCATGGAACAGAAGGACGGTTTCGGCTATGACGTATGCCGGGATGAATTTGTCGATATGCTGGCTTATGGAATCTCCGACCCAGTCAAAGTGACCCGGCTGGCGCTGGAGTGCGCACTTTCCGCCTCCGCTACCCTGTTAACCACGCAGTCCAGCGTCACGGCAAAAAAATAAGATGTGGATTGGTCGGCTACTGTTCCAAGCCCGCGGCCTCCTGCGCGCTTGTCCCAAAAGCTTTGGCGCAAATCTGTTCCCCTTCCTAAGCAAAAATAGGTTCTACAGATCGTGCGACTGGAAAACGGTATTCTCAGAAAATGGCCAAGAACGTGATAGATGATCTCCATTGGCAGTATTCAATGAAACTGGGATGTGAAATATTACGTTTGACTGATCTTTCAGGTCCCTGTGGATGGTAAGCGCTTCTTATCGTCTTGGATCAAAAAATATAAAAAATAACCATTGTATTGGATCCGTCCAAAATTGCTCAGAATTTCTCCATGGGAAAAACCACTGGTTTCATATAATCCGTGGTTTTGGGTTGCGGTGGAGGGATTGCAGCTTTGTCCTGTTTTTTTCCCTGCCGCCTATCTGTATAATCCTGTCATACTTTTTAAGGGAATCGTTTTTTTATTGGAGTTTGAATGGGAATACTATACAGCCATATATTATAAGCAAATATTTTGTGACAGCCTATAAAAGTTCAGATCACAATAAATAATTTTATTTGACAGACTTGCCAGCCAGAGAAGGCATCAGCATGAAATTGGCAGAGCAATTCGTGCGCGACTTAAAAGGCATGTATCCTTTCATAAATAAATCTGGGTATCTTTTTCTCAACCTATGGCAAACCAATATAATCTGAACTTGTTCCTGGTAGGAGATGGGTTCGGGTTATGAATCTCTCTGGGATTGCTTCATTCCCTGTAAGGATCAGAAAATGGGGCAGCTGAAAGCGCCCATAATAATGGCTCAAAAAGAGCTGTAAAACAAAATAGGCTAGCCAGAATTCATATATTCTGACGGCTTTCGACTGCGGGACGCGATTTGATTCTTGACAAAAGACCCAAAAGCCTGCCGCCAAGCATATCCCGCATCTTGGCGGCAGGCTTTTACACGGTCGCAGCCGGTCATTTCAAATAATCGGCCGCGATGGCAAGTGAACGAAGGCGCAGTCAAATATCCAATGCAGCGTGATACCCCTCATACACCGCTTTGGTAATATTCGCCGGGCGGATGCAGTCGCCCACCTCCCGGACGAAGGGAGCGGCGGTGTGCAGGGCCTGGGCGTCCGCCCGGTTGGCCCGCTGGCCCACGGCGCATATTACCGTCTGGCCGGGGATGAGCACTTGGCTTCCGTCGGAGGCCTTGCATAGCAGGCCCTCTGCCGTCACTTCCACCCCGGCGTGGCCCAGATGGACAGTCACCAGTTCGTCGATCATCTTCATCAGGATGGGCCGGTGGCGGATGTTGCAGTCCGGAGCCAGGATGTCCCGCATCTCCACCAGGTAGACTTGTTTGCCCTCCTGGGCCAGGTGGACGGCGCACTCGCACCCCGCTAGGCCGCCCCCCAGCACCACCACGGCATCCTTTATTTTATCTTTATTTTTATAGTAGTCGTTGACCACCACCACGTTGCCCCCGTCAATTCCAGGCAGAGGGGGCACGACGGGGGTGGAGCCCACGGCCAGGATCAGGGCGTCCGGCGCCTCGCGCTCCACATAGTCTGGGGTAACGGCGGTGTTCAGCCGAATCTCCACCCCCTCTACCCGGGCCTGACGCTCCAGGGTGAGGCCCAGTTCGTACATCTCATGCTTGAAGGGGATGGCCTGCTCACTTTTCAGGATGCCCCCCAGCGCGTCCGTCTTTTCGCACAGGATAACCTGGTGCCCCCGCTGGGCAGCGGTGATGGCGGCCTTCAGCCCAGCCACTCCGCCCCCGGCCACCAGCACCTTCTTCGACCGGGGCGCCGGCGTCACCTCCATCCCCTCCATCTCCCGTCCGATGAGGGGATCCACCGCGCAGCGGCGGGTCTGGGTGGTGGGCCGCTCCGCCATGCAGGTGAAGCACCGCAGGCACTTCACGATCTTGTCCTCCTGTCCAGCCATTACCTTATTGGGCAGGAAGGGGTCGGCCAGCAGCTCCCGGGCCATATCGATCACATCCGCCTGGCCTTTCTCCAGGATCTCCTCCATCATGGCCGGGTCGTTGATGGCCCCGATGGTGGCCACCGGCTTGGACACGTGCCGTTTGATCTCCGCCGCCAGGTGGACATTCACTCCGTGGGGAGAGAACATAGAGGGGTGGGTGTGGAAAAAGCCGAACTGATAGGAACCGGCGGACACATGGATCAGGTCCACCAGGTCCTCCAGCCCCTGGGCGATTTCACAGCCCTCCGCCAGGTCATAGCCCCCCTCGAACAACTCCGACCCGCTCATGCGCAGTTCGATGGGGAACCCCGGCCCCACCTGGGCGCGGACGGCGGAGAGGATCTCCCGGGCAAAGCGCAGGCGATTTTCCAGACTGCCGCCGTACTCGTCCCGGCGATGGTTGAAATAGGGGGAGAGAAACTGATTGATCAGCCAACTGTGACCAGCGTGGACCATAATCATCTCATAACCTGCCCGCTTAGCCAGGGCAGCGGTATCCCCATAGGCTCTGACAATGTCGGCGATCTGCTCTGCCGCCAGCCCCTTGACAGGGTGACCATCCGGCCGCACTCCATCGCTGGGGCCGTACTGGCACAGGGCCGCCTTCTTCGCCCTATCCGCCAGGTAGGTGCCGGCGTACTGCCCAGAGTGAGAGAACTCGATGGACGGGATGGCGCCGTGGCGGCGGATGGCGTCGGCGGTATAGGTGTGGGCGGCCACGCAGCCGGGGGTAGCCAGGTCCAGGTGGAGCATGTGGGAACCGTCCGTCTCCGGGTGGACCACCAGCTCGCTGACGGTGACCGAGGCGGCCCCGCCCTTGGCCCGCAATTCGTAGAAGCCCACCGACCGGGACCCGGGACAGCAGTCCGGCGTGATGTCGGTGGCCCCCATGGGGGCAGAGCACATCCGGTGGCGGAGGGTGACGCCGCCAATCTGGATGGGGCTGGTGAGAAGGGGGTATCGAGTTCGATCCATGTTAAAACTTCCTTTCAGCATGTGACCAGCCCTTTGGCCAAAGGGCTGGTCACATACATTTTTCAATACTTTTAATAGGCGACCACAGCCACGACCATGGCCACCAGGGACATGATCATTGGGATGGCAATATTGCTGATCATAAGATATTTGTATCCGTCTTTATGTTCATAGCCATAGCACATCAGGATCATACACATTGACCCATTGTGCGGCATAGAGTCAAACGCAGTGGACGTGATGGAGGTCAGCCGGTGTACTGCTGCCGGATTGGCACCCATAGCCAGTATTTTCTCCCCCATCAGTGCCAAAAACGAAGATGACCCGCCCAGGCAGTCCGCACACAGGATGCAAATAAGCGTAGTCCCAATGACCACCAGCACGTAGGGGTTCATATTCAGGCCCATGATCCAGCCCACCACCGCATTGTAAACCTCCGTATTGGCCACCACAGCGGCAAAGCCCACAACGATGGAAGTCCCAATCACGATAGGCATCATAAAGGAGATCGTGTCACCCAGCATCTTAAACTTGCTCTTAGTGTGAATATACTTTCCACAGGTGATCAGCATCAGCAAAGCGCCCAGCAAAGACGCATAAATCACCGCTTGAGATGAGTCCATTTGGAATGCCAGCACCGCGATAAAACAAAATACAATGATAAATACGATGGGAAGGATGGCCAAAATAAACGGCGGTGTATCCGTCTCCTCCCGAAGTTTCATATTCTCCTCACCCGGCATAGGATCATAAACCCTTCCCCGCTTTTTTGCGTCTTTTACCAACCAGTTGACGTAGAAGATATTCAGGGGTAGTCCTACGGCAAACGCGATGATTCCCATCAACGGTGCCGCGTAAATAGTGGTTCCCAAGAACATTGTGGGAATCAGATTTCCGATAGTTCCCGAAACCGGCAATACGTTCTGCGTCATGATCATGGTCCCTGCCATCGCACACATACCGATATAGCGGGGCATGTTCACGCTCTTCATTAGTCCGACAGCTAAGTAGGCAACGATGATGATAGGCGATGCACCCGTTGCGGCAACCACCATAGAAAACACCATGATAATATACAAAACATTCTTTTGCCCCAGTACTCTGGTCAGGGTACGCCCTATCGAATCATTACACCCAGTGATATTCAATAGGCCGCCGAAGAGAGCGCCGGTGATGAACAAAAGCAGCATATTCTGCATAAAGCCCATGGTGCCAGTCATAAATACCGTAAAGAAATTCTCTGTAAATCCACCGTTTGCCGTAACGGCAATAATCATAGTCGCGATAACAGAGGCAAAAATGGCGCCTGTCCCCTTCATACAGAGGATGATAAAGACTGCGATGGCGAGAATCAAACCGATAGCCGAAAGAATGATGCTTGTCATAGCTTTTTCTCCTTTCCTTTTGCCCTCTCGTTCAGGCCGCCTTGATGATCGTCCCTCTATGCATCACAAATGCCATGTTTTCAAGCGCTTGGAACGTTTCGTCTATCGCACCTGAGACAGCAACGAGGTCAGCCTGCTTCCCTGCTTCGATGCTCCCCGTCACGTCAGCCCTGCCACAAATACCAGCTGAATCGATTGTAGCGGCCCGGATGATCTCATCGACTGTCAGGCCGGCCCGATGAAGCAGTCGAAGCTCATGGATAGGAATGCCGGCAGTTTGATAAGGATGGTTTTCAAACATGAAGTCTGTTCCAACTGCCATAGGAACACCTGCCCGATACAGCCTTCTGGTGTTCGACAGCGCGTCATCCATGATCTTTTCACCTGTTTCAGCCGAGACCATGTCAAAAATAGAGAGCGTGGCTGTGAACGCCATGCCGCTGGCGGCGATCAGGGCGACCTCCTCATCCGTCATAGGACTATGGGTGACATGTGCGCTCTCTGTCAATCCCCACTGTGCAGCGCGCAAGAAATTATCTGTCTTTGTGATGTGGGCAGAGGAAGGAACACCACGTTCCCGCGCCCTGCTGCATATGGCGCGGAATACTTCTTCTGGTAGATAGTCCAACGGTTTTGCTGGATCCATCCCGTAGTCAAGACTGGTCTTGATCAATGCAGCGCCAGTGTCTACCATGTGGTCGACTGCAAGCTTGGCCTGCTCTGGCGTTTCATCGATTACATATCCAATCAGTGCGCCAGACGGATGGACTGCTCCATATGTGTTTGTCCCGCAGATGAACTTTCCCGCAGAAATCACAGAAGGGTATTCTGGCCCAGTCCGTTGCGTCAACCACTTCTGGTACTCCTCAAAGGTGATCGTAGATGTGACTCCCATGTCGCGGACCGTCGTCACCCCGCCCAATACAAATCTGTGCAGAAGTTCATCTGGAAGTGGGCCACGAACTCCATACAAATGGACATGCGCATTAAAAAAACCTGGTAGGATGGTCTTTCCTGTGAGATCGATGATTCGTGCATCCACCGCACCCAGAGACTGTCCTGGCACGATCTGAACAATTCGCTCATCGTCTATGAGGATATCGACCATTTTCTTGGTATCCCAAAGGATTCCATTTTTAAGCAAGCAGCGGCCTGCGCTCATGTGTCCCTCTCCTTTCTGTCAGAATCTAAGCAAATGTCAATACTCCAAATACTCCGGCATCGTCCCTGGGTATCTCTCACACAGGACATCCCACTCCTTGGGCAGCTCTACTTTTTTGCAGACCGGCCCGCCGTGGTCGCCGCCGCCCAGATAGCACATGCCCCAGTCCCGTCCGGCCACCATGACAAACATATGCTCCGTGTTCCAGAACAGCGGCGCGGAGTGGACCAGCCCGGGGGCGGGGAACACCAGCCCCTTCCGGGGGTGGTTGTTGCCGATGGCCGCCCGGGGGATCTCGCTGGACGGCCGGCGGTTGTATTCCTTGACATAGGTCAGGATGTCCTGCTTGGACCAGCCCGCGTCGGCGAACTGCCTGGCCGTCTCCGGCGGCAGTGTGATCATGGCCCCCACGTCAAAGCCGCCGTGCCACAGGGCGCACAGCCGCTCCATCGTGGAGCTGACGGTGAAAGTGGGCAGTTGGTGGTGTTCGCTGGGCCAGAACAGGGTGACGGCGTTATCCCCGTCGGCCAGGCCCAGGTCGGCGGGCAGAGTGGGCCAAGACTGAGGCAGCGCCTCCTCGTCCTCTGCCACGCACAGGCCGAATCGGCAGTCGCTGCCCGGGCCGCTCATATCCTCCTGCTGCATGCGCACGCCGGAGATGTTCATGATCATATAGGCCATGGCCCGGGCGATGCAGGACTGGGCCCGGGTGTAGGCGGACAGGAAATTTCGCCCGGCGTTGATGCCGATGGCCTTGCGGATGGGCCCGCTGATGACGATGGTGGGCAGCCAGCCCGCGTTGGAGCAGGTCCACCCCTCCAGCTTGACGATCTCGTGGTCCCCCATCCCCTGGGCGATGGCGATCAGAATGGGCATCATGGTGGGGGTGCAGCCGGCCATGACGCCGTTGACGGCGATCTTCTCCACCGTGGCCTTGCCGTTCATAGGCGGCAGGGTGGCCACCACATGGTCCCGGGGCAGATCGGTACCCCGGCACATCTCCGCCACCGCCTCTTCAGTGGGCGGGGTGATGGGGGTGCCGTTGGTCCAGCCGTGGGCGTAGAACAGGTCGTTGAGCTCATCCAGGGTGCCGGTGAAGCTCTTGTGGGAGAAGTCCTCCACCGGGGCGGGGCACATCTCCTCTTCCGTCAGCGGGGCGGTCAGCGCGGCCACGATCTGATCCAGCATCCCCGCGATGGTGTCCCGATAGACCTGGATGGTCCACTGCTCACAGTCTACCCCGTTGGGGACGAAGCCCGGCCCGTCATAGGTGACGACGCGCAGGCCGGGATAGGCGCGGGCGGACGCCCCCTTGGAGGCGGAGGACAAGTATTGATACTTGCTCAGCAGGCAGGCAGGCTTGCCCAGCCGCTCGATCTGGGCGAAGATATATCCCATGTAGAGCGCGCAGGAGCCCATATCCGCCCCCACGCCCACCACACAGTCCACGCCGTCTAGCCAGGCCTTAAAGGTTGGGAAGTTATCCGGATCCTGGTCGATCTCCTGGGTGTCCACGATGTAGGTGAAATGGGAGAACTTCGCGGTGGGGAACTTGGCGGCCAGCTGCCGCTCCACCTCCTGCATGAAGAAGGGGTGATACTCCTTGAAGGATGCGTACAAGCCGATGGTCTTCCCCTCCAGGGTGTCCAAGCGGGGGTTAATGGGCCGCTTTTCCAGGTGGTCGGACTGGGCCCAGGGGGAGAGCACGGTATAGACAGCGGACATGAACAAGACCTCCTTACAGTCATCTGGGCGGGATCGCCCTATCGATGACTCTACTCTATCCTCCGGTCTTTATTTTGTCCAATTGCGTTTTTCTTTCATTTTGATAGTTTTAAGCTATAAGAGACTTGTGCCGCGCCTTTCTTCATGTTACACTGGAGAAAAGGAGGCGGTCCCATGGAACTGTCACAGCTGGCCTATTTCCGGGCGGTGGCCCGGACGGAACACTTCACCCGGGCGGCGGAGGAGCTGCATATCACCCAGCCCTCCCTGTCCAAGGCCATCGCCAACCTGGAGGGGGAGCTGGGCGTCCCCCTGTTCGACCGGGAGGGGAAGCGAGTCCGCCTCAACCCCTATGGGGCCGCCTTTTTAGAGCGGGTGGAGCAGATCCTGTCCCTGACGGATGAGGCGGTCTTTTTCATCCGGGACATGAAGGAGGGGGAGCGGGGCCATGTGCGGATCGGGTCATCCTTTCCTATCACGCCCCCATCCCCGGTCTACTATTATCAGTACAGCTTTTTCCAAGCCCACCCCCAGGTGGCGCTGTCCCTGTCCGTGCGGGCGGGCGGACAGATCGAGTCCCTGCTGGAGCAGCGGGAGCTGGACTTTGGCATCTCCCTGTGCCCCGCCTCCCGGGCGGGCATCACATCCCGCCCGCTGTACACCGACAAGCTGGGCATCATCGTGGGCCCCGGACACCCGCTGGCCAGCGCCCGCTCAGCACCGCTGGAGTCACTGGCGGGTGAGGCGTTTCTGTGCAACTCCTCCGCCCCCGATCCCAACGACTCCGCCCGGTATCTGTGCGCCCAGGCCGGGTATGAGCCAAAGATTCTGTACGAGGGAGAATCCGCCGAGCTGATTGGCGAGTCGGTGGCCATGGGCCGGGGGGTGTCCTTCGTATCCCAGGCCCGGTTTCAATTCTTCCAACACCGGCCCGACCGGCCGGACTGGGAGCGGGAGCTGCACTATGTTGCCCTGGAGAACAGCTTCTGCACCCGCACGGTCTACCTGCTCACCCGGACGGCGGGCTACCGCTCCCAGGCTTCCCAGTGGTTTCTGCAGGGGCTGTTGGATCACCTGTCCTCCTGAGCTGTGCAGAGGAGCCGCAGAGGCCCGCCGCGCCAGCAGGCGCGGCGGGCCTCTTTCTGTCCCGGCCTCACACCGGGAAGCTGGCCACCAGGAACTGATAGAACTCCCGCACCGCCTGGGGCAGATACCGCTCCGACAGGTGGGCGATGCCGCACATGCGGCAACACCAGTCCTCTTTCAAGGGGCGGAAGGTGATGGCGTCCTCCCACGGGCGGCGGTCCTTCTTGTTCAGCGAACGCAGATAGCCCCGCTCGGAAATCAGAGAAATCCCGTGTCCCAGGCTGACCGCCTCCCCGATGTAGGAGGGGAACTCACACTCAAAGTGGATGTCGGGGATGAAGCCCGCCCGCTCACAGAACACATAGGTCAGCTCCTGCACGTCCGAGTTGGCGTTGTTGCAGTAGAACCGTTCCCGGCTCAGGTCCGCCAGGGACAGCTCCTTCCGGGCAGCCAGAGGATGGTGAACCGACAGGATGATCCCCATCTTCTCCACGAACAGCTCCCGCCACTCCACCCCCTCCCCCCGGATGGGGATAGTGGACAGGGCCAGGTCGATCTCCCGCTCCTCTAGGGCAGAGCGCAGCCTGGCCGCCGAGTACTGCCGCAACCGCACCCCCACATCAGGCCGCTGGAGGGCAAAGGTCCGGATGCACTCCAAGATCCAGTTGGGCTCCTGCGCCGGGAAGGAGGAGCCGATACGCAGATTCCCCGCCTGTCCAGCGGACATCTCCGCCAGCTCCGCCTCCATGTCGCCGATGGTGTACATGATCCGCTGGGCATAGTTCTGCGCCACACGGCCATACTCGTTGAGCCGGATGTTCTTCCCCTCCCGGTCAAAGAGCTTGACTCCCAGGTCGTCCTCCAGCCGGGCGATGACCTTGGACAGCGCCGGCTGGGTAATGTGGAGCTGGTCCGCTGCCTGGGTGATGTGCTCCAGCCGGGCCACCTCCAGAAAACATTTGAGTTGGTTGAGTTCCATTTCCCATTCCTCCCGTCTCTATTAAGATACCGCACTTCGCAATCGGACGCAAGTTTTTTATAACTTTAATGTCATTAATTTATACAAAATTTTGAATTGGACAGAATAAGCGCCAGCAGGCTATACTTGCAACAGACAAATAGCCGGCCGCTTTAGGTCCGGCCTGACAGGGACAACTACAAATTTTAAGGATAGGCAGGTGTTGCATTGGCAGCACCTGCCTGTTCCTTTACGCACTTTTCGTGATGTTCATATTCCCAATCACGCCAATATCCGTGTAATGGATTTCCACCGTTTGGCTGGCGTGTTTGGACCACTTCACATCCTTCTCATGCACCACGATTTTCTCAATAAACAGCCGCAGCAACTCCGGCGTCAGCTTCTGAATGTCTGTGTAGCGTTTGGCCCTGGCAATGAAGTTGTCTGCGCCGGACACCGTGGCCTTCAGTTTGGCGACCTCCCGCTCCTTTTGCGGGATGGCAGTTTTCAACTGCTCCTGCTCCGCCACATAACTGGCGGAGAGGGTCTGGAACTGCTCCGTGGTGATGCGGCCCAGTACGCTGTCCTCATACAGTCGCTTGAAGATGGCCTCCAATTCCGCCTCGCGCTTTTTCATCCCTGAAAGTTCCAACTCCTGCCTGCGGATCTCCCGCCGCAGTTCAGCGGACTGCCGGTCACAGATATAGGCGGCGAACTCCTGCGTATGCTCCCGCGCCATCGCCGTCACCCTGCGGATGTCCTCCAGCACAATCTCGTCGAGGACACACTCCCGAATGTAGTGGGCCGTGCAGACCTCAGACCCTGCTTTCTTATAGGTTCGGCAGGTGAAATTGTTTTGCGTTGGTTTCATGGTGCGCGCCCTATGCAGGACCATTGTGGAACCGCAGTCGGCACAGATGACGAGGCCGGAATACTTGTTGAGTTCCTCCATCTTTGTGGGGCGCTTCCGGTTTTGCCGGACCCGCTGGACGATATCCCAAACCTCCCGCGTGATCAGCGCCGGATGGGTCCCCTCAAACACCAGACACTCCTCCCTGGGATGCTGCACATACCGCTTGTCCTTATAGGATTTTGTGGTGAACTTCATGTTGACCGTGTTCCCAAGGTAGGTTTCATTCTCCAGGATGTTGGCGATGGTGCTGTCGGACCAGTTATAGGGCTGGGACAGATCGAGGCAGGTATGGCCGGATCCCAACTTGCGGTAGGTGTAGACCGCCGGACAAAGCACGTTTTCGGCTCTCAACTGTTTAGCAATCTGACTCGGGCCGCGGCCGGCAGCGCAGAGGGCAAAAATGCGACGCACCACAGCGGCGGCCTCCTCATCAACAACGAGTTTGCCCTTGGCATTCTCATCCTTTTTGTAGCCGTAGGGTGCCCGTGTTCCCAGGCGCTCCCCGCGCTGAGCCTTGGCCCGCTGTACCGCCCGGATCTTCCGGCTGGTGTCCCGCACGAACCACTCGTTGAACAGGTTTTTGAAGGGCATCAGGTCGTTGCTCTCGGCGTTTTCCGTGTCCACATTGTCGTTGATGGCGATGTAGCGGACGCCGAACTGCGGGAACCGCTCCTCGATGTACAGCCCTGTGTGCAACTGGTTTCGCCCCAGACGGCTGAGATCCTTGGTGATGATGATCCCGATTTTCCCGTCCTCCATGTCGGACATCATGCGCTGGAAATCCGGTCGGTTGAAACTGGCCCCGGAGTATCCGTCGTCCACATAGAATTGGATGTTGGGAAAGCGGTGGTCAATGGCATACTGCTCTAATATTCTCTTTTGGTTTTGGATGCTGTTGGACTCCCCGTCCAGACCGTCGTCCTGGCTCAGGCGGCAGTACAGGGCGGTGATTTTCCCTTGGTTTGACTGACTCATAAAAGCCTCCTTCTCTCCAGTCAAACCGTCCAGAGTTTGTGTGATGTTACCTCTGACGGGGCGGTTTGTCCACCCCTTTCCGCAACTGTGTGGGAATTTTTGAGATCCATGTCAATGAGCGTTTTGAGTTTGTCCTCCGGCGAGCAGGCGCCGTCCGCGGGGAACACGGAAACCACATGAATCAGCCGTCCGTGGCTCAGCTGGTCGCGCTCGGCCACAACTTTTTCCACCCGGCCGGGCATGGGAATAACTTTGGGCATTGCGTCCCTCCTCTACAAAATGTGAGGGGCCAGGAAACGGCATATCGGGTCCGGCAGCGTTGCCAAACCCGGTCCCGCCTTACGTTTATGCCCGAAAAGAAAAATCCCCTTCATCCACCTCCCGAAAAACAGGGCAAGTGAATACCCATATTAAGAAAAGGCACGAGGTGTTCCATAAAAGGAGCACCTCGCGTTTGGCCTCTTGCGGCATGAGATGGAGGCGTGTATACTAAGCGTAGCCGTTCTCGAAAAAGAGAACACAGAATAGGAGGCACGCCATAATGGAGCAGACATTCGGCAGTTATGTGCGGGAAAAGCGGATGGCCCGCGGACTGTCCCTGCGCGGTTTGGCGGCGAAACTGGAGGTATCCCCGGTCTACATGAGCAACATGGAGAATGACCGAAGGCCGGCTCCCACCAAGGAGAAGATGGACCGCCTCATTGAGATCCTGGGGCTATGCCAGGCAGACACGGAACTGCTGTTGGATCTGGCCGCCAAATCTAAAACGCAACGGGTGTCCGCGGACCTGCCGGAGTACATCATGGAACGGGATATCGTCCGGGCCGCCCTGCGGACAGCCAAGGAAGTGGACGCCACAGACGAGGAATGGCAGGAGTTTATAGACCGCATCACCCAGCGGCAGAAACCGGGAAACTGAAATAGGAGGCAGGCACATGCGGAAGTATTATACCGAGCAGACGATGGAGAGCATCGCCCGGCGTGTGCTGGATGCCTACGATGAGCGCCTCTACCGGGGGCAGCCCCGCGCCATCCCCATCGAGGACCTCATCGAGCGCCACGGACTGACGCTGGAGTTCCAGTACCTCCGCAAAAATGGCCGGATCCTAGGGAAAACCGTTTTTGACACCGGCCTGGAGGCCGTGTACGACATGGAACTGGGCGAGTATACCCTGTTCCCGGTGAAAGCCGGCACGATCCTCATAGATGCCTCGCTGTGTGAAGAAGAAACCAGCACCGGCCGCCTGCGATTTACCGAGGCCCACGAACTGTCCCACTGGATCCTGCACAAGGGGCTGTACACAGGCACCGGGGAGAGCGCGGCGCTGCAGCCTGCCGTCAGGGAAACCAGTATGGAGATCCAGGCGAATATGCTTGGGTCCGCCCTGCTCATGCCCATGCCAATGGTCAAGCGGTGTTTCTACCAAATGCGGTCCGGTCGGGATAATCAGGCCATTGTTCAGGCCATGTCGGAGGTGTTTCAGGTATCCCGCCAGGCCATGCGGATCCGGCTCACCAACCACCATCTGCTGTAAAATTTTTTACTGTGGTGTTCTCAAAATTGAGAACACTTTGGAAGGAGGAACGCCATGCAACAAGTGAAAAGAACCCATGCGGTGCGCTGCCCTGTGTGCGGTAAAGGGCGCGTCATTGATGCCGCAGCCGACGTGGATCCGGGGCGCCTGCACCTCTACGGCCCGGAGCATGCGGACAAGGCGGAGCTGTTCTCCAAATGTCCAAAGTGCGGGCTGCAGATTGGCATCTCCTTTGAAAAGGCAGGACATTCCTAAAAGCAAATAAAATATAGAGTATCGACCTCGTCAAGTGCACCAACCGCCCGCATCAGCAGCGGGATCCACCGTGTTCGGAGCCTTACAGGCAGCAGTTCTGCTGTGCTGTAAGGCTCTTTTTTGCGCTTTTCCGCGGCAGAACAGCGGAAAGGCACGAAATGCGGAACGCCTGGCAGCCCTACATAGCAAAGTACCCGTGATCCCCAACTCAGAAGTTTCCCCTAAAAAATCTGAGATTGGAGATCACGACTATGGAAAAATGGCAGGAAAATCGCAACTACAGAAAAATCAGGGACGAGAATGGAACTGTCATCGCCAACATCATCACCGTGGATGGTAGGGATGTGGCGGTCACAGAGGACGTATTCGCGGCGTATGCCCAGATGGACCGGCGGGAGCGGTATCTCAGCGAGGATCTGCCCACTGGCAAGGTCCTCTCCATGGAACAGCTGGCAGAGGACGGCGTTTTGCCGGACTATGTGGGCGCGGAAACGGCGCCCAGCGCCGAGGACTGCGTCCTTGCACGGGAGTCGGAACGGGAGCGGGAAGAACTGACCAGCCTGCTGCTGGCGGCGCTTATCGCCTTGGAGGACCGGGACAGGCAGCTCATCACCGCGCTGTTTTATGACCGCCTCTCCACCAGAGAATACGCCCGGCGAATCGGCGTGACCCAGCGGGCCGTCATCAAGCGCAGGGACCGGATCCTGCGGGACATGAAAAAATATTTTGAAAAATTTGCGGCGTGAGGGTATTCACCCAGCCCCTTTTTCGGGAGGACAGCGAAAGGGGGAAATACCTCCCCCTTCGCTGCTCCTTGAAAAGTGCATACCAGCAATGCGGGTAACACGCAGCCGTACCCACCCCACAGCGCGCGCCAAGACCCGGCCCCAGCGGCCGGCGAGCGATCCAGCCTGCGGTCGGCCCTGGCAGGCCGGACAAGAGATGGAACGGCTCGAATAATGACACACCAAGCACGGCCTGCGCGTAAGACAGGCGGCGCTGCTCCGGGATTGAAAGCAGTAGAGATCCCGGAAATATGCCCGTGAGGCCCCGGCCAGGGGCCTGCCCGCATTGTTCCCGAACCCATCGGGGGGGCGAGTGCGAATACGATGGGAACACGAAAAAAGATAAAAGGACGGAAGTATCCATGAAGAAATATACCCATGAAAAGGCCCATGAGGAAATCGACTATATTTTTAAAACCCTATTGCCTCAGAGGGGCATGGCGGAGCGGCCGGAACAGATCCGGCTGTGTCACAGCATCCTGGACGCCATGCTGGACGGCAGCATCGCCCTGTGCGACGCGGGGACCGGCATCGGCAAGACCTTCGCCTACCTGACCGCCGGCATCCTGCATGGCAAGTGCCGGGCGGCAGAGGGTAAACCGCAGCGTCCTATCCTGATCTCCACCTCCAGCATCGCGCTGCAGAGCGCCATCCAGAAGGAGTACCTGCCCCTGCTGTCCAGCGTGCTGCTGTCCGAGGGGCTGATCTCCGCGCCCATTGAGGCGGTCATCCGCAAGGGCAAGGCTCACTACGCCTGCGACGCCCGGCTGGAACGGCGGGTCCGTCAGGTGGAGGGCAGCCATAAGAATCCCGCCGCCCGCCAAGCCCTGCACACCGCCTGGCATGTGCTGGATCTGGACCAGCTGTCCGGGATGAGCAGTTATGACCGGGGGCGGATCTGCGTTCCCAAGCGGTGTAATTGCCGGCGGAAGGACTGCCGATACCGCTGTTTCCTGGACGCCTGCCAGAGCGGGCAGTACACGGTTCAGATCTGCAACCACAACCTCCTGCTGGCGGACCTCATCCACCGCAGCCAAAAGAAAAAGCCCCTCCTGCCGGACAGCGCGGCCATCATCATAGACGAGGCCCACAAGCTGCCGGAAACCGCACGGCAGATGTTCGGCGTAACGCTGAATGCCCAGGACTTTGCGGAGCTGATCCGCAGCCTGCATGTGGAGCGGTATGTCCTCGCGGCGGAACTGCTGTCCGAGGCCGTGGAGCCGCTGGCGGAGAAACTGTCGCTCCCGGTGGAGGAAGGGGCCGGATTTGACGCCTACCAGATGTTCCTGGAGCGGCCGCATCAGGTCCTGACGGTGATCTGCCGGCAGCTGGAGGGCATGCTGACCAGGGAAACCTGGCGCCTGCTGTCCGCCGTCGCCTCCACAGTATCCCTCTTTTACCTGGGGAATCCCGAGATGATCTTCTACGCGGCAGACGACGACCACGGCGGGGCCATGCTGTGCGGCACGGTGTCGGAACTGGCCGCGCAGCTCCAGGCCACGCTCTGGCGGCAGGAACAGCCCATTGTCCTGACCTCCGGCACCCTTGCCGTTGGGAAGGATTTCAGCCGGTTCCGCACCGCCGCCGGCCTGACAGGGGAACGGCCCGTGACGGAAACTGTGTGTCCGTCACCCTTTGACTATCAGCACAACTGCCTCCTCTATCTTCCCCCGGACCCGATCCCGCTGGACGCGGCGGACTACTACGACCGGCTGGCCGCACAGATCCGGCAGCTGGCGGCGGCATCCCACGGCCACGCCCTGGTGCTGTTCACTTCCTACTTCGCCATGTCGGCGGTCAAGGAACGGCTGCAGGCCGCGGCGCTGCCCTTCCCTGTATTTACGATGGGCAAACGCCCGGCCCTCACCCTGGCGGCATTTCGCGCCGCTCCCGGCAGTATCCTGCTGGCCACCGGCGCGGCGTGGGAGGGGCTGGACTTCGCTGGCGACGGCGTGTCCATGCTCATCATCCCATGCCTGCCCTTCGCCTACCCGGACGCTGTAAAAGAAAAAGAGCGGGAGGACTACCCGAACCTGCGGGAGTTCCTGCGCTCCGTCGTTGTCCCGGAAATGCAGATCAAACTGCGGCAGGGCTTTGGCCGGGCCATCCGCACAGAAACGGACACCTGCGTTGTCGCTGTGCTGGATCCCCGCGCCGCCCGCGGCCGGAGATATTTCCAGAGCATGGCAGAGGCCCTGCCGGGGATGCCGGTGACGGGCAGCCTGCGGGCCGTGGAACATTTCTACCGTGCCCACAAGGACGCCGGCTATTTCCGGCTCCCCAACGCAGGATGAAATTGTTGCCTTTGCTGCGTCTGTTCGCCATTCCTTGGTGGTGTTGGTAATGGCTTTCGTGATGCTTTCCGGCTATACTTGCGTTGCAAATCAAGAAAAGGAGGCAGTCAGACATGGAGCAGACCAAGGGCCTCTCATGCCAAATCCCGGAATCCCTGCATGCCAGGGTGACGGCGGAGCGCGTCGCGGCAAATCAGTCCCTCAGCGAGTACATCACGGGACTACTTACCAACTACTATGAAAATGGAGGAAAAAAAGACATGGCACAGACAAGGACAATGGCATTTCAAATCAGTGAGGACCTGTTCCAGCGGATCAAGGACTATCTGGCCCACGAGAATGAGCGCCAGGGCCGGAAAGTGACCCAGAAGGAGTTCGTGATTGGGCTGATCGAGGACGCTCTGGAGCGGTGGGAGCAGGAAACAGCGGATGCCGATCCCGGCGCACCAACTGACACGCTGGATCCCATAGATGAGCCGGCAGACAGCGCCCCGTCCTGGGAGGCTGAAGAAACGGAAGGAGGAGCCAAGAATGTGGCAGAATGAACTGGAGGCCATGATTGCGGCCGGCGGAGCGCCCTGCAGGGCTTGCGGCCAGCGGATGCTGAAAGCGGACGGCTGCACCTGGACCCATGTGAAATGCGGCAACCGGTACTACCGCCGCATTAAGTACGGCGAGGATGGCATGGCGCATGGCGATGCCCGCTGCCACGATTGCGGCGCCAGGCCTGGGCATTACCACCATGTGGGGTGTGATGCGGAGCGGTGCCCGGTGTGCGGAGGGCAGCTCATCAGCTGCGACTGCGACATCTCCGAGTATGTGGAGCGGCCACCCAGGAAGAGAACAACCAAGTAAATCAGGATCCCAGAACCGCCCGGAGCGCCCGACAGGGACGTTCCGGGCGGTCTGTTTCACAAGAGAACCGGAGGTGAGAAAACGTCGGAACAGAGAGCCAATCGTTTCACAGAACAGGAGTTGGAGATTGCCCGTGGGACGGACCTGCCGGACCTGCTGGCGTCTCTCGGCTACACCGTGACGCGGATAGGCCGCTACTACTCCACCAAGGAGATGGACAGCCTGCGGATCAAGAACCGCCGCACCTGGTATCGCTACTCCGAGAGAGTGGGCGGGGATGCCATCACCTTCCTACAGCATTTTTGCGGCAGAAGTTTCCCGGAGGCGGTGGAGGATCTGCTGGCATTCCACGGCCGCGCCAGGGACGCCCCCGCGGAGCGGAGCAGGCAAACTGAGCAGGCGCCGGAACCGCCGAAACCGTTTGCATTGCCGCCCAGGCACACCGATGCCCGCCGAGTGTACGCCTACCTGAAAAAGCGCGGGGTTTCTCCCCAGATTATTCGGAGTTTTATTTCCGCAGGACTGCTGTATGAGGACTCCGAGCATCACAACTGCGTGTTCGTAGGGTATGACAGGGACGGCAAGGCTGCCTTCGCCAGCCTGCGGGGCACCTACGACCGGGACGGCAGCGGTTTCAAGGGCGACGCCGCCGGCAGCGACAAATCCATCGGTTTCCGACTGCCGTATGCCCCGGACAGCAGGACCGTGTATGTGTTCGAGGCACCTATCGACCTCATGAGTTACTGCACTTTGCACCGGGAGTTCCACAGCAATGCACTTGCCCTGTGCTGCCTGGATGACCGCGCCCTGTCGGTGTTTCTTCGGGAGCATCCCACAGTGCGGAAGGTTGTCCTGTGCCTGGATCACGACCGCCCCGGCCAGGAGGCCGCGGAGCGCATGGGCCGGAAATACGCGGCGGAGGGATATGTCGTGCAGACGCTGTCCCCTCCCTCCCGGAAGGACTGGAACGCCTATCTGACCTTTGTGCAGCAGTTCCGGGAAAGGGGGCGGTGACCAAGTAAACGAAAATAAAAACCTGAACCAGCAATTTCTACACAAAAGGAGGAAAGAACGCTTGAAAAGCAAGACAACCAGGCATGGCCTGAAGCGCATGACGGCCCTGCTGCTGGCCGTGGTTCTGTGCGTCGGCATGGTGCCCACCGCCTTTGCCGCCCAGCAGGACAGTTACCACGACCCCGCTGAGAACTGGCAGGAGGCCAACAACCGCACCAACGAACTGGACGCCAACGCCACCGTGACCCACGAAACCTTTAACTGCAAAGTCTGCAAGCAGCAGACTTCCTTTATCGTGTTCCGCACCCCGGAATATACCAGGGATGGCCAGACGGCCATGAGCCGGAATGTGAAATACTCGGACGGCACCTTTGTAGATGGTTCCGGCAAGGGTTCCATTCTGGACGGCGTACCGGGACAGGACGCCTATTACACGGCTTATCACTGGACCAAAGCCGTGTGTGAAACCTGCGGCAGCATCAACACCAACATGGCCAAGACGGACTACGGCTACCTGAAGAACGTCTATTGGCTCTACGATTGCGCGAACAATTTTTTCGAGGAACTGCCGGAAACCCAGACCATTGAGCAAGCGGACAGCGAGTATCACCGCGTCATCACCACCAGCGGCGAATACTGCGGGTTCTGCTACGGCACATTCAAGGAGGAAAATTCCACGTTGGAGCGTCACCACATGGAGAATGCCATCCGGCCCGAGTTGGCCCATGACCGCTTTGTGGAGATGGATACCTGCGCCGACTGCGGCTATGCTGAAACTTCCTACACCGCCGCCAAGGCCGTCATTGCGGACTACTTCGGCGTGGTGGACGGCCAGCCCCACACCGTCACCGTGTCGGACTTGTCCGAGGCCGGCGTGACCACCGCTATCCGCTACGGCCACAGCGCAGATGCCTGCACCCTGACCAGCGCACCCAACTACACCGAGGCGGGGGATTACCCGGTTTACTACGAGATCACCTACACCTACCACGACACGGACATGGTGGAGGACGGTGTGGCGTATGTCCATCTCAGGGATGAAACCACCACCGAGGACGGCTCCTGCTCCTGCGGCTGCGGCAATCCTGACTGCGGCTGCCAGGATCCGGACTGTGACGGCTGCTGCTGTGACGACAAGGGCTGCGGCGAGAACCACAACTGGACACTGCTGGATAGCGTAGACCCCACCTGCCTGACCCTGGGCTATGACCGCTATCTGTGCGTGGACTGCGGCATGATTGAAAAGCGGGACTATGAGGCCGCGCTGGGCCACGCCTATCAGAGTGTGGTCATCCGGGACGCCACCTGTGAAGTCCCCGGTAAGACCATTGACATCTGTGAGCGGTGCGGCAATGTGAAAGAAACCGACCTGCCTCAGACCGAGCATGAGTTCTCCACCACCGTCATTCCGGCAACCTGTACCAGCCCTGGCTACACCCTGCGGGAGTGTACCGTCTGTGGGGAGCGCCACATCGAGGACATCACCGCCGCGCTGCCTCACAACTATGTAAGCAAGACCACCCCGGCCACCTGTGAGGGCGGCGGGCGCACCCTCCATATCTGCGAGGGCTGCGGCAGTTCGTTCATCACCGACTACACCGACCCGCTGGGGCATAGTTGGGACGAAGGCAAGGAGATCACCGGGGCCACCTGCACCGGCGAGGGCATGACCGAGTACACCTGCGTCCGCTGCGGAGCCACCCGTCTGGAGGGCGACGAGGCCGCGGGCCATATCCCCGGCGACCCGGCCACCTGCACCGATCCTCAACTCTGCACCCGCTGCGGCGCCGTCATTGAGAACGCTTTGGGCCATGACTATGCCGAGGAAGTGACCGAGCCGACCTGCACCGAGATGGGCTACACCACCTATACCTGCACCCGCTGCGGCGACGCCTACAAGGGCGACTACACCGAGGCGGCAGGCCATAAGCCCGGCGACTGGATCATCGACAAGGAGCCTACCACCGACAGCGAGGGCAGCAAGCACAGGGAGTGCGAGGTCTGCGGTGAGAAGTTAGAGGAAGAAACCATTGAGAAGATCTACAATCAGGCCACTACGGACAGTAAGGGCGAGGCCGTTGTGGGCGGCTATCTGGTAATTGTCACGGATACCGACACTAAAGACCCCGTTTCCAATGCTATTGTCACTCTCCATGCGGACGATACCCTGTCCATCCGTCTCCCCAATTCCCGCCAGCTGGACTATGCCGACCAGACTACCGTGACTGTCCTGCTCACCAAGGATAAGAGCGCCGTGGAGGGTATGTTCGTTACTATGACTGACAAGCACGATAACTACTGTGCCGGTAACACTGACAGCAATGGGCAGGTCACTGTTCCCGGCACCAGCGGCAAGACCAATGAGGACGGCAATACCACCGTTGGCTGGGAGGACGAGGACGGCGACCGCTGGACACTGACCGTCACTGTAGAGGACTACGAAACCGGACGCCCCATCGAGGACGCGGAAGTATCCATCGGCAAGGGCGGCAATATTACCGTCACCCTGCCGGACGGAACCGATATGGATGAGGATAACCGCATCACCGTCACGGTCACGGACAATGAGCGCGACCCCCAGGAGGGTGTGACGGTTATCGTCAAGGGTGATCTGGGCCAGAGTGAGCGCGGAGAAACCGACGAGGACGGCAAACTCACCGTCCCCGCTGTCACAGAAACTGAGTACCACGGGGCCTATATCTATGGCTACACAGACGGCACCTTTGGCCCGGAGCGCAGCATGAGCCGGAGCGAGGCCGCAGCCATCTTTGCCCGCCTGCTCTCTGACCGGCTGGACGAGCGCATCCCCAGCGGAAATAATGTGAAGTTCAAGGATATTGACCCGGATATGTGGTATGCGGGCTATGTGGAATATCTCACTGGCTACGGCGTGGCCGTGGGCTACAATGACCGCACCTACCGGGGTGATAAGGCCATCACCCGCGCCGAGTTTACCGCTATGGCGGCGCGGTTCTTTGATGTGTACGGCGATGGAGCCGAGGAAATCATGGAGCAGTACGAGGGCTTTGACGATGTGAGCGACGGCTACTGGGCTGCTGAGTATATCAAGGACGCCGCCATCCACGGCTGGGTAGAGGGCTACGGCGACGGCACCTTCCGGGCCGACGATCCCATTGACCGGGCGGAAGTCGTCACCATTGTCAACCGCCTGCTGGGCCGCGAGGCTGACGAGGACTATATTGCCGATAATCACCGCCGTCTGGTGATGTTCCCCGACGTGTCCTCCCGCCATTGGGCCTACTACAACGTGCTGGAGGCCGCCAACGCCCACACCGCCATCCTCACCGCCCCTGAAACCTGGGACAAGTGATCCAACCGCTGTGCCGCGGCCCCACTGTGGGCCGCGGCGCTTTTATCCCACAATTCACTCTACATTAAATAAAGAAGGAGAAATGCACCTATGCTGAAGATCGTAGCAATCGGAAACCTGACAAACGATGTGGAACTGAAGGTCCATGAGGCCACCGGCAAGCCCTATGCCATCCTGCGGATCGCCTCGGACCGCCGCTACCGGGACAAGGACGGCAACCGCCTGACGGATTTCATCTCCATTAAGGTCCGCGGCCCGCTGGCGGAACGCTGCGCGGAGTTTGCATGGAAGGGCTGCAAGTTGGCCGCCTCCGGCGACTTTGAAACCATCACCTTCGCGGACGAGCCGGAGCGTCAGCCCGGTTTCCTCATCAAAGCCACGGAGGTGGAGTTCCTGTCTCCCCGCCGCGTGGAGGAAAGCGCCGTGTCCATGCCTGCGGACGGTATGGATGAGGCTGCGGCCTGAGCGCCATGCGTAATACAGGCATTGAATACACCAGTGCGGAACGCACCCCCACCATTCTACCGGAACTGGCGGAACTGCTCCCCCCTCTCAGCGGGGAGCAGCTTGCCGCGCTGGAGAAGGACATCCTGCAAAACGGCTGCTATGCGCCCATCATTGTCAATGAGGATCTGGTCGTCGTAGACGGCCACAACCGGCAGCAGATCTGCACCCGGCACGACCTGCCCTACAAGATGGCGGTGTTTGCCTTTGACGATCTGCTGGAGGCCAAGCAGTGGGCGCTGGATACCCAGAAGGGCCGCCGCAACCTGGACAAATGGGAGTTGGGCAAGATCGCCCTGAAACTGCGGCCGGAGATCGAGGCCAGGGCAAAGGCCAACCAGGGTGCCCGTACAGACCTTTCGGCAACATTGCCGGAAGGTTCCGCACCTGTGGACACCCGCAAAAAATTGGCTGCATCCGTTGGCCTCGGAGAGCGCACGATGGGCAAGGTGATGCAGATCGACGAACACGCCCCCGCCGCCGTGAAGGAGGCCCTGGATAAAAAGGAACTGTCCGTCAACCAAGGGTATCAGATCACCCGGCAGGTACAGGATCTGCCGGAGGACGAGCAGGGGCAGGCGGCATTGGACCTGGTGGAGCTGGAAAAAGCGAAAAAGGAGATCCGGGAGAAGGATGCGGAGATCGACCGCCAGAGCAAGATCGCCGGCGTGTTCTGCAAGGCTTATGAAAAGGCCGTTCTGCTGACGCCCACAGAGGAAAATGTGCGCATCTGGGTCAAATGCACCCGCATGACTAAGGAAGAAATGGAGGATACCATCCAGGAGTCCCATGAGTTGGCCGGGGTGTTTACCTCCATTGCCGGCCTCATGGAACACCTCCTGCCGGAAAGGGGGACGCTATGAATGAGATGAGTGTGCGAACATGGCAGGAGCGGTTCCGTGCCGGGGATTTCAGCAGCCGGGACCGTGCTGTGCAGTGCGAGGCCGGCTGGTATGACTGGTTTTGCCGGGACGACGCCCTGGCCGGACGCCTGAAGAAGATCTCCAGCGTGGTGCTGGGGATCACGGACCCCTTCATTCTGGACAACTACTATGTGTGGTTCAAGAACAACTGCCCGCTGGAGGGACCGCTTTATGACGACGTCCGGTTTGAGCCTCTCACCGGGGAGCGCGACGGGAAATATTTTCTTGTTGCCCTGGACAGCCACCACGAACTGATCAAGTGGACGCTGTACACAGAGCGGTATGGCTATGACGCGCCGGAGTTTTGCTGCGGGAATGTGCGGGAGATGACCGCCTATATCAACGCCATGGCGCCGGAACTGGCCCAGGGGATCCAGCCTCGCTTCGTGCTGGAGAAAGCGGCTGTGGGGGAATATGTCCGGCAGCATGAAGGGAAAGCCGCCTACAGCATCCGGCGGGAGGGGGATCACCTGTTCGCCTACCAATCCTCCCGCGACTGGAAATATCGGACTGTCGCGGTTTCGGACTCTCCGGAGAATGTTCCCCAGGGCTTTCCCGCGGAGCGGGCCGAACAGCACGGCATGCTCTATGTTTTCCCAAGCAAGGCCCCCGCTCTGGACAGGGCCGACTATGTGGTGCGGCGCGCACAGCGCAGGAAGGAGCAGACGCGATGACCAGGAGATCCCACGGCCGCCCCGCGCTGCCGCCCGACGCCAAGGATGAGATCCTCCATGTGCTGTTTGCCAACATGGAGATCAGCGGCGACGAGATCGCGGCCATTTTGAAAAAACACCATGTCTCCTGCGACGCCGACGTCCTGCAGGACCGCTACCGCAGGCAGCTGGGCCAGCGCCTCATGGCCAGCCTCCGGGATGCCTCTGGTGAGCGCGAGGTCCTGTCCAATGGGAAGGGGCGGTATGTTGTGCTGGAGTGCTGCAGGGATCGCCAACAGCTCGCGGCCATCCGCCGCCGCATTCAAAATCAGGCGCATGGCCTGAACGCTTCCGCCGGCAAGGTGAGATCCCGCATCGCTGTGCTGGATCGCCTGATCGCCCGGCTCAGAAAGGCGGCGTGACATGAAGATCAAGGATCTGATCGCCGCGGTCCGGGACTACCCCGCTCTGCGGCAGGCGTTGGAGGAATCCAACACTGAATTGGACCTCAGCCGGATGGAATGCGCGCAACTGCAGAGCAAGATCAATGAACTGGAACCGCTCGTCGATGAATACTACCAGGAGAGCTGCGGTAAGGAATATGCCGCCAATCAGGAGCGCCAGAAAGTGGAAACACTGAAGAAAGCCCTTGCGTCCTTTTGCCCGGCCCTGGACAGCACGGAGCAGCTCCGGCGGTTCTATGACACCATCGCCCCGGATTTTGATGATGGTGGTTTCCGCCTCTACGACGCCGCCCTGGCGATCTCCGGCTATCCCAATCTCCCCGGCGAGTTCCCCTATGAGGACAACCGCGGTGTCTTTGATGAGGCGGACGGTCATCAACTGCTGAAGTACCTGACCGCCCTGCACTTCCATGCCGTTCGGTGGGAGGTCGTGCCGGGGACACCTTATGAAAAGGCTGTCCTGTTGGATGTGGACACCGCCACCCCGGAGTACCGGGCCTTTGAAAAGCAGCTCTATACGCAGGCCCTGCGTGACTTAGGTTTTCAGGGCCTTCTGCCCCAGGAGCAGGAACGGCGGATCGGCAAGCAAAAAGAAAAACGGAAGGAAGGTGCTGAGCGATAGAACAGAAACCTGACAATGGGATGAGCAAGGATGCCTTCTGGGCGCTGATTCAGGAGGCAAAAACCGCCTGCGGCCAGGATCTGAACGCTATGGAGGACTACCTGCGGGAGCAGCTTGTGTCTATGGGGCCTGCCGCGGCGAAAAATTTCCATGACATTCTGCAAACCTATGAGGATCTGGCGGACCAATACGGCCTGTGGGACGCCGTCAGCGTGATCAAGGAGTATGGCTGTTCGGATGACGGTTTTATCGACTTCCGCGCCTGGCTGATCGCCCAGGGCAAAGAGGTGTACATGAATGCGCTGAGGGATCCCGACACGCTGGCGGATATAGAGCCATACGGCGATTGCTGTTTCGAGTGCCTGTCCTATGTGGGCGATTACGCCTATGAGCAGCTCACCGGCCGCAGCGCCTACGACGAGATGGAACCAGACAGGATCGAGAAGATGCGGGACGAGCTAAAAAAGGATATCGTCTACAAAGACGGCATCCAATACCCCAGGGAGCCGAAGGACCTGCCACGGTTCCTACCCCGGCTGTGCGAAAAATACGGCGGGCCGGAGCGTTTCCTGGCGGCGCCATCCACATGGAATTACGACCTCCATGAGATCCGCCGGCTGCTGGACGAGGGCAAGGTCCAGGACATGGCTACCAAAAAAGAGAAAGGGGGCGGCGCTCGGTGAGCGAGGGATACGTCATCGGCGTGGACCACGGTTACGCAGCCATGAAAACTGTCCACGGTTCCTTCCCCTCGGGGCTGGTGGCCTATGAGCACGAGCCGTACACCCAGAAGAATGTGTTGGAATACGGCGGTACGTACTATGTGGTAGGCAGCGGCAGGCAGCCTCTGCAGAAAGACAAGACCCGGACGGAGGACTACTATCTGCTGACCCTGGCAGCCATCGCCAGGGAACTGGACTGCCGCAATGCCGAGCGCACCTGCTCCGTCATTCTGGCTGCCGGCCTGCCCCTGACCAGTTTTGGCCGGGACAAGAAGAAGTTCCGTGCCTATCTGCTGCGGGACGGCAAACCGGTGCCCTTCCGCTATGAGGGCCGGGACTATACCGTCACCGTCCGGGATGTGAAACTGTTCCCCCAGGGCTATGCCGCTGTGCTGACCCAGACGGAGCTGCTGGATGAACCGTCCGTCATCGTGGCGGACATCGGTGGCTGGACAGTGGACCTGATGCGCTTGGACAACCGCCTCCCCAATGCCGCCACCTGCCGCAGCTTGGAGTGGGGCATGATCCGCTGCATCGATGAGATCAGCGAACAGGTGCGACGCGTCCTGGGTCTTTCTCTGACAACGGCGCAGATCGAGTGCGTCCTGCGGGGTGATGCCAGCAGCCTCCCGGACGAGGCGAAAGGAATCATCCATGCCCAGGCGGACCTGTATGTGCAGAACCTGCTCTCCACCATCACGGAGTGCGGCCTGGACACCCGCGCCATGCCTACTATTTTTATAGGCGGCGGAGCGGCGCTCATGAAGCGGCGTGTTTCGGCCACAAACGGCCTGTGTCGGCCCGTGATCCTCGATGATGTATCCCTGAACGCCAAGGGCTATGAACGGCTTGTACGGCAGATGTCGGGGAGCGGCGCCCATGCCTGAAAAGCGACGGCTCAGTCTTTCCTTCTCCCTGACTCAGCGGGAGCAGCGGAACGCATGGGAGCGCCTGTCCGCCGTTGCGCCCGGACAGCGCATGGACGCCGTGTGCAGGATGATCAACGGCTATATGGAACAACAGGAACTGCTGGAGGCCATTCGCGGCGCTATCCGGGAGGAACTGGCAGGCGTTTCCTTCCCAAAGACCACTACGCAGCAGGAGCAGGCCGGGGCCGTCGATGAGGACGTCCTCGGCTTTCTCCGTGCGCTGCAGGAGGGAGATGATACCATCTGATTCGATATTTTGATATGTTCGCCGGGATCGGCGGCTTTCGGGCGGGGCTGACCCGCGTCGGCGGCTTCCAGTGCGTCGGACACTGCGAGATCGACAAATATGCCGAAGCCAGTTACCGCGCGATCCACGACATCAGGAAGGAGGAGCGATACTATCCAGACGCCCGAGCCATTGACCCCAACGACCTGCCCGACTTCGACCTTTTGTGTGGGGGATTCCCCTGCCAGGCGTTTTCTCTCGCTGGCCGCAGAAAAGGATTTGACGATGCAAGAGGTACTCTCTTCTTTGAAATTGCCCGCCTGGCTGAAACCAGACGGCCTTCGTATCTTCTGCTCGAGAACGTGCCAGGACTGCTTAACCATGACGGCGGCCGGACGTTTGCGGCCATCCTCTCCGCGCTTTCTGACCTGGGGTACCATGTCGAATGGGCTGTGCTTAACAGCAAACATTTTGGAGTCCCGCAGTCAAGGAGGAGGGTGTTCCTTATCTGCTATCTTGATCCCCGATGCGCCGGAAAAATATTACCTGTCTTCGGAAATGGTGCAAAAGCTCTTATACAACTCATCGGCGGGGCGCAAGGACACCGGGTCTATGACCCAGAAGGAGTAGCCTGTACCCAGACAGCCGGTGGTGGCGGCCTCGGTGTGAAAACCGGGTTATACCTGCTGCCGCCGGACGCGCCCTTTGTGGATCTGTGTGCGGGGCATCCGAAACGGACGCAGCAATCCCGATGCATCACTGCCCGCTATGGGCAGACGACGCTGTCCAATCATAAGGCGGAACGCTCCGGGGCGCTGCTGATCAAGGAAGCCACCCGAAAAGGCTATCAGGAGGCGGCGCCTGGCGACAGCGTGGACTTGGGCTATCCGGGCAGCGCCACACGCGCCGGTCGGGTCGGGGTCGGTGTCGCCCATGACGCCGCCAGTGTGCAGGGCATTGTGGAGCGCGGCGGACGCATCCGCCGCCTGATGCCCAGGGAGTGCCTGCGCCTGCAGGGCTTTGACGATGAGCAAATCGACAAGATCCTCGCCATCAACTCGGACGCCCAAGCCTACAAGCAGGCAGGCAACAGCGTCACCGTTACAGTGATCGAGGCCATTGGCCGGCGCATCCGGGCCGTGGACGAGGCTTTGCGAAAGGAGGCGGCTGCGTGACCGGGATGAAGGACCAGTATTTCGGCGTCGAGGTGGAGATGACCGGCATCACCCGTGAACAGGCCGCGCAGGCGCTGGCAGATTATTTCGGAACGATCCCACAGTACAAAGGTGGGGTTTATGATGCATGGGTCGTCAAAGACACAGAAAACAAAGAGTGGAAACTGATGAGTGACGGAAGCATCCGTGCAGAGCGAAAGACATTGCATGGCTACGAACAAACAAATAACAGGCAATATAAAGTGGAGATGGTTTCGCCCAAACTGACCTATGCGGAGCTGCCAAAGTTCCAAGAGTGTGTGCGGCAGATCCGGCATGCGGGGGCAAAGGTCAACAGTTCCTGCGGCCTGCACATCCATGTGGACGCGGCCAACCACAACCGCCAGAGCTTGAAAAACCTCCTGAGCATCATGTACGCCAAAGAGGACATTTTGTTCAAGGCCCTGCAGGTGAATGAGGCCCGTGCCGCCCGCTGGTGCCAAAAGGTGCGGGAACCCATGCTGCGGCAGGCCCGCACCCTCTCCGCTGAGGAAACCAAGGATCTGACACAGCTGGAGAGCATTTGGTATGAAGGGGAGGTCAGCGCAGGAGAGCATTACAACTGGACACGCTATTATGCCTTAAACCTGCACTCGGTGTTCTATCGCGGCACGGTGGAGTGGCGCTGTTTCAACTCCACCCTCCATGCAGGCCGTGCCGCGGCGTACATCAACCTGTGCCTCGCCATGTCGGCCCAGGCCATAGCCCAGCGCAGCACTGTCATGCGGAAAACCCACAGCGACAATGAACTATTCACTTTCCGTGTATGGCTGGTGCGCCTGGGCCTCAACGGGCCGGAGTTTAAGAACACCCGCGACCATCTGCTGGCCAACTTAGATGGTGACCGTGCCTGGCGCTACGACAAGGACAGTTACGAAGTCAACAAAAAGAAGAAAAAGAACCGAGAGATGGAGAGGTGACGAGATGAAGATCCGCATTGAAGAAGATATCCTGTCCGGTACCGGGGCGGAGATCATGGACCAGCTGCGCGCCCGTGTATTTGACCCCACGGAGTTCCCTGACACGGAGAGTTACATCTGGTTCCTGCGAAACAATGTGGTGCGTACCACCGGCCTGGACTTCCCACTGCCAGAGGGGGATGTGGAGCAGCAGGCCCGCATGATGTTCTCCCAGTTGGCGAAAGTAGGTGCCCTCACGATTCTGGAGGACTGATATGGCGGAACGGTTGTATTTTGCCTATGGCAGCAATATCAATCTGGAGCAGATGGCTGTCCGCTGTCCCGCCGCTCAAGTGGTTGGACCTGCGGTGCTGGATGGCTATGAACTGCTGTTCCGCGGCAACCGGCGCGGAACCGGCGTCGCTACCATCGAGCCTTTGCCTGGCAGCCAGGTCCACGGCCTTCTGTGGAAGCTGACGCCGGAGTGTGAGCGATCCTTGGACGTCTATGAGGGATACCCGCGCCTGTATGAGAAAGAGAATATCACGGTCCGCACCGGGGACGGCAAAGACGTGGTCGTCATGGCCTACATCATGACAGGGGAACTATGGCGGGATCCCACTATCCCTTCTCCCGCCTACTATGGCGGCATTCTGGAGGGATACCGCCAAAACGGCCTGCCGGTGCCGGAACTGGAGGCCGCGCTGAAAAATGTGCACGACGAGGTGCGGCAGGCCCGGCACTTTGAGCGCATGCAGGAAATGGACCTGTTTTTCGGCGAAAAGCCAGGCAGGAAGAAGGGCCACCATGAGCGATAAAGGAAAGAGAGGCGCGGTATGGCAAGAAAAACCATCTCTCTGACGGGAGAACTACACATGAATGCCACAGGATTTTCCGTAACCGTAGATGCACTGGAAACATTGAAAATCGTTGGTATCGCATATGGTGTTTATGACCATGCGGAAGATCTGCGGGATTGCCGTGTCACACTGGAGAATGGTGAGCGGCCGGCACTGGTTGTTCAGGAAGATGTCAGCCTGCATGGAAGTCCCTTTTGGGAAACCGTGCGTACCATTACAGATGACCCGGAACGGATCCGGCAATATGTGGCATTTCGGGAAACGCTAAAAATGTTCCAACAGATAGAACGGGAGCGCGAAGTTGTGCAACGGGATACAGGCCGCAGCAGTCAACAGGGCGCTCCCGCCAAGAGGAAGGATTGCCATGAGCGATAACCATCTGACAATCCTCGTTGTAGAGCCGGGGAAACCGCCATATCCCCGGCAGATCCCAGACACCCTGCAGGCCATGCAGGAGATTGTCGGCGGGGACATCGACGCCACATACCCCTATGAGGATCCCGTGGCGCTTATATTTAACAGCAGCGGCAAGTTTGCTGGCCTGCAGCCAAACCGCCTCCTCCGGCTGGAAAACGGGGATCCGTATGATGTTGTGTGCGGCACCTTTTTCCTCGCCGGCCTCGGCGGGGAAACCTTTGTGTCTTTGACGCCGGAACAGCTTCGAAAATATGAATCCCTGTACAGCCGGGAGATGTTGTTCCCACTCCCCAAAAAGAAAGAGAGAAGGAATGAGCATGAAAGATAAGACCATTCTGACAGCGGAGTCCGTCACAGCGGGCCACCCGGACAAGCTGTGCGACACCATAGCGGATACTGTGCTGGACTGCTGCCTGGAACACGACCCCAACGCCCGCGTCGCCTGTGAAGTTCTGGCGACGGCGGGCAAATTTGTGGTGGCCGGCGAGATTAGCGCGCTGACGATCCCGGATATCTCTTCCATCGTGCGCGACACGGTGCGCCGGGCCGGATACAACTGCAGGGACTTTGATGTGGAGGTTCTCATCCACCCCCAAAGCCCGGACATTGCAGACGCTGTCGCAGACAGCGGCCAAGCAGGTGCCGGCGATCAGGGCATCATGTACGGCTACGCCTGCAGTGAAACAGAAAATCTCCTGCCACTGCCGGTAGTGCTGGCCCACCGCCTGACCGCCCTGCTTACCTGTGCGCGGACGATGGGCAGGATCAGCGGCCTGCGGCCGGACGGAAAGGCGCAGGTGTCTGTGGAGTATGTCTTCGGCGCACCCCGGCGGATCTCCGCCATCGTCCTCTCCTGCCAGCATGCGGAGGATAAGGATCTGTCCCAACTGCGGGAGGAACTGCTGGAATTCGTCATCCAGCCAGCCCTCCGCATCTTCCCCGCGGATGAGGACACGGAGATTTTCATCAATCCCTCCGGCCGCTTTGTACTGGGTGGGATCGAGGCGGACACCGGCCTGACCGGCCGCAAACTGATGGTGGACACCTATGGAGGGCTGGCCCCCCACGGCGGCGGCGCGCTGTCCGGCAAGGATGGGACCAAGGTGGACCGCAGCGGCGCCTACATGGCCCGCTGCATCGCCAAGAATATTGTGGCCGCCGGCCTCGCGGAGAAATGCACAGTCGCTCTGGCCTATGCAATCGGGCGGGCCGATCCGGTGGCCGTCGACGTGGATACCCACCTCACCGGTACATACTCGGACAAACTGCTGGAACAGGCGGTCCGCTGTTTCTTTGACCTCACGCCCGCAGGTATGATCCATACCCTGCAGTTGAACCAGCCGATTTTTGCGGACGCCTGCAACTATGGCCACTTTACCAGGGCAAACCTGCCGTGGGAGCAGACCGGTCAGGCCGGAAAGTTTGCGGAGCTGTGTGCGCAGTTGGATCACGGAGATGGTGGCGGCTGAAATATATAGCATCCTGTTCTTTTGGTAAGGACAGCATCGCCACCATCCTGCTGGCGCTCCGCTACGGGGAACCGCTGGATGAGGCGGTGTACTGCGAAGTTATGTTTGACAGCCATATCTCCGGCGAGGTGCCGGAACACCGGGACTTCATCTATGGCACGGCCATCCCCGCACTGGAGCGCATGGGCGTAAAGATCCGCATTCTTCGTGGGCTGCAGACCTATGTGGGGCTGTTCACCGGGCGGATCACCCGCGGGCCGAAAAAGGGCCTGCTCCGCTCCTTTCCCATCTGTGGGCGATGCGCCGTCCAGCGGGACTGCAAACTGAAACCGATTTTACGGTACCAGAGAAGCCTCCCGCCGGACACGGTCCAATACATCGGCATCGCCAGGGATGAGCAGGAGCGGCTGCTCCGGCTGGACGGACGCCGTGTTTCCCTGTTGGACAAGTATGGCTATACGGAACAGGACGCAAAGCAGCTCTGCCGGGAGGCGGGGCTGCTTTCTCCTGTCTATGACTTCACCGACAGGGGCGGCTGCTGGTTCTGCCCCAACGCCAGGCGACGGGAACTCCGCCATCTCTATGACCACCACCCGGATCTGTGGGCCAGGATGCTGGAACTGCAGGCCCTGCCGGGAAAGGTCACTGAGAAGTTTAACCGGACCACGACATTTTCGGAAATTGACGCAGGTTTTCGGCGTGAAGATGAACAACTCAGCCTATGGAAAAACGCCGCATAGCGGTGAAGGGAGGTTTCATGCCAAATCATATCACAAATTTGATCTCATTTGGAGATCAGCCGGAGCAGGTCGCCGCTTTCCATCAAATGCTGCGGGATCTGCGCCAGAAGGATGGTGTTTACGGGAGCATCGATTTTAACAAACTCATCCCTATGCCAAAAGCCTTAGACATTGAATCCGGAACCAGGACAACCAACGGCCTTGACGCATATCGCCGGTTTATAACTGGTGACAAAGCCGGCGCGGAAGCTTTCCAAAAAGAACATCCGGAGGAATGGGCGCTTGGGAAACAGGCGTATGAGAATATTCAGCAGTACGGTTCCCCCACCTGGTACGAGTGGTGTAATAAAAATTGGGGAACCAAATGGAATGCGTATTCCTGTGTGGAACTGGGTAAGGATGATGATACCCTGGAGTTCTTTACTGCCTGGAGCAGCGTCCCGACAATTTTGGATGCCCTTTCGAGAAAGTACCCGGATCAGACTATCTCCTACTGCTGGGCAGACGAGGACATCGGGAGCAATGTGGGAGAGGCTGTATACAAAAACGGAGAAATGATCGATGCAAACATCCCGGAACCCGGATCCAGAGAGGCGTATGAACTGGCGTCGGATATCATGGGGATCGACCTTGCAGACTTTGACCTCTATCTCTCTGCGGATAAAAGCACCTATGAGTACCATGAGGACCCATCCAAAACAAAACGCACCAAGGATGGGCCGGCGAGATGACATTTTACGAACAGGAACTTCGGAAACTGTTTGCAGACGGCACGGTGATCGGCAGCCCCAAGTTTACAGGCCGGGCCTGTTTGGGAACGCTGGGAAAGGATCTCCGTGCCCGTGTGCAGTTTGTGACATCAGGCCACGCGGACCACTATGACGTCATCAGCGTTACGGTGCTGAACCGCACAGACGGCGTAGTAGATAAGCTCCGCCTCCGGCTGAAGGACGTCCTCGGCGTCAAGCAAGTGCCGGGCAACCCCAACTTCCGTAATGGCGTAGCGCCGCATATCTGGGAAGATAGCGGGAAAGTGGAGTGGTACGCCTTCCGCCCATCCGCGGCGGACTATTCCGCCATGCGGCAGGCTGTGAGCGAGTACCTGGGAGTGTTCCGGGATCGTGTGACGGAGCGCCGGCAGGATGGCCCAAGACTCGTCTACATCTGCGCCCCGCTCCGCGGCGAGGTGGAGAAGAATATCGCCTTCGCCAGAGATAAAGCGCGGGAGGTATTCGCAGCGGGCAACGTGCCCATCTGCCCCCATTTGATGTTTCCGCCCATTGCCGACCCGGAAAACCCGGCACAGGATCAGGCGGCACGGGAGATGGGCCTGCGGTTGGTGGAGTCCTGCCAGCAGGTCAACGTCTACGGCCCCGTCTGGACGGAGGGCATGTGGGCGGAGATCAACCACGCCGAGAGGCTGGGGATCCCTGTCCTGACAGACCAAAAGGAGCTGGGAAAGCCCCCGCGCCGGCGAACCAAGCAAGGGAAGGAGCGATGATGTGATGGTGGACAACATTCCGCCAGAAGAACTGGAGATCGAATTATCAGGCAGGCAGATCGAGCAGTTAGATGCGATTGACAATACCGTTTACCAAACGATCCTCACCTTCCTCAACAAGACGGAAGATGAATTTCCCTGGGATATGCATTATATAGGCGAAGTAGCGGATGCCATCGAAGGAACACTGCTGGATCTCGGCCAGCGGGTCCACCGGCCTGCAATCATAACGGAAAAAGACGGAACAGTGCATTTGGAAGAATATCAGGAACCTGTACTGCAAACACCCAAAAAGAATAAGAAGAAGGAGAAACCTGCCTATGAGCGATAACCCCCAGTGGGAAATCATCCAAGGCGACGCGCTGAAGGTGCTGTCCGGCTTTGCGCCTGGGACCTTCGACGCGGTGATCACAGACCCGCCCTACGCATCCGGCGGGCGCACCCAGGCGGAAAAGAACAAGTCCACGGCCAAGAAATACTCCAACATGGGCGACCATGCTCCGCCGCCCTTTGACGGGGACGCCAAGGACCAGCGGTCATGGACGCGCTGGGCGGCGGAGTGGCTGTACGACGCCAGAAAAATCTGTAAGCCCGGCGCCCCGGTGTGTATGTTCATCGACTGGCGGCAGCTTCCCGCAGCTACGGACGCCCTCCAGTGGGCTGGCTGGATCTGGCGCGGCACCGCCGTCTGGGACAAGGGCAACAGCCGGCCCCAGAAGGGACGCTTCCGCCAGCAGGCGGAGTACATCGTCTGGGGATCCAACGGGGACATGCCCATCAGCCGGCCTGTGCCCTGCCTGCCCGGCGTGTTCAAGTACGGCAACCCCCAGAACCGCATCCACCTGACGGAAAAGCCCCTGCAACTTATGCGGGACATCGTGAAGATCACCGAGCCGGGCGGACGGATCCTGGACCCCTTTGCCGGCAGCGGCACCACGGTGCTGGCCGCTGTGCTGGAGGGCTACTCCGCCACCGGCATCGAAGTCACGGACGCCTATGCCGCACTGGCCAGAGGCCGGATCCGCCAGGCGCTGGAGGACGTCCAATGACACGCCCTTGCTTTTCAACCGTGGACGGCAAGGACGTCCAATGACACGCCCTGCCATTGAAGGGAGGTCTGCACCATAGCAAAAGAGCAGCAAGCACGATTTTTCAGAAAGGCGGCTTCTGTTGCTGATTTGCAAAACGACACCCCGATCATCAAGACCGCGCCTTTTACGGTGGTGCGGGAGATCATCCTGCCGGAATCCAAATACCGCCGCTTTCAAGCGGACCTGCTGGCCGAGGCCCCTTTCATCGCCGCAAGGACCCAGCTCACCGGGTACAGCGAGAAGTTCGGCCGCTTCCGCTGCCTGCTGGTCACCGCCCGCAGGCGGCAGGACGGCATCCTCGTTGACAGCGAAGGTTACACCTACGCCCGCTATGCGGCGTATGTGCGGGACAAGCGCGAACTGGAACTGGCCGGCGTCCCGCGGGATAACCTGGACTTCAAGGCCCATGAGCGGTGAGCATTTTTCTTTTCCGCAGGAGAGGGAATTGAAATCCACCTACCGCTTGAAAATGGCCGCGCCCTGCGCGGCGAGGCCACCGCCGCCTTCGGCGGCGATGGCGCAAGCATAGCGCAAAGATATCTTTTGCGCGCTTGCAGGGGGGATCCCCCTGGCCCCAATGCCGCCTGCAGGCGGAAAATTGCCGGCTGTGAGCCGTGGAAGGAGTGAGCATGCAGAAGAAATACGAGATTTGCCTACGGCTGTCCCAAGAGGAAAAAACGCTGCTGGAGAACAGCGCCCGATGTTGCGGCCTTTCCAAAACCGCCTACCTCCGGCGCCTCATTCTGGGGGCGGAGGTTCGCGCGCTCCCTTCTCAGGAGATCAAAGCCCTCCGCACGGAGATCCATCATATCGGCAACAATATCAATCAAATCGCCCGCAGTGTCAATGCTGGAATTGCCAAACCGGACGATGCCAAACACGGGCTGTATATGCTGGATCGTGTCTATGAACTCATGTACCAAGTGGCGAAAAAGTAAATGGCTGTTACAAAAGTTCTTGCCAGGAAAGGTCGTCTGGATGTCGGCATCCACTATGTGCTCAATGGCGATAAGACTAACGAACAGATTCTTACAGCCTATCTGAATTGCGATCCCGGCCACGCATGCAGGCAGATGCTGGATACGAAACGTGCAATGGGCAAAACAGACGGCGTCCAGTATTATCACATCATCCAGTCCTTCAAGCCCGGCGAGGTCACCCCGGAGCTGGCGCTGGAGATCGCCAGGGAGTTCGCGGCAGAGCATCTGCCCGGCTACCAGGCGGTCATCGGCGTCCATGTGGACAAGGAGCACATCCATGCCCATACCATCTTCAATTCCGTGAATGCGGATACCGGCGAGAAGTACCACAGCAATGCCCGCAGTTACTACAGCCAGATTCGCGCCATCTCAGACCGGCTGTGCCGGGAACATGGCCTGTCCGTCATCATGGAGGGAAAAGCAGATAAGGCCGTCAGCTACATTGAGTGGCTGCGGCAGAGCAGGGGCCAGCCCACCTTCCGGGCAATGCTGGAGGCGGATCTGCGGGAGGCCATAGAGGATGCCAACGATATCGGTCACTTCTTCCTCATCATGGAGCACAAGGGATATGAGATCAAGCATGGGAATCGCCTCGGTTTCCGTCTGCGGGGCCAAGATCGGTTCATGGTACCGGGCCGAAAAAACCCGCTGTTCACCGAGGACGGCATCCGCGCCGCCATTGGAGGGAATCTGGATGCCATTGCCGCAGGTACGCGCCCCGCCATCATCTACCGGCCGCGGTACCAGCCGTACCGCAGGCATCCCAAGTACACCGGATTCATGGCCCTGTATGTCCATTACCTCTATCTGCTGGGCAAGGCCGGGCAGCGGCAGTACCCGCCGAGGATGACGCCCCATCTCAGACGGGAGATCATGAAGTTCGAGAGTTACAAGGAGCAGTTCGCCTTCCTGCGGGCGCATGGTATTACTACGGCGGAGGATTTGAGTGCCGTCCGCGCCCGCGCAGAGGAAACGCTGGCCAGCCTGATGAAACAGCGCACCATCCTCAACGTGCGGAAGAAGAAACGGCGGGCGCTCTACGACGCCCTCTCCGACGCGGAGGCCCTCGCCCCGGCAAGGGATTGCTATGAGTCCGGCATGCCCGGCATGGAGGAACCCTTCGCCCGCTACATGGACGCCGTCTCCGCGCTGGAGCAGTGTGGGATCCATAGGGAGCAGCTCATGGCGGAAAAGGCGGAGTTGTACCGGCAGTTGGCGGACGTCAACCGTGAGATCCGGCGGGCGCGGAAGGAGATTTCCATGTGCGATACCATTGAGCGGAACCGGCCTCAGATGGAACACGACATCCATGTGGCCGAGGCCAAGGCAAAGGAGGTGGAACGAGATGAATATCGGAGGCGGTGAAGCTGCGGACCAACTGGTCCGCATGATGCTCTCTGGTGGTGAGGTCGCAGTTCGGCTGACCGGTTCGGCAGTGAAAAATCTTTTGGCCATATCGCTGGCGCTGGCGAAAAGCCACAAGAAGATCAGCGGCAAGGTCCGCATGGGCAAAATGCTGCAGCAGACACGGGATCTGCGGGTATTCCCCATGACGCAGGAGGAATACCGGGAGTTCAGGCACAAGGCGCGGGAACCGAAATTGCTCTATGCGGCCATCCAAAACTCCAGAGATCCCAATGACCCCAAAAGCATGGTAGATGTTGTCATGCCGGCCACAGAGGTGGAACGGGCCAACTTGGTGTTCCAGAAGATGATGTACCAGCAGCCGGAGGCCCCCCAGAAGGAGCAGCCGGAACGGGAGCGGCAACCGGAGAAGGAACCTGGAACGCCAAAAAAAGATTCCCGGTCGGGACGCGCCTCGCGCGATACCAGCACCAGCTCTCCTATGCACGCCGGGAGCGCGGCGAGGACGACGAGTGATGAGCGGCCCTCCGTTGAGGGCCGCCTGCAGGACTATCGCGCACAGTTGGAGGAACAGCGGCGGCGCGCCCCGGCCAGGCAGAAAACCAAGACGCGGACCAAGACCAGATAATTGAGTGCTGTTTGGGGAAAGTGCTGGATATTCCGGGCCGGTTCAGGTATGGTTGCGTTACAGAAAAAGTGAAGGAGGCCAGATACCATGAAGGTCGTTTACTACTACAGAGGACGCACCGGCAGCGCAGGATTCCTGCTCCCGGAGGATATGGCACTGCTGAAAAGGCTGTTTGCGCACGGGAGCCTGCCGCCCAAAGCGCAGCTGCGAGGGAAACGCTGCTGGCTGTATCTCCGGGTGAACACGAACAATCCGGCAGCAGACGAGATCGGTATCAGCGGACAGGACACTTACCTGCGCCAATTTGCAGAAGTAAACAGCATGCAGATCGTCGGCGTATACAAAGATTATATGTGCGGATGGGACCTCCGGAGGCCCAGCCTCCGGTTCCTGGCGCGGGAGGCTGCCGAAAAGAAAATGGATTACATCCTGTCCTGTAAACAGGATCGGATCTACCGGGGCCACGACCTGCGGGGCCTCCTGCAGTATGAGGATCACATGCACGCCCTCGGTGTGGACATCCTGTATCCCTTCGAACAGGACTAAGCAAACAGGCATACATCCAAACAGCCTATGGGGCGTACCAATGCGGTGCGCCCCTGTTTTTCAGTTGGAGGTGAATGCCGCTGAATAAACCGGGCAGATCGGGAGGGATCCTCCCGTATCTGTTTCTCTACATCCCCGTGGTCTGGGCCGC
>CDZQ01055691.1_pt1 | contig 59410 bp, 77 predicted proteins | sample 554831 | NCBI WGS metagenome assembly CDZQ01 (sample SAMEA3182112, study PRJEB8094) | gut metagenome | biome: human; feature: gut; material: Stool; isolation source: human stools | place: Canada | collected 2013-05-06 | reverse complement strand
GCGTCGGCCCGTGGGGCCTTCCTGGCGCTCCCTTGCTCACTGGGCTTCCGCCTCGCTCCTCCCGCCACTGGCGGCGCTCGGCTTTGCCCTCTGGAGGCTTTGATCGGATTTGGCGGCATGTACGGCAAATCCGCAAAAAGCCTTGCGTAGCAAGGGTTTCCCTGCATAGCTCCCTGGCCGCGCCGTAGGCGCAAGGGAGCTATGAACACCTCGAAAAAGTGGCGCAAGCCACTTTTTCGACAGCCAAAGGGACAGGCTCTGCCTGTCCCTTTGGTTTGGCGGCCGGGGGCGGCGCCCCCGACCGCCAAACGCCGCCGCCCCCCTGGGGGTCCCGGCGCTGCGCAGCCGCAGGGAAGGGCCGCCCCAGAGGGGGATGCGGGGGCATTAAAGCCCCAGGTAAGCCAATACCTTTTGGTCGGCCTTGGCGCTCAGGGCCTTTTCGTCTAAGGTAGCCAGGCGGCCATTGCGCACGGTGATCCGGCCCTGCACCAGGGTGGCGTCCACCGGCCCCTTCAGGCCTACGGTGCATAGGACGTTTTGGGGATCTAGGCAGGCGCCGGTCAGCTCCAGCCGCCGGCTGTCCACCAGGAATAGGTCTGCGCAGCAGCCGGGGGTTAGCTGGCCAATATCCTGGCGCCCCAGGAGCCGGGCGCTGCCTCGGGTGGCCATTTTTAGAATGTCATAGCCGGTGGGGGCCTGCTCGCCGCTGGTGAGCCGGTGTAGGAGATAACATACCCGCATTTCCTCCAGCAGGTTGCTGCCGTCGTTGCTGGCGCTGCCGTCCACCGCCAGGCCCACGGGAACGCCTAGGCGCAGCATCTCCGGGACCCGGGCCACGCCGCTGGACAGCTTCATATTGGAGATGGGGCAATGGGCTACGCCGGTGCCTGTACGGGCCAGTTCCTGGAGCTCCTGGGTGTTGAAATGGATGCCGTGGGCATACCATACGTCCGGCCCCACCCAGCCTAGGGATTCCATGTAGGCATAGGGCCGCATACCGAATTTTTCCAGTGTAAAGGCTTCCTCGTCCTTGGTTTCGCAAAGGTGGGTATGGAGGCGAACCCCATAGGCCCGGGCCAGGAGGGCGCTTTGCCGCAGCAGCTCCCCGCTGACGGAAAAGGGGGAGCAGGGGGCTAAGACGATGTCGGTCATGGCGCCCGGCGCCGGATGATGGTAGGTTTCAATGAGCCGCTGGCTGTCCTTGAGGATGGCGTCGATGGTCTGCACCACGCTGTCCGGGGGCAGGCCTCCGTCCTTTTTGGAAAGGTCCATGCTGCCCCGGCTCATTACCATACGGATGCCCAGCTGGGCGGCGGCTTCCGCCTGGGCGCCGATCAGGTCGCCGGCGTCCTGGGGGAAAACATAGTGGTGGTCAAAGCAGGTGGTACAGCCGTTTTTCATCAGCTCCGCCATGCCGGTGAGGGAGGAAAGGCGGACCGCTTCCTGATCCAAGCCTTTCCAGATCTCGTACAGGGTGCGGAGCCAGTCAAACAGCTCCATGCCCTGGACCTGGGGCAGGTTGCGGGAAAAAACTTGGTATAGGTGGTGGTGGGTATTTACCAGGCCGGGATAGCATAGCATGTGGCTGCCGTCCAGCACATCGTCGGCTTGGTGGGGGAGGGCGGGGCCAATGGCCTGGATGAAACCATCCTGGCAGAAGAGATCGGCGTTTTCATAGACCCGATCCCCGTCGTCACAGGTGACGATGGCGCGGCAATTGCGAATGAGCAGGGTGGACATGGGGATACCTCCTTTTGGATGCAAACTGGATGGGATGAAAGAAAAAAGAGCACCCAAAGGATGCTCATAGTGGGATCGAAGGCGATCCCGTAGAAACTCCCGGGCCATTCTCCCAGGATTATATGGCATATTCAGTATACCATAGGAAGGTGGGAAACACAACCTTACCAGGGACGGCGGCCGCAGACAAAATGCTCCCGCCAATAGCTGGTGTCAAAGGAACGCTTGACCACTTCGCCATTGCTGCTGGAGGCGTCGATCATCCGGCTGCTGGAGATAACGATGCCCACATGGCCTACCTTGGAGAAGGCGTTGTTGTAGAAGAATACCAGGTCGCCTTTTTTCAGGTCGTCCATATCCTCGATCTTCTCCCAGTCGTCTACCTGGGAGTAGCCGGCAGCGGTGAGGCGGCGGCGGTTGCTGCCCGCCTCCTTGAGGCAATAGTACACCAGGCCGCTGCAATCAAAGGTATCCGGCCCCGTATCGCCCAGGATATAGGAACAACCCAGCTTAGACTCCGCCACTTCGATCATTTCGGCGATGTTGGCCTTGGTGCGGGCTTCCTGTTCCTTGGAGGCGCTTTCTCGGGCATCGGGGGAGAAGAGCAGCTCATAGGTATGGATCCCTGCCAGGCCATCGGGGGCCAAGCCGTTACGGTCTTGAAATTCCCGGATGGCAGCGATGGTCTTTTCCCCATAGTAACCGGTGATGTCGTTCATGTAGCCCATATCTTTCAGCTGGAGCTGCATGTTTTCAATATCGTTGCCCTCCATCCCTTCCATTACCACATATTTGGGAGCATTGTCACTATAGAGCAGGGATAGGGTTTGTTCTCCGGCCCAACCATCCTGATCCAATTGGATGCCCAGATCCTCGGTAAAGTTGACCTGCCGCTGAAATAGGCGTACAGCCGCCTCTGTTGCGGGGCCAAATAGGTTGGTAGGCTCGTCCACTTCCATATACCCAAGATCCATCAGCCGTTGTTGCAGGGCAGGCACCTTGTCGCTTTCCACCCCCCGGTGCAAAATGGGTTCGGGGGTGGGGGAAGGGGTGGGCGCCGGGGAGGGAGAAGGGGTCAGCTCGATGGTGACCAATCCATCGGCAGAGCCGGCGTCGGGCATGGCCATGGCCCTGCTAACGATTGCGGGTTGAGAATCCTTGCCGCCAAAGAAAACCAAGCAACAAACAACAATGGCCACCGCGCCGGCGGTGCCACCCAATATCGCTGCCTTTACGCCGGTAGAAGCCCGGCGGAAGCCATCGGCAAAGGGAGAGAAGAAATCGCCCAGCCGGCGAAAAAACAGCTGGATCCGCCGTTTGGACCCACGGCTGCGCTTGCGGGGATGAAACATGAAACCTCCTGGATGCACGTCCCGCAAAGGGGACGTGGCGATCGCCGCCAAAACAATCAGCCTCGTTTCCCGTACACGCCCATATGGGAGAATGCAGGAAGGCGCAAACAGACTGCATGGGATGATCGCAAAGAAATTGCAGCATGAAATTCTACCATACTTGCGATACTATTTTAACGGGTTTTGCTTGCATTTTCAACGAAAAAACCATAGTTGTCAGAGTTTATTTACATTCGGCGGAAGATATATCCTTATATGGGGAAGGGCGACGGCCAAAAAAATCTTTGGGTGCGCAAACAATTCGGTTGAATTTGAAAAATATCTTGTGCAAGATGTAGAAATGCGCGATAATATTGCTGTATTTCGTATAGTGCCCGGGGAACGGACCGGGAAGAATAACAAAAACGAAAGGGGCTGGTTCCTATGCAGCAGCTAAAGGAGCGAATTGTACGGGAAGGGAAAGTATTACCGGGCAACATCATTAAGGTCGACGGATTTTTGAACCATAGGGTGGATACCCTTTTGATGCGGGATATTGCGGATGAATTTGCAAAGCATTTTGACGTAAGCAAGATCACCCTGGTGTTGACAGCGGAAGCCAGCGGGATCGCATTAGCGACGGTATGTGCGGAGCGGTATGGGGTACCCATGGTGTTTGCCAAGAAGGCCAAGAGCGACAACATCGAAGGCGGCCTGTTCCGCAGCGATATTTTCTCCTACACCTACAAGAAGCAGGTCACCCAATTGGTGTCCAAGGAATGGCTGCATAAGGAAGATAAAGTACTGATCGTAGATGATTTTCTAGCCAATGGGGAAGCCTTGCGGGGCCTGTGCGAGATCGTGGAGCAGGCGGGCGCGGAGCTGGTAGGCATTGGCGTCGCCATAGAAAAAGGGTTCCAGGGGGGCGGCGACCGGCTGCGGCAAGCAGGCTACGACCTAAAATCCCTGGCGGTAATCGAGCGCGCAGATGAAAACGGCATCGTATTTCGGGACGATGTAGAGGACGAAGCCTAACAAGGGTGCGTCCCATAAGCGGTTCTGTTATCGTCCGGCGAAAAGAGGAGGGGCAGAGCGGGCTCCTCCCCTTTCATTTTGGCTGCAACCATAAAAGGGAATGGCAACCGTGCAATAGGCGATGGGCAGGCCACGAAGCAAAAGAAGACATGGCGGGCAAAAAGCCCCCTTGGAAAAATCATGAAGAAAAGCATCGAGGAGGGAAAAGAAATGCAGAATAAAAACAAGCGGCCAGAGAATATGGAAAGGCTGACGACCCCTGCCCAAGCGGAAGCCTTTATTCAGCAACAGGTGCAAGAGATCCAAGAGACCGTAGGGGATCAAAAGGTATTATTGGCATTGTCCGGCGGGGTAGATTCCTCCGTGGTGGCGGCGCTGTTGATCCGGGCCATTGGCAAGCAGCTGGTGTGCGTGCATGTAAACCACGGCTTGCTGCGCAAGGGCGAGCCGGAGCAGGTGATCCGGGTATTCCGGGATCAGATGGACGCCAATTTGATCTATGTGGACGCGGTGGACCGGTTCCTGGACAAGCTGGCAGGGGTAAGCGAGCCGGAGCAAAAGCGGAAGATCATCGGCGCGGAGTTTATCCGGGTGTTCGAGGAGGAGGCCCGCAAGCTGGAGGGGATTCGTTTCCTGGCCCAGGGTACCATCTATCCGGATATTTTGGAGAGCGGTCCGGTCAAGGCCCATCACAATGTGGGCGGCTTGCCGACGGATCTGCAATTCGACCTGGTTGAGCCGGTGCGGCTGCTGTTTAAGGACGAAGTGCGGGTGGTAGGCAAGGCCCTGGGCCTACCGGATTCCATGGTTTACCGGCAACCCTTCCCGGGCCCTGGCCTGGGGGTGCGTTGCCTGGGCGCCATTACCCGGGACCGGCTGGAAGCGGTGCGGGAATCCGACGCCATCCTGCGGGAGGAATTTGAAAAGAACGGCTTACAGGATAAGGTTTGGCAATATTTCACCGTGGTGCCGGATTTCAAGTCCGTGGGCATCCGGGACAATGCCCGTACCTTTGAATATCCGGTGATCCTGCGGGCAGTGAACACGGTGGATGCCATGACCGCCACGGTGGCGGACATCCCCTTTGCCTTGCTGGAGCATATCACCCAGCGGATCACCGCCGAGGTGAAAGGCGTGAACCGGGTGCTGTACGATTTGACGCCGAAGCCCAGCGGCACCATAGAATGGGAGTAAGGGATAAGAATAGACAGTAAAGAGGAAATATGGAACGGATCGTCGTAATCGACTTTGGGGGACAATACAATCAATTGATTGCCCGGCGGGTACGGGAGCTAGGGGTATATAGTGAATTGCTGCCCCGGGATGCGTCGGAAAGCCGCATCCGCGGGGAGGGCCTATCCGGCATCATCCTGACCGGCGGGCCGGACAGCGTCTATGATCCAGAAGCCAAACGGTGCCCTGGATACATCTTTGAAATGGGAGTGCCGGTGCTGGGGATCTGCTATGGGATGCAGTATATCGCCCACATCTTTGGGGGGACCATTGAGGCGGGGCACCGGGAATATGCGGACACGCCCATAGAAATGGGGGATCATCCTTTGCTTCAGGGAATGGATGCGGGCTATGTGTGGATGAATCACAACGACAGCGTGGTGAAGCTGCCGGCGGGGTTTGCGGCCATCGCCAAAACCGCCCACTGCATCGCGGCCTTCGCCAACGATGAGAAGCGGCTCTATGGTATTCAATTCCACGCGGAGGTGGCCCACACCCCTAAGGGCATCTTGGTTTTCGAAAACTTCCTACGGAACATCTGCCGTTGCCAATGCACCTATCGCCCGGAAAACCTGGCGGAAGAGCTGATCGATCAGATTCGGCGGCAGGTAGGCCCCCACGGGCGGGTGCTTGGCGCGCTTAGCGGCGGCGTGGATTCCACGGTAGCGGCCGCCTTGGTGCATCGGGCCATAGGGGAGAGGCTATCCTGCGTATTTGTGGATCACGGCCTTTTGCGGCAAAACGAGGCGGAAGAGGTAACGGCTTTTTATCGGGAGCAACTGGGTCTGAACCTTACGGCGGTGGACGCCAAAGCGCGGTTTTTAGGGAAATTGGCAGGGGTAAGCGAGCCGGAGCAAAAGCGGAAGATCATCGGCACGGAATTCGTCCGTGTGTTCGAGGAGGAGACCCGCAAGCTCAAGACGGAGGAGGACTGGTACCTATTGCAGGGCACCATCTATCCGGATGTGATCGAGAGCGGCACGGACGCCAGCGCCAAGATCAAGAGCCACCACAATGTGGGAGGTTTACCTAAAGACATGGGCTTTGCAGGCTTGGTGGAACCCTTGCGGATGCTGTTTAAAGATGAGGTACGTGCCTTAGGCGAATCCATCGGGATCCCTCACGACCTGGTCTGGCGGCAACCCTTCCCGGGACCAGGCTTAGCGGTTCGCGTCTTAGGGGATATCACCGAGGAAAAGCTGGAGATCCTCCGGCAAAGCGACGCCATTTTGCGCCAGGAGATCGACCGGGCAGGCCTAAAGGAATCCATTTGGCAGTATTTCACCGTGTTTACCGGCGTGCGGTCCGTAGGCGTTATGGGCGACCAGCGCACCTACGACTACGCCATCGGCGTGCGGGCCGTCACCAGCACGGACGCCATGACCGTGGAGTGGGCGGAGCTCCCCTATCCCGTATTGCGCCGCATCTCCTCCCGCATCATCGCTGAAGTACCCCACGTGAACCGGGTGGTCTACGATATCACCTCCAAGCCCCCGGGAACCATTGAGTGGGAGTAATGGCCGGAATAGCCGGAGGCCGCATGATACCTGCATTTTCTCGGTGTCGCATTTGCCCGTGGCATTATTTTGGCATTAAATCTCTCTGGGCGACCATTTTCGTGGGGTCACGAAAATGATGCCCGGAAACGAAAAAGAGCCCCCGGCCTGCTGGCCGGGGGCTCTCTCTGTGCTGCGGGTTAGACAGCGTTAAGGTACTTGAGGGCGACCCAAGAAACGATTTCCTGCAAGAGGGCCTCCTCCTCGCCTTTGTGTGTGGCGAGCTGCTTGACGGTGTACTTGCGGTTCGGGCCGGACACACCAGAGGGAACCGCCTTTCCTCTGGTAGTGGCGAGGCCGCCGTAGACGGCTCCGTCGTCGATGGTGACCTTGCTGCCGACCTTGATGGCCGGGGCCGCCGTGGCCCCGGTGCCGGTCTTGGTGACGTAATCGAGGGAAATCCAGCCGACGCCGGATTTGAGCTTGCCCCATTTGGTCGCCCCGGTGCCGTCCGCCTCCGCGACGATGGTATAGACGCCGGGGGCGATGAAGCCCTTGCGCCCGTAGTTGGTGCCGGGGCCGCTGCGGATGTTGAGGTCGGTGGCCGTCACCTTGACGGTGTAGTTGGTGGCGGTCTGCTCGCTGCCGGTGGTGGGTGTGCTCGGGGTGGAGCTCCCGCCGCCGAGGCGCTTATTGATTTCCGCTGCGATGCTGCCGTGCCTGTCGTAGAGGTAGTCTCCGGGGCAGGCCTTGGCAGCGTAGTCGCGGTGAACAGTCATATTGCAGCCGCCGACGTGGTTGACGCGGTTGTTCTTGACAGTAGACCACACGAGCTTCTTGATGCTGTTCCTCTGGCAGATGTCCTCGACAAGGTTCAGAAGGGCTTGGTATGCCTTGTCGGAGACGGGCCAGTCCGGGGCTCCTCCGTTGTTGGCGACCTCGATGGTGATGGCTCTCTGGTCGTTCGCTCGGGAAGAGGTGCACCAAGAGCGGTATGCCTCCGGGACGTAGAGGGCGATGCGCCCGTCGCTGCCGATGCCGTAGTTGCTGGATGCCTGTCGGCTGCTATTGGCAAAAAGGGCTCCGCACGATTCGACGGATAGGTTGCCGGCCATGCAGTGGATAGAGATGGTGTCGATGGCGTGGGTTCTGTTCCCGGAGTGGTTCGGGCTGAGCTTGGTGTAGCAAATGAGGGCGCTATTACTCATCTTCGTCGTCCCCCTTCCCGTCGCCGTCGAGCATGGCGTCGAGGGTCTTCTCATCCACTACGTCGCCGTCCTCGTCATAGATGAGGCCGGTTTCCTCGTCATAGTGGAGCTCTCCGACGTAGGGCAGGTCGTCGTCGATTTCTCCGTTGTAGTAGCGCATATTGAGCTGCGGCTTTTTCCTCTGTTCGCTCATAGTGTTATTCCTCCTTGGGGGTCTCTGTGGTGGTCTCGATGGTGGTCGTGACGACGGCGTCCGGGATGCCGATAACAGGGATAATGCCGTTGCTGTTGAGCTCGTAGACGGCGGCCTCAATGAGGGCGTCGAGCTTGGCTTCGTCAACGGTGATGCCGTGCTCACGGAGCCAGTTGATGACGTACTCCTTCTTCTCCTCGCCGCGCCCGCTGCCGGTGTAAATCTGCTCGGCGGCGGCGACGGCGATTTTCACCCACGCATTGATTTCCTTCTGCTGCTCTGCGGTGGTCTTGCTCTTGATGTAGGGGACGAGGAAGGCGGTGATGAGGGCCGCGATAAGGGCCGCGACGGCTTCGATGATGGGCGTGATGTCGTACATGGTGATGTCCTCCTTTTTGTTTTAGCCTTTTCCGATGTTGGTGTTGTCGCTGTCGGCGGTCGTGTCCTCCGGCAGCGGGTTCCCGTCGGCGTCGAGCCGGTGCTTGTTCCGGCTCAGTTTCTCGCCGAGGCTCTTGCCTGCGTAGGTAATCAGATACCCGATGCAGGCGGTGAAGATGGTGTTGGTGACGTCCGAAACGGCCTCCCGGTAGAACGCCGCGAGTAAATACGAGGCGACGGCTGCCGCCGTGGCTATAAGAACAGCCCAGATGGCGAGCACCTTCGAGAATTCGAGGGGCTTCCTCTGGGCCTTCTTCTTTGCCTTTTCGCGCTTCCTCTTTCGCCACCAGCTTTTCAGCTTCTTGAGCAGCTTTTTCACATGGTCACTCCCTCCCTTCACTCATCGAGCAGGGCATGGATGCCTTGTCGAGCGAGAAAATCCTTCTGTTTGTGCTTGATGTCCGTGGCGTAGGCAAGCGCCGTCTCCATGTCGCCGTTCGTGTGGCCGCGCTGCATGGCGTGGGCCGTAGCTTCGCCGAGGGCGATGCTGGCCCGCGTGCTCTGCACGATGAGCAGAAATAATTCCTGCTGTGCCTTTGCCTTTTCGGCTTGGGCGTCTTCTCGAGCTTCGATATGCTTTTTGAACCGCCAGACGATAATTCCCATAATGGAGCTCGGTATGCCCATAGCCGCCACAAAGGCGAGGAGCAGCTCTCCGATACTGACTTCGACCATTGGTATCACCTCCCTTTTCTGCCGCTTACCGGCCTTTCACATAGGTCGAAAACATATATCCTATGGCGATGCTGCCGTCGATGACGGCGGCGACTTGGCACCATCCGGCTTCTTTCGGCATAGCAATAAGCGGTGCGCCCTTGTCGAGCTTTCCGAGGCTGTTGTGCTCTGTGCCCGGCCCGGTGCGGACGTTTACGCCCTGCCCGTTGCAGGTGGCCGGGTATGCGCGGGTTCTGCTATGGTCTGTCCTGTCCTTTTCTACATACCTTGCCGATATGAATCCTCTTACGAGTTTTCCTTCGATGACGGTTCCGGCCTCGCACCATCCATTTCGCGCAGGGAGTGCGAGGAGTTCCTCGCTCTTGCGGATAATTCCGATGGCCGGGTTTTCCTTTCCGGGGCCCGTTCTGAAATACACAGAACCGCCGGAGCACTTGGCGTTGTAGGGCTTGCCGGTCACGGTGTCTGCGAGGGCCGTTGCGGGTCTCCACTCGGCGTCGAGGTCGTAGGTGAAGTATTTGTCCATGACGCCCCACCACTCCCAAGGACGGGCTTTGAGGTCGGTTATAACGACACCGTAGTCCTTTCCTCTGGCCTCTAATACCTGCCAGTCAAGGTCGCCGGAGCCAGTCTTCTTATACAAGAAGCCGACGTGAGTGATGCCGGACGCGCTTGGCCCACTAAAAAGGGCGACGCCGGGGAGCTGCGGGAGGCCCTTGAGGGTTCCGTCTTTCGGTGCGGCGTCTTTGTCGCTGCACCAGCTCGCATAATTATTCCGGGCCTTCGTGTCGATGTTTGTGCCAGTCTGTTCCTTGTAGAACACCTCGGCGAGGCTGTTGCAGTCGAATACGCGATGCCCTATCCACTTGCGATAGGCGTTGTAATAGGGCTCCCAGTTTTCGCCGTAACTGCTCTTTGCCCGTCTCTTGATGTAGGCGTCTGTGGCGACGCTGCCGTTGCCTCCCATTACGTAGCCGTACTGGCTGGCCGGTGGGTCGCTACTGGCCTTCCCGTTGGTGACGACCGCGTGTGGCCCGTAGTACCGAAGGAATTCCGAAACATTGACCTTTTTTGCCATTCTGCTATCCCTCCTCTCAAAGAAGAAGGAGGCCGCCGCTTACGCGGAGACCTCCTTGTAGTAGTCGTTGAGGAGCGCCGGGGGAGCCCAGTTCTCCTGTTTGTTGAAGACGCGGAGCACCTCATACTCGGTGCCGTTGTAAATGAAGTGGTCGCCGACGGTGAAGGTGTGTCCGGCCTCGAGCTCATTCCAGTCCGGGATGTCGCTGGGCTCCGGGCCTGGCTCGGGTTCTGGCTCCGGCTCGGGTTCCGGCGTGGGTTCGTCTCCGCCGTCCTCATAGAGCTTGTACTCCGACGGGACGAGGTGCGGGTAGTGGGGCTCGTAGAGTGTGACGCCTGCCTCCTTGATGGGGGTGTAGAGCTTGCTGTCGATGGGGTCGCGGCGAACGGCTCCATAGGGGACGTGCTCGCCCCATGCGAAGTCGAGGTAGGTGCCGGACTCCTCCGGCTCCTCCCGGATAAGGCGGAACAGGGTGCGCCCGCCCACGGTTCCGGGGGCGTAGAGGGCCTGCGCTTGGTGCGCGACGGTGCAGATGTACGTCTCGCCGCTGCTGCCGTCGATGACAGTCTCGCCGGCGAAAACCTGTCCCATATCTGCTGCCCAGATACGGGCGGTTCCGACGGTGGCAATTTCTTTGATGACATCGTCTGCGAGGTCGCCGGTGGCGAGCTTTCCAGACCGCAGAAGGGCGTCTTGCGCCTTGCGGATGTGTTCGTCCGGGTAGGTGCCGCCGAGGGCCTTGATGGCCTCTCCGGCGTCAAGAATGGCCGCCCAGATGTCTGCGAGCTCTACGGCCTTTTCCTGCTTGCTCAAAGTCCGCTGATATTCCAGACTGTTGACATTCGGCATGGTGGTCTTCCTCCTCTCTTAGATATAAGAGCCGCTTACCGGCCTGCTGCTGATGGTGTCGTAGCCGGTGCTCTTGGAGATTTGCACCTTGACGCCGACGCCCCATTTCTCTGCGGTTTTGGTGGAGTTCGAGAAGATGTGCTTGAGGCCGATGGTGGCGAGCTCCCATGTGGGGCTGTCGTCGAAGGCGTTGTTGCTCACGGAGACGGTGACGTCCTCCTCAGCCGCGTAGTATTGCAGGGAGACGAGGATTTTCTCTGCTGCCGCGTCGGTCTCGATAGGGCCAACGATGTACTCAATGCCGGTGACGCTGCGGGTGAAAGTGGTCGTCCGTGTGGCACTGTTGCCGAGCGTGTCCGTGACCTTGACCTGCATGGTGTGCTGCCCGTTCGCAAGCGCGGCGAATTGCGCGTCCGTGAGGGCGAAGGTGTAGGTCTGGTTCCGCACCGCGTCTTCGATGGTGCGGATTTCGTTCCCGTCAAGGCTTTCGACCACGGTGAGCTCATCCTCGGTGTCTTGGTCGTTCACGGTGTAGGCCATCGAGGGCGGGGTCGTGACGGTGCCGAGGTCGGTGTCGGTGCCGCTGATTGTGGGGTCTACGTTGTGAACTACGGTCTTGACCGTGCTGCTGGTGTAGCCGCTGTACGCTCCGTTGACATCCTTCGCCCGGACGCGCCACTGAACCGTGTTCGCGCTGGTGCCGACGCCGGTGTCGTCGTAGCTGGTGGCGCTGCCGGTGTAGATGTTTGTCCACGCGCCGCTGTTGATGCTCCGCTCGAGCTCGTAGGTGATTGCGCCGCCCTCGGGGTCTACGCTGGCCGCCCACGAGATTTCTGCGGTCTTCCCGCTGCGTACTTCGTCCGGGACGGTGATGCTGGGCGGGGTCGTCGGGGCTTGGTTCCATACAATCGTGTACGCTCCATCGCTGTCCGGGCTGTCAGATACCAAGATGGAAGATGACAGATTCAAAGCCGGGCGGACGCCGTAGTTGCCGCTGTACGCGCTGCCGTTGCCGAGCGCCCCGCCCGAGTACACGCCGCGGACGTCGAGCGAGCTCGACGCGAGCGGGGAGCGCAGCCAGTACCACCACGGCTGGGATGCGCTCAACGAACTGGTTTTGTACTCACTGTTGCTGACGGCCTGCGCGGTGGGGCGGCACTGGCGGCTGGAGTTGTCGCTGAACATGGCGAGGGTAGAGCCCTCCGAGACGCCGTTCTCTGCGCCGAGGCCGACTTCCGCCTTGGACAGCAGGAAGACCTTGTCCGTGACGGTCTCGGAGCCGCCGCCGTCAACGCTGGCCTTTGCTACGGTGAGGGTAGTGTTGAGGATAGCGGCGAGCATCTGGGCCGAGAAGCCGGTGAGGAAGCCCGCCTCATCGTCGTACTCATTGTAGCCGTCCCACACATTGGCGTTGGTGGGCGCTGCGTCTGCGCCGTGCTGCGCTTGATACCACGGCGAGCCAGACTTGTTCAGCCACTGCCGGAGGTTAGAAAGGGAATACCTGTTGTTGCCGTAGTTCCGGCGGCTGCTGTCGCCGTTGCCACTCTCCTTCGCGTCGAAGCAGGCGAGCTTGAGGATGTTCGCCGCGACGAGGGTGACGGAGTTCGCCGGGTACCCGGCGTGGTTCTTGTCACCTATCTCCCAGATGATAGGGACGCCGTAGTAGGTCGTGCTGGTGTCTTTGACCTTTGCCCTAACGGGCAGGGCGCTGATTGATTGAGACATCTGCTGTTTCGCTCCTTTCAAAAATCTCATTGTAGAGTTGGTCGTATTTCTGTATGAGCGCGTGGCAATCGCCGTGGGAAGCGTGTGACCGCCAGCTCTGGTAGCTCTCGGTGATTTTCTCCTTGGTGATGGCTCCGCTCTCGTACATGACCTTGTACTTCCGCAGTTTCCGTTTCATCCGCTCGCGGCTGGCCCGGCGCAGCTTGCGGACGACCTTGCCGGTGTCCGTGAGATAGCTGTGGAAGCCGAGAAAATCCAGTCCGTTACGGAGGGGAAATATCTGCGTCTTGTCATTGAGCTCGAGCCCTCGCTCCGCGAGGTGCTCCGATATGGCCTTCCATGCGGCCCGGAGGGTGTCTTTGCTTTCGTGGATGATGTAGAAGTCGTCCATGTATCTCCCGTAGTAGCGGAAGCGGAAGCCCTCTTTCATGAGGTGGTCGAGCTTGTTGAGGTATAAGAGCGCGAATACTTGGCTGCTCTGGTTGCCTATTGGGATGCCGACGTTGCCCGGTGTGCTGTCGATGATGAGGTCGGTGAGCGCGAGGCTCCTTTCGTCGTCGAGCAGCTCCCGGACGTCCTGCTTGAGGATGTCGTGCCGGATGCTGGCGAAGTAGTGGTGGACGTCCGCTTTCAGTACCCATCCGTCTGCGCTGCCGTGCCTGCGGTAATACTCCCGCATGAAGTCGCGTAGCCGGTTGAGGCCGAAGTGGGTTCCCTTGCCTATCTGCGAGCCGTAGTTGTCGAGAATGAAAGGACGGGTGAGGACGTCGTAGAGAATGGTGTCGCAAAAGGCGTGTTGGACGATTTTGTCCTTGAAGGAGTTGGTCTGAATGAGCCTTTTCTTCGGCTCGAAGACATAAAACTCCCGGTAGCCGCCGGGGCGGTATGTGCCGGTGCTCAACTCCTCTTGCAGGACGGCGATAGCCTCGAGGGCGTTCATCTCCACCTTGGCGACGGTGTTCTTCCACCTCTTGCCGCGCCGGGATGCCCGGTAGGCGTTGTAGAGCGTTTCAAATTCGTAGACGGTATCAAAATTGACCTTCGTTTTCTGCATCTGCTTGGGCTCCTCCGAACACCGCAAAAGCCCCGAGGCCCTTGCGGGCTCCGGGGCGTCGGTGCTATGTGTTTATCCTCGGCGGTATGCCTTTGGACGGGATATTCCTTCCTTTGATGGGTGGGCCTCTGCTTTCGGCCCCGCCGCAGCGGGGTCTACTTGGTCGCGGTAAATTCCACCGAAGCCGGGCGGACGCCGTTGTTGCCGTTGTACGCGTTGTTGTTGTTGAGCGTCCCGTCCGAGTTCACGTTGCGGACGTTGTTCGAGTTCGACGCGTTCGGGGAGCGCACTACGCACAACAAAAGTCGATGCCGTACAAGGAATACCCCAATGAAACGCCGTCAGCCTTTCGGGCTGAACCGCGCTGCATCCTTTTTCCGCCACGAAGCTGTGAGGTTCTTGACGTCGAGTATCTTCTTCGTCCAGTCCTCGCAGCGGCGGATGTCGATGTAGCCCCTTTCGAGGGCTATGTCGAGTAGGTTGAGGAGGAGCTTACATTTCGTAAGAGCTCTCTTTTGAAGGTCGAGGCGTTCTGCTGTCTCTGCGGCGCTGCGAGGGAATATCTCGTTCGCCTCTATGAGGCATTCCAGAACGTCGAGGGCCGCTGTCTCCATCCGCTGTGAAAGTGTGAAGCGGACGCTTTTCGGAAACACCTTATTGCTGGCCCACATGGTATGGTTCACAAGGTCTTTGGCCTTGCTTATGGCGGTGAGTTCGCCGGGCTTGCCGTTCGTAGCAGACACCTCCTTTCGGCGAGGGCGTCGAGCTCCTCTTGGCCGATGCCCTCCACTTCGAGGACGCCCTTCTTCACTGTGATGCTCACCTGCCTGCCGTCTATGCTGGTGCCGGTGAGATACAGCCCGTCATGCCGCCTGCACGGGCAGGGCGTCTCCAATTCGGAAATGAGGTGCGGTATGAGACAGGCGGCGGTCTCCTCCGTGCAGAGAACCGCCGCCGTCATGCCTCAATGAGCCTCGCTGTCTGGTTCCACACGCCGTCAATGATGGTGACGTTGGAAAGGGTTGCGAAGTCCGCACTGAACGTGATGCCGCCGGGCATATCCCCGCTGATGAGGTCGGAAAGAAGGTCGATTTCGTCCCCGTAGTCGTCGAGGATTTCTTGCAGGCCGGCGATGTCGGAAATTTCGTGCCCGTGGCCGATGAGCGCGTAGTTGGCGAGGTCTGCCATCGTGGCGAAGGCGTCCGGGTTGATGATGGCGGTGACGATGCTGACGCTCGAGACAATGGTAACGAGCGTGAAGGTCGCCAGCTTGTTCACGGCGTCGCCGTCCGGGCGTATCCATTCCGGGTGTTCCTGCAGGGAGAGGTAGGTGTAGAGGATTTCTCCTTCGTCCGGGTCTGTGGCCCAGAGGCCAAGCTCCGTAGCGTTGAAGCCGGTCTCGACGCCGACACTGCTGACCTGCGCGACGATGGAGACTTCTCCGTTGTTGCTGTTGGCGATGGAGGCAATCATGCCGTCCATAACTTCGTGCCCGAGGTCTGTCATGCTGTCCGGGCTGCTGCCCGAAGGAATGCTCCCGTCGCCAACGCTGACGCGGGTGAATTGCAGTCCCTCCCCCGAGGCCATGAGCTTGGCGATGAGGTCGTTCCCTTTTTGGGTGAGGTAGCTGCCGTCGTTGTAGCCGATTTCTGGCATTGTGCTGTTCCTCCTGTCTGTTTAATGTGCTGGCCGGATTGTGATGTGTGCCAGCTCGTAGGCGTAGCTGTTGAGGTAGATGGTGCTGCTGGCCCTGCGGTTGATGACCGGGGGCCTTATCGTCATCCTCGACGAAATGGCCGCCCCAGTGTTGAGGTAGAGCGTCGCTTCGTTCCGCCGGTAGGTGCGGAGGAAAAGCCTCATCCCGATGCCTGCTGCGACGATGCGCTTCATGACGCCGGCGATGAGCTCCGCCGTGTCAATCTTCTCGGCCTCGAGGTCTGCTTCGTCCACATATATCCACACCTTCGCGGGGAAAACTTCGTCGAGGTCTACTTGCTCCGGCTCGATGTCGAAAAGGGTCGCCGCCGCATTGATGACGGTCTCGATGTCGCCGCCGGAGAGGAGGCTTATCATCTTGACCTTAATCAGCAGGCGGTAGAAGGCGTCAGGAGCCCCGTCTCGGGCTACGCCGAAGTTCTCCCCGTAGCGGTCTAATACCGCGCCCTGCGCGTTGTCAAGGTCGTCCCAGAGGAGTATCTTGTCGCTCTGGTCGTGGACAAGCTCAAGGCCCCACGCAAGGGTGTTGAACAGCCGTCCGATGTTGGTCTCGAGGGGGAGGCTGCTGTATGCGTTCCTCACGTCGTCCCGGTTGTAAGCGCCGGTGAGCATATCGAGCATTGTGTGTAGGTAGCCGTGGCTCATGAGACGCTCACCTTCGCTTTCTCGGTGTATGCCTTCTCTCTGGTGTCTACCTCGATGTTGTAGGTGCCGTAGTCGCTGCCGTCCGGGCTGGTCTGGAGGGTGAAGTCAAGGACGCCGGGGATGGTGTAGATGACCTCCGGGAGCCGGTTGTAATACACGGTCTCGCCGATGGTCGTCCCGCCCTTCACGTCGCTGCCGATGTAGTCGATGAGGGCCTGCGCGATTTGGTCTTTCCCGTCCACGGGGAAGCGGTTGGCGTCTGTCTCGAGGTCTGTGACCTTAATCCAGACGGGAACGAGGGTCGGCCTCGAGAATTTGATGTTGTAGGTGACGCCGCTGGAAGACAAGACGGCGACGGTGGTGCTCCCGTAGGTCTGGATGCCCGCCGCTTTGCGCCGGAAAATCTGCTGCGCGACGTCGCTGTCGAGCCCGCCGTAGACGACGGCCTCGATGCTGTGCGGGGGGAGGCCCTCGCTGTCTGTTTCGTCGGTGTCGTTCTCGTATACGATGGCCGAGTAGACGCCTTCGACGTTCTGCAAAATCTCGCCCCGGATGGCGTCTGCGTTGACGCCGCCGGCATAGTCCACGGATTGGTAATACCTGTCCCGGTATTCCTCATCCGTCTCGCGGGCCCGGCCTCCGTCGAAGGCTGCCGGGTTCGTGACCGCCGTTATTCCCTCCGGGATGCCGGGGTTGATGACGACGGTGACGGTGCCCGCTGCTACGTTGCCCTCTGGGCCCGCTGTGGTGGCCTGTGCGGGCAGAAGGACGGTTCCCCCTGTTCCTATCTCCCCCTGCGCCATGACGACGAATTGGAGGCCCGCTACGGTTCCTGCGAGCCACCCTACGGGGACGATGGTTCCCGGCGTACCCGTGATTTGGAGGTAGCCGCTCGACTTCTGTTCCGACAGGAGCTTGAGGCCGATGGCTTTGCCGAGGTTGTAGAGAGAAGTTCCTACCGCCGTATCAACGAAGCGCGAGTTGTAGACGTCCTCGATGGTGGAAAAGAGCATATTCAAAATCCATGCGAAAATCCGCAGGAACAGGCCGATGGGCGAACGGACGGTGAGGTTCGCCTTGCTGCCGAACAGCTCCCTTGCCTTGTACTCGAGGGCGTCAAGAAGCTCGGTGTATGTGGGCCTTCGGAAGCCTCGCTCCGTAAGGCCCCATTCGTTTTGTGTGCTCACTGCTGCGTCACCTCCATGCTGATGGTCTGGCCGCTGTAAAGGGTGCCGGAGAAGGTAACACTGAGCTCGCGCCCGTCTGTCTCTGCGTCAAGCTGGTCTATCTGCTCGACGTCCGTCTCTTGGAAGATGGCCTCCCGTAGTACCTCCTCGACCTCATCGTTCTCGAGGTCGGAGCGCCGCCGTCCGAAGATGCGCTCGTAGTCGGTGCCGTGGCTCTCGTCGAGAGGGAAGCCGCCCTTCCATGTGAGAAGGGTAAGCCGGACGCACTGCGCCGTGGTTTCGTCGCCGTAGATGAGCACCATGTTCCCATCTTCGTCGAGGGGGATGTCCATCGTCTCGGGGTCGATTTTCAACGTCATGTTTCTGCCCACTTGCTTCCCTCCTTTACTGCGGTGGTGATGTCTGCCCGTCCGGGCAGGTGTGTGTATGGCTCTTGAGGCTGACGCCTCCGGCGATGACGTCGCCCGTGGCCGTGATGCTGCCGGTGACGGTAACGTCCCCGGTGACAGCAACATCGCCGATGATGGTGATGTCTCCCGTGACCTTCGTGTCTCCGAGAACTTCGATGCCGTTCTCCTTGACGACGAGGTAGATGGAGCCGCCCTCCGTCCCGATGGCGTAGCCGTCCGGGAGGCTGTTGCTGGCGCTGCCGGGCAGGATGCCGCCGATGAATATGGCGTCGGTGGCCGAGTGATTGCGCTCTGTGTTTGGCTCTCCCTCGGTGCCGCTGCTCACGGCGTTGTCGATGTCGTGGTCGCAGAAGACCACGAGGCCGATGTCTCCGGCCTTGTAAGCGACCTTCTTGGCGAAGCCTCCGCCCCTGTCGCATACGATGGGGACGCCGAGGATTGGGGGCTGGCTCTGGTAGGTGCCTTGCTCGAGCCTCTTGGAGATTGGCTGCACATCGACGGTCTGCTTTGCGCCGTCGTAGGCCGTGACCTTTACGATTTGGGCGACGTTGATAGCCTCTGCGGCCTTCTTCTGCTGTTGCTGCTCGTATCTGTACTGCGGCGTGTTCATGCGGGCCTCACCTCGATTTCTGTCTTCCAGTCGCCGCTTTGGCTGCCCTTGTGGGTGCCTCGGACGATAATGAACTGCCCGTTGAGGTCGCTCGACTGGATGCGGATGATGTCGGCGGGGCCGAGGTGGTAGTTGAGAAGGCTGTTCCGCTTCTTGGTCTGGGCTTCTTCATCCTTCTCCTCGGTGGTCTTCTTGGTGTCGAGGTCTGTCTCAACCTCGATGACGACCTTTTCCTCATCCGTGCGGAGGAGGCCAGTCTCCGGCGATAGCAGGTAGCCCTTGTTCACGCCGTCCGCCGGGTTGTTGATGATGATTTTCCCACAGCGGATGAGGAACCGGCTCTTGCAGTCGCTCACGACGATTTCCTTCAAAACGTCCTTGAGCTTTCCTTTGCATACCCTCCCGCGAGGGTATTCCTTGTCGATGGCGAGCTCAAAGGTTCCGACTTCGATACCGAAGATGTTGAGAAGGTCTTGCACCATCGCCTTCGCCTTTATGCTCTTGGTATAGGTCTTGTTGACCTGTGCCGTGAGCCATTGGTCGAGGGCCTCCGTAGCCGTGATTTTGGTCGTCCATTCTGTGCTGCTGTGCTTGTGGGAAAGGCCGGACACCTGCCCGACGAAGATGACGCCGAGGTCTCCTTCGTAGCCGGCATTGATGATGACCGGGTCTCCCTTTTTGATGCTGTTCCGGGTGTTCGCCGACAGGTTGTAGGCGTTGACGGTGGCCGTTGTGAGCTCATCACTGTCCTCGAACGGCACCTCGAAGTCGAAGGCGAGGTCGTCCATCGAGTATCTGTTCCCCCCGATTTGGAGGGTCGCGCTGCGGAGCCAGAAGTCCATCACTCGACCCTCCTCTCGTGGAGGTACAGCTTGACTTGCTTCCCGAAATTGTCGAACGTCACTGTGTCGATGTCTTCCCCGGTGAGGCATTGGGGGATGATGACCGGGAGGGGGAAGCGTTCGTCTTCCACGCTCCCAAAAAGGGGCCGCCCGTAGCGGACGATGTCTCCGTAGACGAGCGGCTCCCCGTCACTGGTGGCGAGGTCTACTGTGAAGAAGCTCCCCGCCTCGTTGTACTTGACCGTGAAAGTATAGGTCTTGTCCGTGAGCTTGACGGAGAAGGTGTAGGGCACCTTGCTCGTATCAATCTCGACGACCTCGACCTCGTTTCCAAGGTCGATAAGCTGTAATGCCATAGCCGCCCTCCTTCCGTCAGCTCACGCCGTTGTAGCTGGCCGTCGCTCTGGTGGCGGGGCCGCTACTGCTGGCCGGTTTGCTGTTGTAGCTGTTCACATAGGCGGCGTAGGCGCTGCTGGAAATGGTCTCCGACACTGTGGTCTTGAGCCCGTCGCTGCTGGTTTTCTTGGTCTGGGCTGTCGAGTAGCTCGTAGGCTTCCCGGTGTCCTGCTGCGTCATCATCGGCATCGCCCCGACTTCGACCACCTCCGAGGAGGAGATGTTGACCTGCTGGAAGGACACCTTGAAGGTGCAGCCCTTCGCGTTCTTGGCCCCGTAGTCGAAAGAGAGGCTTGTGATGACGAGGCTTGCGATGCGGACGCGCCCTGTGTAGGTTACGATGTCCCGGCGGTCTCGCATGGTTTGTAGCGTCTGCTGTCCCTGCTGCCCGCCGATGATGGTGCCGCTTATGGAGAATTTGACCGGGTCTTTTACGACGTGGTCGTTGATGTCTGCGCCGTTCTCGATGGGGTTCGAGGTGACTTTGCTGGACATAGAGACGGCCTCGCTCTGGATGTTGCCGATGGTGTCCGGCTCGAACCGCACCGAGCCGCTTTTCCGGCCCGTGATGGTGTATGCCATGCGCTGTCACCTCCTTATGCGTAGGCGTTCTTGATGTTCATGGTGTCGTACTCCTCCTCTCGCATCTCCTTGTAGAGCCGCCGGAACATGGCCTCCGCCTGCGCCATTAGGCTGTCGGCGGTGCCTTGGTCTACGTTCCCCTGCACTTGCAGGGTGAGGCTCGGGGAGAAGCTGCTCGAGGAGTTGATGTTGCTCGATGCGCCGGCGATGAGCTGCTCGCTCTTGTCCGCCGGGATGATGGCCGTGCCCTGCGGGAGGAAGGCGACCTCTCCGCCCTCCTCATTGATGCGTGTCCAGCCGCCTTCAAAGTTGTCGGTGCCTTCCGCGTTTCCGGGAATGGACGTCACGCCGACGCTTACGGACGCGCTGCTCGCGCTGGCCGCCGCCGAGGCGATGCGGTTGAAGGCTGCGACGATGGCGTTCGCCCCGCTCTCCGCAGCCGCCGTCATCCGGCTCCATGCCGTTTCGGCGTCTATTGCCATCGTGGCGTAGGTGCTGCTGGCCTCCGCGCCCATCGTCTTGAGGTTGAGGTCTGTGATGTCCTTGGTCTCGATGATGCTTTCCTGCGCGGTGGCGTTGGCCTCCGTTGCTGCCCCGGTAACGTCCGAGGTGTACTGCGACGTATCGACGGCGAGGCTGACCTCTGTGTTCGCGCTCTCTTGCAGGCCGTTGACGGCTCCGTTGAGCCCTTCGACCTCCTCCTTGCTGTCCTTCGCGCCTCCGAAAAGGCCGGAGAAGAAATTGACGACGGCTCCGACGCCGTCTGCCAGCCAGCCGATGATAGTGCCGAGCACGTCCCCGATGACGCCCAGAACATTCCCGATGACCTCAAGGACAGGGGAAAGGGCTTCGAGGATGGGGGCGATGAGCCCGAGCAGCTCTGCAATCGGCGGGAGAATGGCCTCTGCGATGCTCTGGATGACCGGCATAAGGGGCTCGATGAGCGAGATGATGACGTTCAAAATCTCCGTCAGCGGCGGCATAAGGGTCTCGACCAGCAGGCCGAGGATGCTCGCCAGCGGCGGCAAAACGGTCTGCGCGAGGCTGCCGAATACGTCGATGAGCGGTATTGCGGCTTGGAATACCGTGCCGAGGACGTCCGTGAGGACGGGCAAAAGGGCCTGCCCGAGCTCCATGATGACCGGCATGGCCTGCGAAAGGCCCTCCGAGAGCATTTCGACGAGGCCGAGGAGCATGGGCTCGATGGTCGGCCACGCCTCGATGATGGTGTTGAGGAACTGCTCGATGACAGGGGTGAACTTCCCTCCGGCGTCCTCCATGAAATTCGTCCAGATGCCGTTGAGGCTCTTGGTGCTGTTGGTGAGGCCGTCCGTCTGCGTGATGGCCGCCTGCTGCACCTTGGAGCTCTGCTCGATGATGGAGGCAAGCCGTACTTGCGCGAGGGTGGCTTCGTCCATTTCGTCGATGTTCTCCCCGAGCCCCATCTTCATGGCCTGCGCCTTGACCGTTGCTTCGTCCAGCTTGACGCCGTACTCTGCGAGGGCCTCCCCGTTTCCTTGAATGCCCTCTTGGATGAGGGTGAGGGCCTCGGTGTCGTCCATCGAAAAGGCGTTGCCGAAGTCGTAGGCGAGGGACGTGGTTGTCTTGGACAGCTCCGCCGCCGCATCGTCTGTGATGCCGAGGTTGGTGTAGAGGGCTTGGTTGCTGACAAGGAAGCCTTGTACTTCCGTGTTGCTGCGGTGAACGGCGTCCGCGTAGTTGTCGGCCCATTCCCCGACGTCCGTGCCAGCGAAAAGGTTATCGAACTTCGCTGCGGTGTTTTCTCCGAGTTTCGCCGCCTCTATTGCGGCTCCGGCGAATTCCTTGATGGCCTCTGTTGCAGCTTTGATAGCCTCGATTCCGAGAAACGCGCTTAAGGCTCCCTTGATGGCGTCCTTTACTTGGTTTCCGGCTTCGCTGCCTTCCGCGCCCATGTCGTCGAGGGCCCGCTCTGCGTCTTCTGCTTCGTCTTCTACGCCGTCTGCCGCCTTTCCGGCTCCGTTGAGGGCTTGAACGAGTTTTCCCTTTATGGTCTGTATTGGATGGGTGAAGGCCGTTCCTATGGCCTTTGCTCCCTTTGTGACGTCGTTTTTGAAGCCTGTGAATTGTTTTTGCGTATAGGCGACGGCCCCGGAGACGCCGGTGCGGAAGCTCTTGGCAAGCGACTGTCCGCCCTGGATGCCCGCTGCCATCGTCTTCTTGAAGGCCGCCCCGAAGCTGTCGGCCTCTGCTCCCATTTTTCGGAAGCTGTCACTTGCATCGTCCCCGGCGTCGTCGAAGTCCGCTCCCATCCTCTGGGCGGCGGCTCCGGCGTTCCGTGCTGCGTCCGCGCCTGCCGCGCCCATGTCGCTGATTGCGCGGCTGCACGACTGAGCTCCGGCTTCTGCCCGGTCTACGGCCTCATCGACGTCGCCGAGGCCGCTTTCCATCTGTTCAATGGCGTTCAAGGCGTCCGACGCTTGGAAGCCTACGCCATAGGTGAGGTCTCTTGCGTCTGCCAAGTTTTCACCTCCTTAAATGCCGAAATAGCCGCCCCCGAAGGGACGGCTATTTCTTTCTGTTGGGGTTCCATTCGCCTTGCCACAGTAAGCGGGCCTCGACGGCTTCCCGGTACTCTCTCAAGTCCATTTCTTTGAGCTCGGAGTAGGTGATGCCGCTGCCAGCGAACACCATGCACCAGAATTCCTTATTCCGCCGGGCCCGCCGCTGTGCTGCGGCTACGCTGGCCTCACTCTCGAAGAAAGTTCTCGATGGCCTTGATGAGCCCCTCCGGGGTCTTGAGGTCATCCTTCTCATCGAAGTAGGCCATGCCTTCGTTTCTCACCTCGGCGGGCGCGATGACGCAGTTCTTGAACATCCTATCCATGTACTCCGCGCTCTTTCGCTTGCCGCTGCCGGTGTTCCCGCACTCGTCGTTGGTCTCGTAGTACCACGACGGGGAAACGCTCTGCAGGGTGAATTCGGTTCCGTTGACAGTTGCCTTTTTCTGACGAGCCATATACTTTCGGTAGCCCCTTTCTGATAATGATTTCGGCCTTTCCGGCCAGTTCTTCGTTGCCATCTAAATCCCCGCCTTAACGGTAGTTGAGGTCGGGGATGTAGACGTTGACGGTGACGGTGGTGGGGTCTTTGCTTCTGGGGGTGTCCGGCATCTTGAGGATGCGGCAGTTCTCCTCGCTGACCTGAATGGCGTCGGCGTCGTTGACGTCCGAGACGGAGAAGCGAACGGGACGCCGCTTCGCGCAAATCTCGCGCAGGTACGCGAGGCTCGAAGACGTGCTCATGAGGGGCAGGGCGGCGTTGCCGCTGTTGTTCGCGTTCTCGCTGTATGCGACGTCGCCCTTGGCCCCCACGCTGGGCGTGACGGCGTCCTCATTGTGGGTGAGGGTTACGACGCCGTCTGCGGCAAAGCCGGTGATTACCCGGCCTCCGATGGACACAGTGACCTTCTTGGGGTCGTAGGTGCTGACTTCCGGCATGGTGTGTTCCTCCTTTCACTTACGCGGTGAGGGTGGCCCGCAGGGTGCCTACCACCTTGACGCGGTGGACAGCGCCCTCGAGCAGGGCCTCCCAAGTGATGTCCGGCATCTGGCGGGCGCGGGCTTCCTCATCCGTAGCATCGGCCCGTTTCGGGACGACGACAGAGAAGACGCCTGCATCGCTTTCCGGGTCTCTGGCGATGATGCCGAGGTCGGTGGCCCGGTTGAGGGTTGCGAAGACGGCTCCGGCCACCAGCGCGAAGCCTGCGTCGGTGTAGGGCACCTTCGCGTTCTCGAGCAGGACGGAGTAGAGCTCCTCCCTCATGTAGCTGGCGATGTAGTCGGCCCCGAGCTGGTTGTCGATGAATTCTCCGTCGCAGCAGACACCGTTCTTGACGTACTGCTTCTTGTACTCCTCCGTGAGGAAGTTGACGTTTGCCTCCTCGAGGGCTTCCCTCTGGGCGCTGGTGATTGCAGGCATGGTGATGCCCTGCGGTACCTTGAACTTCCACGTTACGCTCTGGGGGTAGAAGGGGCCGACGTTGCCGAGGTAGGCGGCGTCCGCCTCCTCATCGAGGTTCTCGGTGTCGGTGTAGATAAGGGCGCACCGGCGGTTCTTGACGGCCAAAGAGAGGTTGTCAGTCTGGCCGAAGTAGAATTTTCGGTGGTCTTCCTCGCCCGCGCCGAGCTCTGCCTCTGTCGGCTCCGTGCCCTCCGCCCACGCACAAAGAGCTTTGACGTAGTCGTCTCCGTCTTGGTCGGTGAGTAGCATATACCAGTCGTCGTCGGTCTGGCGGAGGGTCTCGATGGCGGTGATGAGAGCCTCCGCCTTCTCTCCGTCGTCCTGCCCGGTGGGGGGCGCGACGCCGGCGATTTTGACCTTGCGGATGAGGGTGTCTGCGAGCGTGGTCTTGCCCTGCTCAAACAGGGCGCTGACCTTCCGATAGATTTTCGCGGTGTCGCCGCTGTTGGGGTAGTCCTCCGCCACTTCCTCAATGCTACGGTAAATGGCGGGGTCTTTGGCCCCGGCGGTGCTCAAAATGAGGATGTCGAGCGCCTCCGAGGGGTTCGGTTTCGCGTCGAGGTTCACGACGACGATAACGTCTTTCGGCATTTGGTTCACTCCTTTTCTTCTTTGGTGACGACGCTTTGGAGGATGTCGTCCCTCCGCTGGTCGTCCTTGGTGTAGCGGACGCGCACATCAAAGCCATATCGGCGAGCCGCTTCGTCGATGATGAGGGTTGTTCGGTTCCCGACGTTCGTAACCTCCGCGACGACGATGCCCTTGTTGGAGAGGTCGTTGTAGCCGCCCTGCAACAGGTAGCCGATGGCCTTCTCTGTGATGCTCTGGGCTTCATCGTCTCCGTAGATGTACTCTTCGCCGTCCCACCTGTTTTCGGAGCAAGCAGTGAAGGAGAAGGTAGCGGAAGGCTGCTCGCGGCGGTTGTCGATGAGCGCCTCGGTGCCGTCTTCGTCCTCGATGACGGTCTGGGTGTGGTCGCCGAGCTCTCCCGTCGATGCGTATGGTGCGGTGATGCTGTAAACGATGAAGGGCACCTCTGCTTCCGGCTGAACTTGGTCGCTCAAAAGGACAGGGATGCCGAGCGCCACCGCGAGGCTCGAGACGAGCGTGTTTCTGACTTCGAGGAATGTCATTTCGGCGAGCTCACTCCCTTCTTCTCAACAACATAGCGTTTCAGCGGGTGGATGGGCCCGTGGGTAAGCTCTTGCTTCACGGTATAGACCTGCCCGTCGAAGGTGTCTCGTACCTGCTGCCCGACGGTGAGGCTGTGGCCGTTGGTGTAGAGCTTTTGGCTGTTCTGCGTGTAGGTGCCCGCGATGGCGTACTGCAGGTCTTCGTTGTTGACCGGCATGACGACGCCTTTGAAGGTCTTGGACGTCGGCTTCGTGGGCTTCCACTGGCCTCCGTTCGCTTGGTCGTAACTGCCGCCGGGCTCGAGCTCCTCGATGTCGTGCAGCAGCCCGAGGGGGATGGTGGGCTTTGCGTACTTGAACATGGGCTATCCCTCCTCGATTTCGTAGGTGATGGATTGGTAGAGGCGTCCCGTGCTGTAAAGGGGCTTCCCGCTCTTGGTGGTCTCCATTGTGATGCTGCTCTTGGGCGGGTCGATGCCCTTCATGATGTAGGCCTGCGTCATGGCCGCCGCCCGCTCGCCGATGAGTGCTGCCGCCTCTCTGGCGGTTCCTCCCTCGAGGACGATTTTGTCGATGGCTGCCTTGCAAGCCTCCGCGAGTTCGTTCTTCCCGTGGTCGAAGCTGCCTCGAATGAAGCTGCGCTCTGGGATGGTGACGGAAGGGAGGAGAAGGAACAGGAAATTGAATTTCCCGTTCCCCTTGTCCGTAACTCCGAACAGATGCCCTTCCTCCGACGTGATGAAGAAAAGCCCTTGGAAGTCCCTCGGGCTTTTCCCCTCCGCCTCCCGCGAGATGGGAATTGCGAGGTTCTTTACGTTCTTGGCGCGGATGGTCGCCCCGTATTCGTGGACGCCGGCTATCATGAGGAGGTAGCTGTCTGCGTCTCCTTGGATGCCGACGTGGATTTTCAAGGCTTGGAGGGCCTTGAGTTCTGTCTTGATGCGCTCGAGCTCTGGGCGCAGGGTGTCTCTGATAATCGCCACGGCCCACCTCCTCACAAGCGGGTGTAGTAGCCAATGGTCGTGAGCCAGCTCTCTCGCGGGTTCTTGTCGAACGTCCAAGAGACGTCGGAAATGCTGAACGCGGACAGGCCTTGCGCCCCGTTCTGCATGATGGAGAATTCCTGCTGGATAATCCCCCACACCACTCCCTGCAAGTCTGCGGGGAGGGTGCAGGGGTCGTCTTCCGTGGCGTCCTTTGGGAGGACGTAACCGGCGGTGTACTTGACCTCCAAATACCTCGCTGCGAGGAGGAAGTCGTAGGATAAGCCGCCGACGTAGCCCCGGAAAGTCCAGCCGTTGTCCTTGTAGAGGACGCCGATTTCTCCGTCTACGGTGTAGTCGTACTCCTCCGGCGGGATAATGCTTCCGTCGGTGGTGTCCTTGACGTACTCGACATTGATGATGGGCCATTGGAGCAAGACGAGCTCTTGCGTCCCAGAGGCGACGTAGCGTTGTGTGTACTGCTGACGCCCGAGCTTCCGGCCTGTCATTCGCTCAATCCACGCCGAGGCGTAGTTGATGAGGTTCACGAGCATGGCGTCTCGCTGCTCATCCACGTCGTCCGGGGCGATGCCGAGCATGATTTTTACGTCCTCGAGGGTGGTGAGGGCGTTGTCGGCCAGCTTTGCGCTCATAGGTTCGTCACCTCCTGTCGGAAGGAAAAGAGGGCGGCTACTCGCCGCCCTCCTCGACCTTCTCGGTGTTCTTCTTGCCCTTGCCCGCGCCGCCGGTGTCCTTTGTCTCCGTCACCGGGGCCGCCTTCTTATTGCTCTCGGGGCGGGGCTGCTTATACACTCTGGACATAGCCGTCTCCCTCCTTACACCGGCTGCACGTTCTTATCGCCGAGGGCGATGGCGCAGGTGGCGGTGCAGCTCGGGGAGCTTCCGCCGGTGCACTCCACGGCGACAGTCGCCTTGATGAACTGCTTGCAGCCCACGAGGTCGATGTCGATGTTGTGGAGCTCGCTGCCTGTGGGGTCGGCCTCGATGGTGACCGCGCCGGTGTCGTCAGTGGTCTTGCCGGGCACGACAAGCTTGTCGGCGACAGGGGTGTAGCTGCCGCCCTCGGTGTCGCACTCGGTAAACGTCACCTTGACGGTGATGCCGGTGGGGGTGCCGGTGGCAGCGCCGAGGGAGACGCCCAGCACGGCAGAGAGGTAGCCCTCTCTGTCGATGGCGTCGCCGCTGGTGTAGGGCTGCACCTTCACGTTCTCAAGAAGTTCTCTTTTCATACTGCTGTTCCTCCTTTGGTGTTATGCGCCTTCGCTTTACGCGATGGCGACGTTCTTGACGACGATGAAGCTCTCCGCATGGCGGGCCGCGATGTCCACATACATGAGGGCGCGGGTGGCGGAGAGGTTCTCCTCGAAGGCGTTGTGCTGGACGCCGTTCTCATCCGTCCAAGAGCCGTCGAGGGTGGTGTAGGTCTCGAGGCCGAGCTGCTCGCCCACGAGGAGGTCGGCCCAGTTGCCGAAGATGATGGTGGTCTTGTTGCTGGCGGTCTCAATCTGGTTGGAGACCTTGTAGGGGAAGCCCAGCAGTTTGCCGCTGTTCATCTCCTCACGGTAGATGTACTCGCCCGTGGTGGTCTTCATGTTCTTGAGGAAGCCCTCGACGAAGCTGTTGAACGTCCAGCCGAGGCCGAGGTCGTCCACGTTCTTCGCCAGTACCTTGGACACCAGCCACACGGGGAAGTCGGCGGTGATTTTGCCGTCCGCGCTGGCGAGCTCGGTGTTGTTCAGTGCGGTAGCGTCAACGGTCTCGACCTCCTTGTTCTTGGCGATGCCGAGAGGCTGGAATTCGCCGCCGCTGCCGAACATACCGCCGTAGTCGAGGCCCAGTTCCATGCGACGGGTGAGGTCGTTGGCGAAAAGGGCGCCGGCGGAGTAGTTGGTGCTCATGAGCAGCTCGCGGGTCTGGGGCACGATGGCCTCGAGGCGCTTCGCGCTCATCTTGATGTTGCCGAAGGTAGGCTGGCTCTTGGCAATCTTACGGGCCTCGCCGCCCCACGTCGCACGAGCGCCGGAGGTCATCTTGGGGATGTTGAGGTTGCCGTTCGCCATAGGCACCTTGCGAGCGCCGAGCTCGAAGATGACAGTCTTGGCGTACAGCATCTCGATAATCTCATCGAGGTAAATCTCCGGGATGAGGTAGCCGCCGGAGCTGGGGGAGGTGGCGGACATGGCCTTGAATTCGCGGGCCATAGCCTCATCGCCGTAGTTCTTCTTGGCGTAGTAGGCTGCGGCCTCGGGGTCGTGGCGGCCAAAGACGTCCAGGCACTTCACGGCGCGGGCGAGCTGCACGTCGGCGGGGATTTTCTTCTTCTCGACGGTGACGACCTTGCGGGGAAGATAGATGTCCGCGTACTTGCGCTGCGCGGGGGCTGCGGTGCGCTTCTTGGTCTGGCGGGCGGTAGTGGTCTTGGTGGCCTTGCCCTCCGCGACCTCCTCCTCGGACTTCTCCTCGGTCTCGGCGTCGTCGGCCTTGGCCTCCTCCTCGGCGGTAAGACCGTCAAGGATGGCGGCGGCCTCGGCGATGATTTCGTCGGGAGTAATCTCCTCGGGCACCTCCTCACCGGCCTCCTTGCGGGCCTTGCGTTTCTCGGCGGCGGCCTCGACGGCCTCCTCGATGACGCTCATGACGTCCATGCCCTCACCGGCGGTCTCCTCGGCGGGCGGAGTGTCTTCCTTCTCCTCGCCGAGGCACTCGGCGACGGCGGCCTTCACCATCTCCTTGAGGTCGTCTGCGCTCATCTTGAGAGACTTGCCGCTGGGAGTGTTTTTGTTGTTCATAGCCATTGTTGGTGTTCCTCCTTTAGAGTGTGATTTCAATGGTGGGTTGGGTCGGGGCTTTCTTGAGGCCCCGGATGGGATAACGCTTGCGCGACTTTGCTTTCTCGCCTTCGACCTCGGAAATGAGGGCGTCGAGGGTCTTGGCTGCCTTCTTCATCGTCTCGCTCGCCTCTTTGAGGGTCTTGAGGCGGGCAGAGCTGATTTTCCGGCCTTCCTTGACCTCTGCGGCTGCGTCCTCGGTGAGCTTCACGGCCCTGTCGGCGGTCTCTGCGGCCTTGTAGCCGATGACCGTCGCCTCGGGGTTCATGGCCCACGTCACGACGCTCACCTCCCAGAGCTTTACCTCCCGGAGGTGCCGGATGCCCGTTTCGTCGTAGTCGAATACGATGGGGTCGTACCCGATGGACAGCTCATTGAGGACGCCGTCTTTCAGCAGCACCTTGACGTCGCGCCCCATCGCGGTGTCGCTGATTTTGGCCTTGATGTAGAGGCCCTTGCTGTCCTCTCTGACTTCAAGTGGGCGTCCGATGGGGAGAAGGCTGTCGTTATGCAGCGCGAGTATCTTAACTCGCTCAAATCCTTCGGCGATGGTCTTCGTGAAGGCTCCGGGCTCTACGATGTCGCCGCCGTCATCGACGTTGCCGAAGACGGAGCCGTAGCCGGAGAAGATGCCTTGCTCCTCGTCATAGTCGTCCACGTTGAAAAGCAGGGTTTTGTACTCGGTCTTCCGGCCCTGCTGCTTCGCCCCTCGGGCGAGGGATTTCTCCCATGCGGTAACTCCCGCCTTGGGAGAGTAATAATTCGGCGAGACGCGCAGGTTTGCCAGCGCGAGCTTCGCCGCTATTACCGGGTCTTCTGCGACGATGTTGGTCGCCGCATCCTTGGTGCCGTGTCTGGCGGCCTCAACGGCCATTCCAGCGGCCAAAGCCTCGGGGCGTATCTTTTCCCCTTCGAGGTCTACGCCGATGTTTCTGGCGGCCTCTGCGGCTTGCTGTGCGGTATATTCCATTGAGCTACCTCCTAAAAGTTCGGGGTGCATACGCACCGGCAGTTTATAACTTCGTCCGCCGGGCCGTCCGGGTCTCTGGGGAACCGTAGGCCGTTGGAGAATTTCGCGTCGATGGGTACGGTCTCTCCGTCCATGCGCCGGTGGTCGCGGCGGTAGTCCGGCGTGATGCTCATGTGGTGCCACGTCTTGGTCTGGGCTCCGGCGTTCACCATCATGTCGTACTGGCCCGTCGAGAGGCTTGTCATGGTCTCTTGCTGGGCGATGAGCCGGGCCCGCTTCTCATTGGTGTTCATTTCCTGCATGATGCTGTCCGCCATGACCTGTGTGCTGTCGCCGTTCTCGATGCCGTCGGCAACGATGCGGGCGATGGCGTCCTTCGTGGTCTGGGTGACGTTGGTGACACGCCTGCCGCCGCGCAGCTTCGCGGTACTGATAAGCTCGGGGCGCTGTACGCCTCGGAGCCCGTAGAGCTCTTGGGTCTGCTTCGCCCCGGCGGTGTACGCTTGTTTCCACAGCGGTTCAAAGACTTTGTTGAGAACGTCCGTCTCATTCGGCCAGTCTATAAGGCTCCCGACAAATTCGTCCATGAGGGCCTTCCGCTGCTCCTCTGTGAGTGCCTCCCATGCCTCCCGGTCTACCTGCCCGGTCTCGGTGATGTACCTCTTGAGAGCGTCCCACGCCGTCGAGGATGCCTTCTCGGTAGCACCGAGGGCGCTGCCGATGCGGCGGGCCTGCTCCCGAAAGTATTTCATGGTCGCAATCTCGAAGGCCGTGGTACTCTGCCGGGCCGCTGCGTCCTCGCTGCGGATGATGGCCCGGAGGCTGACGCTCTTTTTCTGCTTGCCGCCGAAGGCCGTGATTTCAACGGCGTCCGGGTCGGCTGGCGGCTCCTCAACGTCGATTTCCTCCGCGCCGCCGGTCTCTGCGGTTGCGGGGTCTCCGTACTGCAGGCTCGCCATGCTGCTGCTCACGCTGGCCGGGTCTTCGTTCGCCCTCATGTAGATGTCGGAGAAGGTCGTCTTGTAGACGTCCCCGCCCACCTCCGCCGGGGGCATATCGAGGAGCTCGCGGGCTTCGTCCTTGGTGAGGAGCCCGGCGTTCCATCCGTCGATGCCCTTCATCTTGTCGAATTCTTGGTTCCGGGGCACGATGTCGTCATAACGCCACAACAGCCCCTCACCGAACATCGGGAGGAGCTGTTGATTGATGGCCTCCTCGCGCCGGCGAAGGCGCGGCATGAGGACGTTTTGCGCGTAGATGTATTGGGCTGCCTCTGAGGTGGCCCGGTTGCTGCTCTCGGTGATACCCATGATTTCACGGGGGACGCCGAAATGCTCGAGGGTCGCGTTGCGGATGAAGGTTCGGCCATTCACCATGTCCATGTCCTTCATGCTCTCTGCGACCTTCTGGATGCTGATGTCGCCGCCGGTGGTGGCTATGCCGTGGCTCTTAAAGACGCCTTTGAACCGTTCCAGCCATTCAGCGCGGAACCGCTTGCGCTGTTCGTCGCTGCTGCCGGGCATGGAGACGATGATGTTCGGGGTGGCGTCGTTGTAGAAGAACCGCTTTTGAAACTGCGCGGCGTATTCGTCGATTTCCACTTCGTCGGCGATGGCCTCCGCCTGCCCGAGGCCCCGAAGGAAGGGGTCGAGCGGGTTGATGTCCTTCATCACGAACATATCATCCACGCTGACTTCCATGATGCTGCCGCTGGTGGTCTTGACGGTGTAGTAGGGGTGCCCGAGGTACGGCGTCATCATCACCCAATGGGTCGGCACCGGCCAAAGCTCTGCCGGGCGGCCTGCGGGGTCTTTCTCGATGACGAAGTAGCCCTCGCCCTTGAGGAGGAGGTAAATCTCCTCAAGCCGCCACAGGGCTGCCGCCGAGAATTCGTGCAGGGGGTTCGGCTGCGCCCAAAAATCGAGGAAGCTGTGCCGGGTGATTTCGCTCTCCTCGCCGTCGCTACCTACGACGTAGAGCTTGCCGGTGGCAAAAGAAAGGTCGGACGCGATGCGCTCCACCACGGCGAGGCGCGGGCTCTTGGAGAACATCTTAATCCAGTCGTAGGTGTTCCGCTCCGGCGGGCGCGTCCACCTCGGTATCATGGCATTTCCCTCGGCGCGGCTGAATTGGTCGCTGGGGAGCTGCCTCCGCCTGTTAAACAGGGGCATCGCGGTTCACCTCGCTTTCTGTTTGGTCTTTCATTGGTCTCCTCCTTAATCGCTCTCGAGGCTCCACGAGAGCATATTGTCCGCCGCCGTGGTGATGAGCATTGTCACGGCGTCCGGGGCGTCGTCGTGTTCGTTCGGCCCCCGGATGGTGTAACTGGTGAAATGGTCGTAGAACTTCTCGTAGTCGCTGCCGTGCGCGTAATCCTGCCGGAAGTGTACGCGCTGCTTTATCTGGCCGCTGGCTGTGAGAATGCGGGTCTCCTTGTTCGTGCTGGACGGCACCGCCTCGATGGCCGTGAAGCCCTTGGCCTTCTCGCGGATGCTCTTGGCGTACAGCCGCCCGCCTGCGTTGCTCTCAATGCGGAACCGCTGTACTTTCCAGTTGTCCAGCGCCCCGAGGGTGAGGGGCTCCGTTATCTCTGCTTGGTCTTGGGTGTATATCACGTCCACCACATAGATGTCGTTGCCGAAAAGGTAAGCCACAATCATGCAGTAGTAGTCCTCGCCGGTGTCTGCGACGTCTGCAACGGCTATCACGCCGTCCGGCGTCCTTCCTCGTATGTCTTCCATCTCGAAGTAGTTGAGGGCCTCTGCGGGGAACAGGAGGCCTTCTGCGGGCCTCGGGTCTTGCTGGTAGAGGCTCATGAAGACGTGGGGGTTGCTCTGCTTTGCAGACAGCAGCCGGGCGAGGCTGTGACGCTCCGGCCAGAGGGCTTCGCCTTCGTGCCGAGGGTCTATGTCGGTGGGGTCGCCCTCCTTGATGGCTTGGAACTTGACGACTTCCCATTCGCCCGGCTCGCGCTTGAGGATGACGCCGGCGAGGTCGTCTTGGTGCCAGCGCGTGAGGGTGATGAGCTGGCGGCTGTCGTTGTGCAGGCGGGTGGTGGCGACGGTGTCGTACCAGTCTTGGATGCTCCGCCGCACCGTGGGGCTCCATGCGTCCTTCGGGTCTTTGTACGGGTCGTCAATGATGAGCACGTCGAGGGCGCGGCCCGTTAGGCCGCCGCCGATGCCGACGGTGACAAGGCCGCCTTGCCGCCCCACTATCTCGAATTCGTCCGAGTTGCGGAGCCAAGAGCCGACGGCTGCGCGGATGTTCGCGGTGTTGAGGCGGGTCTCCGGGTAAAGCCCTGCGTATTCCCGGCTGTCGATGATGCGCTGCACGTCCCTGTTGAACTTCGATGCGAAGTCGTGGTTATAAGAGACAAGGCCCGCCCGGAGGTCTGGGTTGTCCCCCAGCATCTTGGCCGGGAGCCTGCGGCTGCACAGCTCGCTCTTTCCGTGCTGCGGCGGCATGAACACCATGAGCTTTTTAATCCTTCCGGCGGCAAAGGCGTCCAGCTTCGCCGCGTAGCTGACGTGGTGCCAGTTTTCGATGTAGAGGGGGTTGGTGTACTTCGTGAAGTCGATGAGGCTCCGCCGGGCGAGCTCCATCTTCGCGGCGCGGGCGATTTCCCGTAGCTGCGCCTTGGTGTATAGCCTCTCGCGGGCGTCATTCTTCCTCATCGTCGTCACCTCCGTCCATGCTGGCGAGCTTGCGGAGGTCTGCGTCCGTCAGCTTCGACCAATCTATGCCGCCGTCCGCCGAGCCCTGCTGCCCGCTGCGGGCCGGGGTGCCGGTAGGCTGTAAGAAGCCCGCCTCCTCAAGGAGGTTGCCGCGCTCGAGCTTTGCGCCCTCCACAATGAGTCGGATGATGGCGTTGGCGTCGAGGTCTTCGACGTTCAGCCTGTCGAGGGCCTCGGTGGCCTTCTTCTGCATGAAATAGCCGGTCTTGCGCTGGCGCTTCCGGGCCTCCTTGAGGTCTTTGGCTGCCTCTGCTCGCTCTTGGCGCTCGAGGTCGTTGTCATAGGCTCGGGCCCGTTCTACCCATTCCCATCGGCTGCTCCACCTGTCCATGAGGTTCTTGCTCTTGCCTAACTTCCGCCCCACCTTGGCCGTACTGCGGCTTGAGCCCATATCGCGGTAGATGGAAAACGCCTCGAACGCCTGCGGGGTCTCTCCCTTTTGCCGTTCCCACGGGAGGGCGGCCTCGGGCTCCGGGCGTCTCTTTGGCATTCCCATCCCTCCCTTATCGCTTTATCGCGTATCTGTAAATGACATCCCCGTTCTCATCCTTCCCATCCGGCACAAGGACGCCGCCGTAGGCTCTGGCCGGGCTGGTGCCCTTCTTGGTGTCGTTCCAGTTGGAGCGCAGCCATTGGGCCATCGTGGTGTCGTACAGAAGGGCGCGGGCCTTGTTGCTGCCGGTGTTGTAGCCGCAGGCCCCCACCCAAGGGAAGTCGAAATACTTGTTGATGCTCTCCATCACGTCGGAGAAGGTGACGAAGCCCTTCTCGCGGGCGATGATGATGGCGTTCCCGATGTTGCCGGTCTGGCTGACGCCCCATTCCGGCGGGACGCCGCAGCAGTTGCAGGCGTCGTTGCATTCCCGGCAAAAAGCGTCGGAAACGTGGAAGCGCATCCCAAGGCTGTGCGTGAGCTCCCGCATCCTGTGGATGATGGGGGCCTTGATGGCCCGGTTCAGCCTCTTGTAGCCCTGCTGCTTGCTGTTCTCCATGTAGAACTGATGGATGTCGTACCCGAGCACCTCGCTCATCGCTGCGTATCTGGCCTTGAGCCTGTCGTCGGCCCGGCTCTCCATGCAGAAGAATTCGGTGGTTACGCTGTCCGCGCCCGCCTCCTTCGCCGCCCGGATGAGTGTGGGGTAGTCCTCGCTGCATCCGATGATGAAGGGTCGAAGCCGGAGCGTGACGTGGATGCCTATGTCGGCGAGCCTCTTGATGGCCGCGAGCCGCTCTTGCGGCGACGGGACGCCGCGCTCAATCTTTCGGGCCTTCTCCGGGTCTGCGGTGATGATGCTGATTTTGACGTGCCAGTTGTGCGTGTGCCGGGCGAAAAGCTCCATGTAGCGGCTGTCCTCCGTCCACCACGCCGCCTTCGTCGAGAAGGACAGCGGGTAGTCGATTTTGTCAAAGTAGCGGAGGAGCTCGAGGGTGACGCCGTTCCGGCGCTCGTATTCGTCGAATTCGTCCGCGAGGCCGCCCCACTGCATGATGCGCCGGTCTTGGATGTACTTGAAGAATTGCACGTCCGTCTTGTTCGCCGCTGCGGTGTTGTTGACCGCCGCATTCTCAAACAGGGCGATGACCTTCTCCGGGTTCACGCTGCGCGGCTGGCCGGTGAGGTAGCCTTTGGTGGTGTGGCTTTTCTGAAAGAACGAGAAGCAGTAGAGGCAGTTATAGGAACACCGGCTGTATGTGTCCATGCTCATCGGCATGGAGCAGTCCGGGATTTCCATGCTCCACCGGGGGCTCGTATAGTTCTGCTTGAGCTTTTCCATCTGCCTCACCTCTTTCCGCGCTTTACCATGAGCACCTCGCCGGGGCGCTTGGGGTTCAGCTTAAGGATGTCCGGGTACTTGGCGACGAGCAGCTCCGCCACGCGGATGACGCCGCTCTTGTCCTTCCATGCGTCTTCGCATCCTCCCTTGGAGTAGTGCAGCGCGTCGCAGGCGAAACGGTCTAACCGTATGCAGGCCCCGTATTTTCGGATGATGCGGCAGCACAGCTCATAGTCCTCTTTCGTCTGGAGCTCCTCGCAGAAGGTGATGCCCGGCGTCGCCACCATGCCGATGAGGGTTCCGACGCAGATGGCCGCCTTCTTGTAGCCGCCCCGCATGAAATAGGCGTTGGCGACGGGGTAGAGGCCGAAACAGATGGTGCGGTTCTTCTGGGCCGTCGCAAAGCCGAGCTTGCACATCCGCTCAAACTTCTCGAGGGTGTCCAGCGGCACGAGCCCGAGGTCTTCCATGACGACCTGCTTGATGTCGTCGTCCATGAAGACGACGTTGGTGCCCTCCGGCACGTTCAAGAGGATGGTGTTTCTGTTCCCGGCTGCGGTGCTGGCCTCCCGGTACAAGAAGGTGCCGACGCGCTCGTTCAAACCGCTGCGCGTGTATGCGTCCCGGTCTTCCTCCGTCTGGACGCTCAAGATGCGCCGCTCCTTGGGAAAGCCGAGGCTATCGAGGTAATCGAGCGTCCGGGAGGCTTCCGGCCTCTTGTAGCTCGCAATTCCCACATAAAAGTCCATGCCTCACTCCTCCATTCTGATGACGGTGGTTTTCTTCCCGGCCTTGGCGGTGGCGTCGTAGCCCATGCGGTCTATCCACCTCTGGGCGTCCCGGCTGCTGCGGAAAGTGAGCGTCACTACCCACGAGGCCCCGAGGAAGTCCGGGTCTTCGTCTTCTTCGTCCTCCTCATCGTCATGCCATGCTGCCGGGTCTTCGACGTCGTCGTTTTTGGCGAGGATGAGGGCGATTTCCTGCCCGGTGAAGCCCGTGACCTTCGCCTCCTCGAGCTCGTACTCTTGGAAGATTTCTTCCAGCCGGGAATAGTCCCACTGGCCCTTGATTTTGTTGAGGGCCACGTTGAGGAGCTTTTCTTCCTTCTCATCAAGGTCTACCACGCTGACCTCTGCGCTGGTGTAGCCGAGGTGCTGCAACACGGCGAGGCGCTGGTGGCCGCCTACGATGTGGCCGGTGCGCTCATTCCAGACGATGGGCTCGACGTTTCCGAACGTCTCTATGCTGTTCTTGAGCCTCTCGAACTCCGGCATATCCGGGGTGAGGGCGACGCGGGGGTTATAGTCGGCGGGTATCAGCCGCGAAAATTCAATTTCTTGTATCTTCATAGCTGTCGCCCTCCATGTGTATCACGAGGTTCCGGCCTCCCCTCGGGAAGCCCCTCTCGATGCCCTCGCCCTCGAGCCACTCCTCTGCGGCCTGCCGGGTCGGGAAGGAGAGGTAGATGCTGAATTCCCCGTCGTCCTCCTCGGTGTCGTCGCCGTCGTCGTCTTCCTCCGGCTCCGGGTCATCTTGGTAGAGGTCTGTGGGGTCTTCGTCCTCACCTCCGAAAAGGGTCTTGAGCTCCCCGTCGGAGTAGCCGGTTGCGAAGATGTCCTCTGCGCTGAATTCCTCGAACAGGTCTTGCAGTTTTTCGTAGTCCCACTGACCTTCGATGCGGTTCAGTGCGACGTTGAGCAGCTTTTCCTGCTTTTCGTCGAGGTCTACGACTGCCGCCTCTGCCTCCGTGTGGCCGAGGTCGAGCAGGACGTTGTACCTCTGGTGCCCGCCGACGAGGTTGCCCGTCCGAAGGTTCACGACGAGCGGCTCCACGAGGCTCCACCGGCTGATAGATGCCTTGAGCGCCTCGTATTCCTTTTCACCGGGCTTGAGCTGCCGCCTTGGGTTGTAGGCCGCCGGTTTCACGTCTGCGAGCTTGATGCGCTTGATGTTCACGCCGCTTTCCTCCTTTCTGGCATGAAAAAAGGCCGCCCCGGTTTCCCGTGACGGCCTTGGTGCCCTTTGCTGCTGCGGCTATCCGCAATTTCGCATTGTAGGTATTATAGCACAGGCAAAATTCACACGCAAGGTTCGCAAATTCGCGGCTGAAATTCACATTGACGCCTGCGAGCCGTAGAGGAGAACCGCGACGGCCCGCACCAGCCTTCCACGCTGCTTCCAGAGCTGCGTGTTGCCGCATTTGAGGTCAGCGGCGATGTCGTCGTCCTCGAGCCCGTCGATGTACTTGGCCTCGACGGCGGGGTAGAAGGGGTCGTCCTCGATATGGGCGAGCGCCTTCTCGAGCGTCTCTATCTCGTACTCATCCGCCGCTATGGTGGCCTCGAGGTCTTTGATGATGGCCTCGAGCATCTCCTCCGGGGTGAGCCGGTAGCCGGTGCGGCTGAACCGCACAATGCTCTTGCTCCGCTCCGGGGCCCCGTGGGTCTTGATTTGCTCGAGCTTCTCCTTGTCATCCTCGACCTTCTGGCGCAGGACGGGCAGGGCATAGAGCCTGCGCTCGGTGGCCTTGTAGGCGTCCTTTGCGATGCTCATGCCCTGTGCCCGGCCTGCGTTCACGGCCTTCTGGATGATGGCGTCAAAGTCCGGCCAGTTGTTCTTCCCCATGTTGACCGCCTCCTTTTCGTATGGGGTGGCCCCTCTCAAAGAGGCGGCCTGCTGTTATTCTTCGTCCGGGAAGGGGTAGTCGTCGTCATACCCTCCGGGGGCGTTGTCCCGGCGCGGGCCCCCGAGGAATTGCACGTCGTCCGCGATGCACTCGGAGACCGTGCGCTTGTTTCCATCCTTGTCCTCGTAGCTGCGGTTGTGCCAGCTCCCGATGACCGCCGCCTGCCGTCCCTTGGTGAGGTAGCGGCAACACAGGTCTGCGGTGTTCCTCCACGCGATGACCGTGATGTAGTCGGTGACGCGGTTGCCGTCCTTGTCCTTGTGGTCGCGCTCGACGGCGAGTGTGAAGCTGCAAGTCGTCACGCCGCTGCGGGTGGTGCGCCGCTCGGGGTCTCGGGTGAGGTTCCCGATGAGGATTACTCTATTCATGCTGGTACTCCTTCTCGATGAGCTCGGCGAGGCGCTTTCTGACCTGCTGCAGGGTGAGGAGCTTCTTCCGGGCCTGCTTCGTGGCCGTCGGCATCATGGCCGCGAGGCCGGGGGACAGTGCATTGATGACCGCCGTGGAGCCCTCCGGGGGATTGGCGGCCCGCTCTGCTGCTGCGATTTCGACGTCGAGGTCGGCCAGCAGCTTCGCGTCGCTGATTTGGGTGGGCAGGATGGCGGGCGGCGTCTGCTGCCGCCCTGCGAAAATTCCGCGCTTCTTCTTCATGGTCTTGGTCTCCTTTCATCCGACGTATTCTTTCGGTGGGGTCTCGTACTCCTCGCCGATTTTCTTCCAAAGATGGAGGCAGTACGGGTGCCTGTTGACGTACTCGCTGCGGGGCGGGTGGAACTGGACGACGCACTCCTCCTCTCCCCAGAAGATGTCCTTCACCATGCACATCTCCTCCCATGTGGGGCACCGGCGGGCTAGGCTGACGCTGACGTGCTCCCAGCCGCCTCCCCACGAGGCGATGACGGCGATGGCTGTGGGCTTGTAGCACGGGTGGTTGATATAGGCCGCGAAGCCGTCCTCTCCGCTGCTGACGATGCGGAGCCGGTAGTTGTTCTTAATTTCGGAAATTGGTCTCATAGCACCATCCTCTCAAAAAAGCGATAGATTTTTCCCGTATGCCATCTTCCCGTTTTGGCAGGGCACGTCCCCCTCTTTCTTGTAAAAAGGCCATCCGCTGCAAAGTACGGAGCCGTCGCTCATCTCTCCGTGCTTCCTGTCGCAGTCGTGGCACGAAGGCGGGCGCGTCCATGTCCGAGGCTTGAAGTGGGGGCAGGCCGTTGTGTCGGGGTATGCCCGGGTCTTCGTTCCGCTGCGCGGGAGGGCGCATATCGCCCCTTTCTTTTCATCAAAACCGAGAAACGGCGTTCTGTAAAACTTGCTTCCCGGTATAGGTTCCCAGGGCCCGAAGATGTGCCCGTCGAAATCCCCGAAAAATTCGCATTCTCCGCAGGTGTTCATCGCCCGTTCCCCCCCAGCTCTCAAATAAGCCCGTGAAACATGGCGCTTTTGACGTCTATGAAGCTGGTAAGCTCATACTTCTGCAGGGCCTTGATTTGCTCCTCCGTCTGGTACTGCGTCTCGTAGTGCCTTTCGATGACCTCGCAATCCTCGATGCGGGCAACGGTGGGGAAAGGGTAGCCGCACGGGATAAGGCGTCCGGCCTTGTGGTCTACGCCGCAGACCGTCCACGTCTCGCCTGTGGGGCGATGGAGAATAACGTCACTTGGCATGATTATCTGTCTCATGGCTTTTCCTTTCTACGCAGCGAGGGCAGAGGCACCGGCGTCCGCCGCCGGAAATTATCCATCCGTCCCTCATCGCCTGCTTTTGGACTTGGATTTTGCTTCCGCTGTCGAGAAAATCCTCACGGTATGTTGAAGAACACTCGTCACAGTCGATTTCGATGACGACATACTTCTTGACGCTCATGGTCTCCCTCTCAATCGAGCAGCAGCAGAACGCCGTTCCGGCCCAGCGGTACTTTGTAGGCCTCGAGCTCCTCCGGGGTGACGTACTTGTGGCCGAAGTGCGTCTTCATGTCACGCCAGACGTCCCACGGGACGCGGAAGACGTCTCCGCTGCCGAAGCCGGCGACGACGAAGCACATGGCCCCGGCGGCGAGGTGGTCGTCCAGCCGGGCGGCCTGCTCTCGGGTGACGCGGCTCTGCTCCATCTGGGCCGAGTGTGTGTACTTGGCCTCGAAGACGACGGCCCTGCCTCCCTTGAGGGTGCCCTTGTAATCCGGCTGCGCGGCCTTCTCGTAGTACGCGATGAATTTCCCGTTGCCGAGGTCTTTGGTGGGCCGCATGGGCTCTGGCGTCTTCTCGACTACGGCCTCGCCCCTCTGCTCGTAGTAGCGGAGGGAGAGGTCGATGTACTCCTCGAAGTGCTTGCCCTGCGCCCGGCTCACGGCCCCTTGGTACTGCTTCATCGGGTCTTTCTTGTGGGATGTCGGTCTGTGCGTTCTCTGCATGGTCTCTCTCCTTCGTTTGGCTTCTCCGTTGTGTATCCGCCCCGCATGGCGAGCTGGTGCTCCCGCACGAGCTTGTCGATGACGCGCCCGATGCTGTTGTAGCCGGCCATATCCGCGAGGTGGCGCAGGTGGTAGTAGCTCTGGGCCGTCACGACGACGGTGATGCGCTTGGTTCCTTTCCTCACAGCGGCTTTCCTCCTTCCTTCCAGTATTCGACGAAGTAGGTGTAGCTTTTGGAGGTTCCGCGCTTCTCCTTGGCCTGCCGGACGGCGTAGCCGTTCCGGGCAAGTATCATGACGAGGGTATCGCGGTCTGCGGCTGAAACACAGTCGATTTTCCTTCGCTCATCCACTGTTGTCGCCTCCTATCATGCCGGGCGGGTGCTCCCGGAGGATGTCGTCGCCCCAGATAGGCTTGAGGCTGTCCTTCATGAAGACCGCCGCGCCCGCCTCGCGGGCCTTCTTAACAATGGCTTCCACCCATTCCCGCTTCGGCTGCTGCTTCCTGCTTCCGGGGCCCGTCATGGCCCCAATGATTACCCATCCGACGCGCTCGAAGGGGTTTTCGCCGCCGGTGGCCTCGGTGTCGAAGGGCTCCAAAAGGGGCTCGACGCTCACGAAGGTGTTTACCTTGTCCCAAAAGAAGAAAGGCATATCCGGGCCGGTGATGGTGGTTCCGTACCAGAAGTCCGGCTCCGTGGGGAGCTTTCCGGCGCTGGCAAGGTCGCAATACCGCTGCGGGTTCTTGGTGAGGAACAGGTAGGTGTGCCTCTGGGCCCGGCGGCAAGCGTCAAAGACCTGCTCTATCCAGCCGTCCGGCACCCAGCGCCCGAACAGGTCTGCCATGCTGCCGACGAAGATGGTGGCGGGGGTGAGGCGCTTCTCCGGGTATGTGAGTGTGTACTTGTGGAGCGTGGGGGCGAAGTTCTTGGGGTAAGGCGTCGAGCGCCGGTAGTTTCCCTGCCAGTCCTTGAGCTCCGTGGGCTTCTCGACGACGTAGCAGTCCACGCCTTCGTTGACAAACGCCGTGATGCCGCTCTCATCCGGGAATTCGTCAATCTTGGGGCCGAACCGCGTTGCGATGCGCCGGGCGTAGCAGTAGGGGCAATCGTGCCGGCAGCCGGTGACAGGGTTCCATGTGTGGCTGCACCACTCAATTTTCGTCTTGTGGATGTTCATGCTGGGCCTCCTTCGCTGTTTCCGGGAAGTGCGCCGCCTGCCCGACGTACTGCCGGGCAAAGGCGCTGACGTACTGGCGGCGTTCCTCCTTGGAGGTAAAGGCTGCGGGTATCTTCTCGCGGGTGAAGCTGTCCATGAACCGCTTTGCCCGCTTCTTCAAAATCCGCCTGTTCATAAGGCGTCCTTGACGATGTCCGCAAGGTGTTCGAGCTTCTCCGTCTCCGCGTCTTCGTTTTTGCCGAAGATGACGGCGAGCTGGTTGAGCATGATGGACACGTCGGCCCGCTCCTCCGCGATGCTCTCGACAATGTCGTCGTAGTCCCCTTGGTTGAAGTCTTCGTGCCGGATGTACTTGAGGAGGGCTTTGGTGAGCTCGCTCATCTCCTCGATGGCGACGAGGATTTGGGCCCGCTCGCCGAACTTCTGCACCGCCGCCTTATAGAGCTCCTCCTCGCTCACCTCAATGGTGCTTTCGTCGTTCCCGTCCAGAGATACCGAGATGTCGGATTTCAGATACAAAGCCGGGCGGACGCCGTAGTCGCCGTAGTCCGCGTGGCTGTCGTTGAGCGTCCCAGCCGAGTACACGTGGCGGACGAGGGAGGGGTAGCCTGCCCGCTCGGTGGAGTACGGCGTCGCCAGCCACCACCATCCTTCGTCGCCGAGGGGCGGGAGGATGTCGCGGTGCTGCCGGTATTCCTCCTCGGTGAGCAGGCCCACCTTCGCCTTGACGTTCCCGTAGTCCTTGAGGCCGTCGTTGCTGGTGAGGTCGATGAACTGTTCCGCGACGGCCCCTTCTCCGAAGGCGTCCTCGAGCCTCTCGAGGAATTCCCCGTTGAGGTAGGCGAGCAGGGTGCTGACGCCGAGGTCGTTGCGGTTCTTCTCATCGAAGGCCCGGCGCTCGACGATGCCGGTGGAAACGATGTGTGTGACGATGGGTAGCCCTTGGCTGCTGTTGGTGTGACCCAGCACGAGCCACTGGATGCCCGCGCCGTAGAAGGTCTGCCCGCGTTTGAGGGTTTTGAGCTTCGCTTTCATTTCGTGTTACCTCCCGTTTTTGGTTTCTTGGTTTCCGGCTCGGCGACGCAGTTGCACCGCTCCGGCCCGTTGAGGCAGGGGTTCTTGCAGTTGCCGTTCCGCTTGTAGCCGCAGTCGGCGCAGCAGAAATTTCCGTGCCGCCTGTCGCAGTTGAAGATTTTACACATTCTCGAGGTGGTCTTGCTCATACAGCCGCCTCCCCGTAGGGGTCTGGTAGGCTCCAATCCCACGTCGCCCCGGTTTTCTCGTAGGTCTTGCGGAAATGGTTCCGAAGGCCGTCCCCCTCGAAGAACAAGTAGTCCTCCGGGAGGGTTCTCCCGACACCTTCCGCGCCGCGCTGCTCTGCCTGCCACCTCTCGAGGACGTCTCTGGCGAGCGCCTCGAGCTCCGGCGTGACCGGCGAGCTCTCGTAGTAGGCAAACTGCCACGGCGTAGTGAGCACATCCGCGAGGGTCTCCCCGTATGTACCAGCGTCCAGCCGGTTGAGGGCGCACCATGCGACGGCTGCTTTTTCTGCGTCGCTGGGGACACCTCTGGCCTCCGCCAAGATGGTCTTCGCCAGCATTTCGACGTCCCTCTCGGTGTAGAGGGGCTCCGGCGTGACCGCAGGGGACGCCACAGAGGACACAGGAGGGCTTGTGACGTTGGGGCGGTATGTTTCCCCTGCCGGGGCGGCAGAGGACAGCCCGGAGACGTCAAGGCCCGCAGAGGAGTACTCTGGCAGGGTGAGCAATCCTGCCGAAAACACAATCGCCACCAGCAGCATCGCCAGTGTGACTGCGTCCTTCACCTTGCTCATTCGTAATCATCCCTTTCGTAGCGGGCCTCAAGAGCCCTTCTTTCTCGCTCCTCGAGGAGTTTCGCTTCCGCATCCTCCCCGCCGACCAGAGCGAGGAGGTCTCGGGGCTCCGCAAGTCGCCGGTAAAGAGCCTTCCGCTCCTCGTACCGCCGGTTCACTCCCTCGATGAGGCTGCGGGTTCCGTCATCGAGCCCGGCGCTGACCGCCTCGATTTTCTGGCGGAGGCTTCCGGGTAGCATCGCCTTCCGGCGCTGCCGTTCGACCTTGTCTTCGTATGCCTGCATAAATGCCACTCTGTCGAGGCCCGCCTTTGCGGCGTGGCCCCGTGCGTATGCGACGTGCATGGCGTAAAGCTGCCCGTATCCGATGCTGTCCACCGCCTCGGCAATAGTCCTCGGGAGGGCCCGGTAGATGTCCCCGTGGTTGTACTCTCCCTCGGTGTCGAGGTACTTAGAGACGACCTCCCATGCTTCGTCCGGCGGTATGATGTCCGGGTGGGCGATGCGTGTCATAATCTCGCGTATCTCCGCGATGGACGGCGGCCACTTCGACGTGCTGATGTGCTCCTTGACCGCAAGGGCAACGAGCCCGGCGTCGTCCTCGGAAAACATATCGGCCCAGATGGCTACCATCGAGCGGATGTGCTTTTCGTCCCGGAACTTGTCGAAGTTCGGGTAGGCCGTCGTGATAATTCCGATAACCTTGATGGTCTCCTCCCGCGTCAATATCCGTCGCCTCCTTCTTCGCCGAGCATGGCCTCAAGGACGCCGAGGGTGTCCGGCCTGCCGCCGGGCCCCCGTGGGGGCGGCGGGGGAGGATAGTCCTCCGGCCCGTCGTACTGGTTCTCCCACGACTTGCTATTCAGCCATGACGCAGGGTGCGGGGTGTATCTGGTTTCCCGGAAGCGGGTGTCACACCGCTTGGCCGTCTCGACGGCGGCGACGATAGTGTCTGTGAGCTCCTCACTCGGTTCTATCTTCGCCCATGCCTTTTCGGCGTCGCCGATGCTGACCTTCCTGGGGTATATAGCCCAGAAGCGATTGAAGCGGGCCTCTTGGGTCTTGGACAGGGTGGACGGTTTACGCCTGCGGGGTCTGGGCGGCTCCTCCTCGCTGAAATCCGGGTCTACGCCGGGCGATTCGGGTGGCTGGCCCACATCATCCCCCGAAGGGGGGTAAGGGGGGTTATCCTCCTCATCCTCTTGCTTGTCCTTTCCTAATCCTTTATCCCTTCCTTTATCCTTTATGGCTTCTGGTTTGCTTCCGGGTTGCTTCGAGTTGCTTCCGTTTTGATTGTTGTTTGCTTCGCGCTTGCTTTTGCCTCCCTTGCGGCCTGCTTCCGCTCTCGCCTTGCTCCTGTCAAGCACAGGCTTAACAAAGGCGAAGCAGCTCTTTGGGACGCCGGAGATGGTAGGCTCCGTGTCGTTGAGCGCGTACTCTATGAGCGCGTCGTAGAAGGCGAGGCGCTGTTCGTCGTCCAGCTCTTTCGCCCCTTCGTAGTAGCTGCGGAAGAACATGAAGCCTTCGCGTGCTTCATCCGGCACTTGGGTTCACCTCCTTTGGAGGAAGGGGGAGGCGGGCCTCCCCTCATTCCATAGACACGCTGCTGCCGTTCTCTCCGCCCTGCACGATGATGTTCTGCGGGAACCGCGCCTTCATGGTGGGGTCGTGGCTGATTGCGAGAATTCTCATTCCGGGGTTCCGGGCTGCCATATTGGCGAGGGCGTCCGCGTATGCCTCGGTGCCGTCGGCGTCGAGGAAGGGCGGCTCGTCAATGAACAGCATTCCGAGCTGTACGCCTGCCCGGCGGGCCTTGACGTCTGCGAGGCCGAGCGTGACGGCCAGCGCGATTTTGACCTTCTCGCCGCCGCTGTGGCTCTGGTAGGGCCTGCTGCCGCCGGTGATGCTGTTTATCCACACCTCGAGGCTGTTCACGATTTTCTGGGTGCTCTTTTGCTCCTTCTCGGTGCGGATGTCAACCGCCATGCGCCCGCCCGTCATTGCCGCGAGGATGTCGTTTGCCCGGTGCATAATCTCGGGGACGACGCCTCGGATTATCATGTACTGGATGCCGTCGAGCCCGAACGCCTGCACGAGCGTCTGGTAGTCGTTGAGGGCTCTGGCGATGGCCGTAATGTCCTTGCGGTACTCCCCGGCCTGCTCCTCTGCCTCGGCGATGGCGTCGAGCTTCGTTCTGGTGCCGCCCTTGCTGGCCGAGAGGGCGTTGACGGTTTCCGTGAGCTCCCTGCGGCGGGCCGTGAGGGCCGCCAGTGTGCTGCCGCCCGTTTCTGCCGGTATCTTGCTGCGGATGGCCGCCGCCTCGACGGTGGCTGTCGCCTGTTTCTGCTTGAGCTGCTCGATGTCCGCCTCGAGAGAGGACACCTGCGGACGCAGGGCGTCCGCTGTGGCCGATGCCGCCCTACACTGGGGTAAAGTGTCGGCCAGCGCCTTCTTCGCGTTTAAGGACGCTCTGGCGGCCTCTGCGCGAGTGTGGGCTTCGCGGTACTGCGGGAGGGCCGCGTTTGCCTCCTCGATGGCCTTCGTGGTCTCGCGGATGCGGGCCTCCTCGGTCTCGATGGTCTTGGTAAGCTCCTCGACGAGCGTTTCCGCTGCCGCCAGCTTTGGAGCGAGGCCGGCGAGCTGCCGGTGCCCGGCTTCCTCCGCCGCAATCTCCTCGAGCTCCGCTGCCGGGTCTCCAATGGCCGTATATGCGGCCTTCGCCTGCTGGAAGGCGGCGGTGAGCCGCTCGTACTCGGTCTTTGCCGCAGCGCGGTACCCATTGAGCCCAGCCCGGAGCGTTTCGAGGCTGTCCTTTGCCGCAACGGCGTCTTTGAGGAAATTGCAGGTCGCGTTCTCCGGGGCCGGGCATCCGCTGTCTTCGAGCAGGGCCGCCCGTTTGGCGTAGTAGGCGATGCGCTCCTCCCGGCGGGAGATTTCCGCCTTGACCTCTGCGAGCTGGGCGTCTCTGGCCGCCTTTGCCTCGAGCACGGCTTTGTGGGCCTGCTGGAAGCTGCGGAGCCGGGCCTCCGCGTCCGCCCTCCGGGTGCCGAGGGCCTCGATGGCTCCCTGTGCCTGCCGGATGTCCTCGCCCTTGGCGATGATGGCCTCTGCCTCGGCGATGGTCTGCCGGGCGCTTTGGATGGCGCGGTCTGCGGTGATGAGGGTTTTCTCCTTGTCGGCGATGCTCTGGATGCAGGCCCTCATCTTCTCCTCATCCGGGGCCGCCGCCTCGATGACGGCGCGGGCCTGCTCGACGGCTGCTGCCGCTTCCTCTGCTGCCGGAGCGGCTGCGGCGAGCGTCTCTGCGTTGGAGAGCTGCGCCTTTACTGCGGCGAGCCGGTTGCCCTTGTCGGTAATGTCGGCCCCCGTGGCCGATGCTTCTTGCTCCTTGGCCTCCGCCTGCTTGGTGAGTTCCTCTCGCATGGCCTCGCTGCGCTGCGCGGCGGCGATGGCCGTCTCGAGGGTCTCTGCCTCTTTCTGTGCGGCGGAGATTTTGTCGTCGTACTGCCCGAGCTCAGCTTCGAGCTCTGCCTTCGCGGCGATTTGCTCCTCGAGGATGGAGAGGCGCTCGCGGGTAGCGGCAATCTTCCGGCGCTGCTCGCTGGCCCCGTCCTTGGCAAGGTCTTCGAGCCGGCCATAGATGTCCAGCCCGAGGAGGGCCGAGAGAACTTCCATGCGCCTGTCGCTGCTGGCCTCGAGGAATAGGCCGTAGGCGTCCTGCCGGATGAGCGCCACGGAGCAGAAGGTGTTGCAGTCCATTCCGAGGACGCGCTCGATGCGGGCCTGCGTCAGCTTCATGGTGGTGTCGCTTTCGTCCAGCCATTCGCCGGTCTCGGGGTTGCGCCGGTGGATGGCGAGTGTGCCGCGCCCGCTCTTGGTTCTGGTGCGGATGACGCGATAGGTCTCCGCCCCCATGCCGAAGGTGAAGGTGATGGCCCCACTCTTGGTGCCGTCCCGCACCCAGCCGCCGATGTCTTCCTTTCGGGTCTGCTCATAGAGGCAGTCGGCGATGGCATCCATAAAGAGGCTGCTCTTTCCGACGCCGTTCTGCCCGTTCACCATAGCCATGTGAACGTCCGAAAAGTCGAATTCCGCCTCGGTGTAGCTGCGGTAGTTCTTGACCTCGATGGAGATGGGGGCGAAGTTGCCGGTGCGCTTGTCGGCGTCCCTGCCGTCGTCTGCCTTCTTGATGAGCGGGGCAGCGAGCTCCATGAGCCGGGCCGGCTCCTCCGGCGTGACCTCGAGCTTCTTGAGGTAGCGTTCGAGGGCCTCTGTGGGGCCTTCGTGCTCCGTGACCTCGCTTTCGCCGGCGACGTCTTCGACGTCCTCCGGGAGCACCTCTGCGACATAGAACGCGCCCGCCGCCAGCAGTTTCTTTTGCAGGTCGGCTTTGTTGAGGGCCTTTTCCTGCTCTGCGGTGCAGTTGTAGCGGACGCGGACGATGGCGTCCTTGAGCGGCTCCGGCGCTTCCGGGAGTTCTCCGCTGGCCGTGAAGGCGGTGACGTCCTCCGGCCCCATGCGGTAGGTGTAGTGCTGACGCTCCGGCGTCTGGTCGAACTTTGTCTCAACTGCGGTGCCGGGTTCTCCGACGGGGGAGGTGTAAATCCGATGGAGCCAGAAGCCGTGCTTGACACCTTCGTCGTTGAAGTTGAGCTGATTGGGGCTGCCGCAGTAATAGGCCGGGGTATTGCACGGGAGTTTCTGCGGGCGGTGGATATGCCCGAAACAGGCGAGGTCTACGCCGGTGCTGTCGATGGTCGAAGGGAGTATGACAACGTCCTGCCCCGCGAGGAAGGTGCTGCCGTTGTCGGCCTCGCTGCCGGCGACGGTGTAATGGGCCACGAGGATGCTCGGGATGCTCTTGTCGAGCTCGGTGGACAGCCCGAGCAGAACGTCGTTGATGAGCGCGGTAGCGTTGCGGTTCTCGGTCTCCTTGTCCGCTCCGGGGCAGAACAGCCGTAGGCGGCCTTTGTCGAAGCCGGGGAGGGCCAAAATCTGAACCGGCCCGGCGCTGGTGGTGAGTTTCTCGATGCCCGGCGCGGTGTAGATGTGGAGGTTCTTTTCGTCCTTGGTGATTTCCCGTACAGTCTCGAAGGCGCGGGGGTTGTCGTGGTTCTCGGTGCCGAACAGCAGGACGACGTGCTCGCTGCTGCGGCACAAAGGCCGGATGAATTCGGTGATGGCGTCGTTCACGTCGTCGAGGGCGGTGTCGGCCCAGACGCGGGAGCGGTTGAATAGGTCTCCGGCGATGATGGTGACGTTTGGCGTCTCCGTCGCGGCCCGCTGCGCGATGTACTTCATGCAGGCGATGGTGTCCTGTCTGCGGGCGTTTTTACCGTCCCGAACCGGCCCCGTAAGGTCTCCGAGGTGGATGTCGGCGGTGTGCAAAATCTTCATGTAAATCCCCCTTTAGCGAATGGTCATAGAGAGGTTGTAGATATACTGGCCGCATCTGACGCAGCGGTCTTTCTTCCTCCAAAATCCAAGTTTTTTCATTCCCCGGACGCTGCCGGTGTGGTGGATAGACGGATGGCGGTCTTTCTGTGCTTGGGTGAGGCGTTCGTACTTCATGACGGGGCTCCCTTCTTTTCGGAGGCGACGGTGAGGGCCACGGCGAGCTCATTGAGCATATCTCTGATGGCCTCGGCGTCCTCGACGAGCTCGCGGGCCGTGGCCGGGACACCGTTCTTCCCGCGCCCCTCAATCCAGAGCTCAACGTGCTCATCTACGTCGAAGCCGTCGGCGTACTCACGGACGTTCTTGACGAAATTCCCCTTCTGAACGCCGAAGATGAAGTCTTCTCCGGCGGGTGAATACTTTTCGAGCTCCACATAGTCTTCCTCCGGGTCATCGTGGACGCGCCAGTCGAGCGCCTCGCATACGGCGATGTGCTGCTCCGTCATGCTTATCGGCCTCCTCTCGCGGCCTTCTCCGCCTTCTGGCAGCGGGTGCAGAGGCAGCGTCCGAACTTGCGCTCGCTGTACCCTTTGATGTTCTCGGGCGTCCAGATGCGTCCGTCCTTTGCTCTGGTCTCGACGATTTGCTCTCCGCAGTCGTCGCAGAAGATGGCGTCCGGGTCATCGAAGTCCGGGGCGTCGTCCGGCTCCTCCGGCATACCTCCGGCCTCGTAGCCGCCGTCGGCTCCGTCGTCCGGGATGACCTCTGCCGTCGTCTGGGCCGCCGGGAGGGCTGCTCTCGGTGCTCCCGCGCCCTCAAACAGCATCCCCATCGACTGCAAGTAGTTGGAGGCGACAGCCTCCTTGATTTCCGGGGCGTCGAGATTGGGGACGACGTGTGCGATGATGAAGGGCTTGCGAAGCTCCGGGAGGGAGTAGGTCGCCGCGAGACCGAGGGCTGCGCGGAGCGCCCGCATGAATGCCTTGCTTTCTGCCATCGCCGTCCGATGCGGGAGGAACCGCTTGTATTGGGCCTCCGTCATGCTCTCCTTTTCGGCTGCACAGTCGATTTCCTTAGTCGCCTTCATGAGGCGGAATCCGCCGGAAGGCTCCGGGACGCGGATGGTAACGGTGACGGCCACGTCGTAGCGGGCCGGGCAGGTGCCGCAGGCTTTGGGCTTCCCGACGGCGCGGGCCATGTCTACGCACCTCTTACAGCCGTCCGTCATGCCGCTCTCGGTCTCGACGATGCTGATGTTGGCCGCTGCGGCCAGCTTCATGCCGCCGACCTTGGTGATGGCGTACTTGCCGCTACTCTTTTCTCGGTAGATGTCCTTGCTGTTCTCTGGGTCTGCCACGTCGAGCTGCACCTTGTTCACGATGATGCGCTGCAGGTTGCTCATGACCTGCATGGTGGTGACGGGGATGAGGACATTGAACTTGTCCGGGGGGTATTCATTGAGCTGGACGATGGTGCCAGTGATGTTGTTGTTCATGGTGGTCTCCTTCCTTGACACACGGCCTTCACCGTGCTATACTGACCGTAGTTTCATTTCACAAGGGCCGTTTCCGTTGCAGCGGGGCGGCTCTTTTCCGTCTCTCGGCTCATCGCCCAGAGAAGCATATCGGTAATAGTCTCCTCGAGGGAGCGCAGAAACGCAAGTGCGGTGTCGAAGTCTGCGCGTTCCATGTGGTCTACAATTCCGTCGTCGGCAATGCTTTCGAGCTTGTCGGCGATTTCTTTTGCCTTCTGGAGCCTCTGGCTGACGCGAAGGGCGGCCCACGGAAGGTCGCGGTCTACTGCCCGCTTGCCGGTCTTCTTTCCGACGGGGCAGCTCGCGCAGTAGCGGAGCATGATGTCGGGTCTCTGGTAGCCCTCTGCATATCGGATGATGTCGTCCGGGGAGACAGGTACGTCGCCTCGCTCATGCCGCCCTATGGTCTCGGGCGAATAGTTGAGCTTGATGGCTGCCGTGTCTCGTGACGCATATCCGGCCTGCAAACGTGCATCACGGAGGTATGTTAAGGCTGCTGACGTTGCTGCTGTTGACAAGCCGATTCACTCCTTTTCGGGGTATAATGGGACAGGAGTTGAGGGTTGTGCCTCGGCGGTTGGCTGGATGGACTTAATCCTCTTGAGAGCCCGGATAGCGTTGTCTGTAAGCTGTCTCTGCCACACGCCCTGCGAAGGTGCCCATTTGAAGGCTTCGCTTTTGAGTTCACTGCGGGTATCCTCGTCTGGCTTGCCGTCGAAGATGATTTGGATGCGGTTGGCTTCGATGTTGAACTTGACCTCGCCGCCGTCGAAGTGCCATCCCTCCGGCGCTGCGCCGCTGGCCTTCTTCTCGAGCTCCTCAATGCGTTGACGAATGCGCCGGATGTTCGCATTATTGTTCGAGAGAAGGTAATTGGCGTATCCGACGCGCCCACAGAAGTCCGGGTCGCGGAGTTCTCTGATTTCCTCTGTGGTAAATCCAAGCTCGAACAACTTGGCATCGCCCTTTGAGGTGTCTTTGATGCGGATAGCCGCATTGGCTGCCTTCATCCGCGTTTGTAGCTGCTCGAGGCTTTCGAGTTTAGCCTTGAGCTTGAGGATGGCGTTCGGGTCATCGCTGCTGATTCCGCCCCTGCCGGTTCCCCGAATTTTGTCGAGGATGGCTTCTACGCGCTTGTACTCCTCCATGTTGCGGTCGCGGGCTGCGTTCTGCTTCTCTTTCTTTCTGACAGGAAAATTGCTGCCGCCGGTGACGAGGATGGAAGGACATCGGGTCTCAATGGCGTATCCGGCGTTAAGAACTTCCGCGAGCTTGCAGGCGTAAATGTCAAGGAGGTGGTCGATGGTGTCATGATACATGGGGTCGGTTGTGGATTTCTGATGCTCGGCGATGAGGGCGGCTTTGTCAACCTGTGCCCGGTAAGAGGCAGTTGCGCTGCCTTCCCTATATTCGGAAAAGCTGTTCATCTCTTTGGCTCTGCGGGCGACGTCCTCGTTGATAGGGTAGTAGGTCATGTCGCTTGTCTCCTTTCTCGAATGGAAATGGGTTCCTCTGTAGCCCCGATGAAGCAGTTGCCGCAGTACTTCCAGTTCTGGCCCTCCTTAACGAAGGTTGGGAAGGTGCCGCGCCAGTGGCCGGTCTCCGGGTCGAATTCGTGGCTGTACGGCTCGCCGACCTGCAGGAAGCCGCGCTCCATCTTGGCGGGAGGGAGGACGTCGCGCATATCATCGACGATGCGCTCCTCGACGTAGTCTCCGGGCTGCGCCGCCTTGCTAAAGTCCCCGGCGGCCTCCCAGTCCGCATAGGTCACGATGCGCCGCTCGCTCTCCTCCGGCTGCTGCTTGCAGTCGCAAATTTCTCCGGGGTCGAGGGCCGCTCCGCAGTGGTCGCAGAAATAGTTGTGCATGGTCTGGTCTCCTTTCGTCTCTGGTGGCCTCCGATGGCCGTCCAGCCTCGAAGCTGCCAGCCAAATACGGGGGCGATGATGATGTAGAGTGGAATGAAAAGTTCTCCGCCGGGGAGGCCTGTGCGGGCCCCGAGGGCGTCGATGCCGAGGATGATGAGCCGGGCCGCGACGGCCCCCATGAGGATGATGAAAGTCATGCGGTAGAAGGGTGCGAGGCGCTTACTGGCCTGCCGCCTTGCGCGTCGCCTTGGTCTTGCCATTGTGCTCTCTCCTTTCCTTGGTCTGCCGTGGAGGTTGGTCGAGGAGCTCATCGCCGCAGTAAAATTTCTCGCAGAACCGGCGGCGGGGTACTCTCCCGGCGATGGTCTCATAGCCTTCCGCCTCGAGCTCGCGGTTTATCTTCCGCATAATCTGGTAGGCCTTCGACTGTGAGATGCCGAGGATTTGCATGACGTCCTCCACGAAAAGAAATTTCGCTGTGGTGCTTCTCATCGTGGGTGCGCTCCTCTCTTTAGCTGCTGGCCTTCTGGGCCTCGTAGTCCGCCATGAACTGGCGAACCTTGGGGATGAGCTCATGCCCGGCGCAGCGGCCAGTCGTACACTCGATGAGGGTGCTGCGCTTGACGTCTGCGCCGGTTGCGACATCCCGATAGGTGAGGCCGTAGGTGGCACAGAAGGCCATGAGCTCGACGCCGAAGTCGTTCTTGGGCTTCTTCCGTACTGCCATTGTGGGGTTTCCTCCTTTCCTTCTTTGTGCGCCTTGCGCGTTTGGTGTTTCTGTGGTAGAATGGTTCAATGGATGGGTGTGTCTGGCCGTTCGTAGTAGGCCGGGTCGTATTTGGCGGTCTGCTTGATGATGAGCTGGAATTCAGAGCCGTCCTCCATCTGAATGAGGACGCCTTTGTCGGTGTCGCTGATGCCTGCGTCCTTGAGGGTCTTGCAGATGGCTACCTTGTTGAGGACGGTGTCCTCAAATCCGTAGAACCGGGCCAGCAGATACCAGAGGCCGTCTTGGATGATTTCTTCGCTCATGGTGTTCACCTCCTTTCACGGTGCTTATCTGACGTTTTTTGGGTCTGGTTCCTGCGGGGGGGGACATGTATACTGTCAGAGATTTCCTTGAGCTGTGCCTCGTCTATCTCGGCAACAGCAAGAATGTCGTCCGCTGTGAAGTAGTCAAAGCCGGAGCTAAGTTTCTCGAGGATAGCCTTGCGGATAATTTCTTCCCTGTCTTTTATCATTCTGACACCTCCCTTCCGTGGCGCGTTTTTGCGCCGTTTCTGTTTGGTGTCTTTATAATATCCCAAAGTTTTGGGATTGTCAATGATTTTTCCAAAAGTTTTTGGATTTTATGAGGTGCTGTATGTACGAAGCAACTGAAATTGCAAATAGGATTAAGCTCCGCGCGAAACAACAAGGCCTACAATTAAAAGTTGTCTTGGAGGAGTGCGGGTTAAGCAAGAATGCCATTTCCTCAATGCTTTCCGGTGGTTCGACACCAAAGTCCGAAAATCTCGGGAAGATAGCTGATGCCTTAAACTGCTCCGTAGACTATCTGCTCGGCCGGACGGACAATCCAGAAGTGAATAGGTAATTCCCCCTTGACGCTTACTCTCAACGGCGTTTGTCTGTGCAGCTTCTGTCGTCGTCGCCTCCTTCAAGGTCTTCCGACGGGATGATGGTACGCTCGGTGATGTTCCCGTAGGTGTAGCCGTTGTCGTTGCGGAGGTAGATGGGGCGGTCTTCGTCGAATTCCGAGAGGATTTCGATGAGCTCGCCGACGGTGAGGGTCTTGCCGCAGTCATCCGGGGCGTAGCCGCTCCGGCGGCCTTCGATATAAAGCGCGTTCATGGTGTTCTCCTTTCTGCGGGCCGGGGTTATTAGGCCCCGGCGACGATGTAGTCGTACAGTTTTGCTTTGAGGCGGATGACCTCGGCCTCAGCTTCCTCAGCCCGGCGCTGGTACTCTCCGATGTCGTTGCGGGCTTCGTCGCACTGCTTGGCGTTGTGGATTGCGATTTCTCTGGCGCTCTCAAGCTCGCTCTTGAGGGATGCGTGTTCGCTCCGAAGTTTATCGAGTTCGGCGCTGAAGCTGTCGGCTGCCGCCTTGAAATGGGCTGCATCTTCCCTTGACTGCTCATACCGCTCTTTCATGCTGTCGGCGAAGTCGTTTTCGATGTTCTCCGCCGCAATCTCGAAGCAGCCGGCGAAGGCGGTGGCGATGTAGCTGTCCGGGCCGAGTTCCGCAACGATTTTGCGGATTTTCTCGAGGGCGGCCCGTTCCTGCTGCTTGGTGGCGGGGGCGTCGCTGCTCACGAGCTCTACGCTGGTGATGGTGCCGTTCCCGTGACGGTAGACCTCCTTGAAGTCCCGCCGGGCCTGCGCCTCGCTCGGAGCGGTGAAGTTGTCCGAGCCGACGGTGCCGTTCTCGCGGGTGAAGGTGATTTTGTAGGTGTTCATGTGGGCTCCTTTCTCATGCGGCGGGCCTTGGCGGCCCGTGTATGGTGGGCGGTTTTGGTTGCCTTCTTCGTTTGGTGTGCTTTAATTATAGTCCGCATTTGAGGATTTGTAAAGCCCTTTTTCGGATTTTTTCAAACATTTTTTTAGCAGGCGTCCTCGTCTGCGGATTGGAGGAGCTAAAATGACGATTTGTGAGAGAGTTTTCTCCCTCTTGGCCTCTGATGGCCGAGACCAAAAAGACCTCGCCATGCACATCGGCGTTTCGACGCGCACGGTGAGCACATGGAAAACGCGGGGGACAAATCCGGGGGCCGAGTACATCGCCGGCATCGCGGAGTTCTTTAGCGTTTCCACCGACTACATCCTCACCGGGGAGGAGCGGCAATACTCCGTCTCCCCGGCTGACGAGGAGGTCTTGAGCGCCTACCACGCCCTCAAGAGGCCGGAGCAGGTCTATATTCTGGGCGAGATGTACCGCCGGGCCGGGCTGGTTCCTTCGCAGCCCGCCGGCGATGAGAGCAAAAAAGCTGCCGAGCCCGAGGCTTCCATCGGGTCGGCAGGGTGATTTATTTGGATTACCCTCTTGGAGGTGGTGACGAGTGAAGGTTGGGTATCTTCGCTGCGCGGCCTGTGGGGCCGAAACAAATTGTGTCGAGCTGACCGCCGGGCTCTGCCCGGCCTGCAAAGATGAGCGCGTCCGGGAGCTCTCGCTCCTTCACCGCCGGTATGACCGTGCTATTCTGGCCGGAGACCTCTCCGCCGCTTCGCTGGCTGCCGATGAGGTGGAGGGCTATGAGCGTGTCTGGGGGCTCCGGCTGCTTGCTGCGCCCTCTGTGGCTCAAATGCGCCGCGCCATAGCTGGCGCTTCGGAGGGCGATGCCTATGGGGCTTGAACAACAGGTATGGTCGCTTTCCGACGGGAAAAGGCTGCGGGAGGTGAAGGCTCCGAGCGAGAAGCAAATTGAAGACTTGCTCGCCGCGAACATCGAAATTCTCGACGCCGGTTGGCTGGTGATAGGCCGGCAGGTGAAGACGGAAGGCGGCGGCTTCATTGACATCCTCTGCATCGACCAGCAGGGGGCCTTGGTGGTCGTCGAGCTCAAACGTGAGCTGACGCCTCGAGAGGTAACGGCGCAGGCCCTTGACTACGCTTCCTGCGTCTCCGTCTTCACGGAGGCCCAGATAGCCGAGACCTACATGGCATACAGCCGGAAACTGGGGCGGCCCGAAACGCTTGACAAGGCGTATGAGCGGAAATTCGGGATGAAACTGGACGCCGACGCCTTCCGGGGCGACGCTGGCCGGAATGAGGTGAAAATCGTCGTCGTAGCGACGCGCATGGACGGCAGCACCGAGCGAATCATCGAGTATCTGTCCGAAGCCTTCAAGGTGAATATCAACATCCTGTTCTTCTGCGTCCTCGAGTACAACGGCTCCTTGCTGCTGTCTCGGGCGTGGCTCCGCGAGCGCGAGGAGCTCGCTGCTGCGCCCGCCGTGGGCCGCCGTGAATGGAATGGGGAATACTTCTTCAATTTCGGCGACAGTGAGAGCCGCAGATGGGAGGAGGCCCGGAAGTACGGCTTCATCTGCGGTGGCGGTGGGAAATGGTATCACCAAGTCATTTCCTCTATCGAGCCGGGCTCGCGGGTCTGGGTTCGCATTCCGGGCTCCGGCTACGTCGGCGTCTGCACCGTCCGCGAGAAGGCTGTCCCGGCCCCGGAGGCGGTTCTCTCCGTTGATGGGAAGGACGTCCCCTTCCTTGAGCTCCCGCTCAAGGGCCATTATCATCGGGACAGAACCGACTATGACGAGCAGGAATTTATTGTGAAGGTGGATTGGGAAGTCTCCGTCCCGAAGGATGAGGCTGTTCACGAGTTCGGCTTCTTTGGCAATCAGAATATCGCCTGCCGCCCCACGGCTCCGAGCTGGGAGTTTACCCTTGACCGCCTAAAATCTGTCTGGGGTCTCCGTCGGGATGGAGGTGGTGCCGATGCCAGTTTACAAGGATGATGAGCGCGGGACGTGGTACGCCTCTTTCTACTACACCGACTGGCAAGGCCGCCGGAAACTCAAGAAGAAGCGCGGGTTTGAGCGCAAGAAGGACGCGCAGGAATTCGAGCGTGAGTTCCTTGCGAAGCAAGAGCGTTCCTGCGATATGACCTTCGCCTCCCTTTGGGCGCTCTATTGTGAGGATATGACTTCCCGCCTGCGGGAAAATACCCTACAAAGCAAAAAATACCTCGTAGAGCGGCACATTCTGCCGTTCTACGAGGCTCTAAAGGTGAATGAGATAACTCCCGCCCATGTGCGGAAATGGCAATCTGAGCTGCTGTCAAAAGGGTACGCGCAGACCTATGTGAAGACGATAAACAATCAGCTTGTCGCCGTGCTGAACTATGCCGTCCGCTACTACGGCCTGCCTTCAAATCCCTGCCATGTCGCCGGGAGCGTGGGCCGGAAGAACGCCGACGCGATGAAGTTCTGGACGAAGGAACAGTTTGAGGCTTTCCTTGCCTGTGTGGAGCGCCCTTCTGCCCGCGCCGGGTTCTCCTTGCTGTTTTGGACAGGTATCCGCATCGGGGAGCTGCTCGCGCTTACGCTCAATGACTTCGACTTCGAGAAGAAGACGCTTTCGGTCTCAAAGTCCTTCCAGTCTATAAAGGGCCGGGAGGTTATCACCGAGCCGAAAACGCAAAAGAGCAAGCGCGTTATCCCTCTGCCGGACAAGCTCTGCGCCGTGGTGCAGGAATACACCACGCGCCTCTATGACTACTCCCCGGACGAAAGGCTTTTCCCGTTCACAAAGTCCTTCTTTCACAAGGAGATGGAAAAAGCCTGCGCGGCCTCCGGCGTCGAGAAAATCCGTCTGCACGACCTCCGGCATTCTCACGCCTCGCTGCTCATAGAGATGGGGGCCCCAATACTCCTTGTCTCTGAACGCCTCGGGCATGAGGACGTTGAGACTACCCTTCGTACCTACGGGCACCTCTATCCGAACAAGCATGAGGACACCGTAAAGAAGCTGGATGACCTCATGAAATAGCCCCTTCGGCCCGTGGTATTACCGTGGCATTTGGGCCTTTCGGCGGCTTGCCGCTGGCATTACTTTGGTATGAAAAAATCCTCGGGAGCCGTGCAAAAAGTCCGCATTTGAAGTAATATATGTAACAAAACGCGGATTATAGAGCGTCAAACGAGGGTTAACAAACTTCATCCGTAGAGTGGGAATGACCGTCAAAAGGTTGCAAACCCGCATGAATACAGGCTTTTTTGCCCGTCCACATGGCTCTTGATACTGGATTGATACTATTCGTGTCCTCCCGGTACTCTCAAGAGAATAATCCCAAAAGGACAAGCAAAACCGCCCTGCTGAACGACAAATTCAGCAGGGCGGTTTTTTGCTTGTCTTATTTATTTTTTCCAGGTTACATAATACTGGCGTTCCTTACCATCGTCACAAGTAGCGGGCCAGTTCAGTTTCCATTCAAAGTATTCGTCCCTGGTGATCTCCCCAGCGTCAAGTTCCTGCTGGCGCAATAGCCATTCGTGCATGAACTCGTCCACAAGTCCGTACTGAAAGTAAATCCCCACGGGAGGATGGATGGGCCAGTCGTCGTTGTCATTGTAGCGCACGCTGGTATCATCGGAGGCCCCTGTCTTACCGGGATTGCGGACAAGCTGGAACAGGCGGATAGCGCCTGGGCTGTCCTCGTCCAGCCAGAAAAATGTCCGCATGAAGTCCTCGGCAGAGCCGGGGGCAATGGTGTAGAAGTTCTGGCGGTCTACCCGCAGCGCCTCGGCCATCTTGTCCAGCAGCTCCCGTTTTGGGACACGGTAATTCGTCTCATACTGGGCGATCCGGTTGTCCGCACCCTTTTCCTCCAAACCGATGGCAAGGCCCAATTCCTTTTGCGTCATACCCCGAAAGGTACGGATTTTCTTGATTTTATCCCCTACGGTCATATCATTCACCGCCTTTGAGGATAGTATAGCGCAAAAAAGCGAAATATGCAAGATATATATTAACAAAAAAGCGAAATAAATTCTTGACATTAGCATAGATGTTAATGTATAATGACAATGCAAATATTAACATATTTGCGAAACTAAAATAAGGAGGTGTTGACCATGGAAAAGGAGCTGTTTGTGAGAGC
>CDZQ01052588.1_pt1 | contig 59915 bp, 55 predicted proteins | sample 554831 | NCBI WGS metagenome assembly CDZQ01 (sample SAMEA3182112, study PRJEB8094) | gut metagenome | biome: human; feature: gut; material: Stool; isolation source: human stools | place: Canada | collected 2013-05-06 | reverse complement strand
GTGAGCAGCTTTCTTTCTCGTTTTCTGCACTCATTTGCTCATTCCTCCTTTCCAGGTTGTACTTAAGACTCCTATTGATTCGGTCCTTCACTTCTCAGCTACTATGACCTCTGCTGACTTCTGTGTGTTCAGCGCTACCTTACGATAGCGGTTACCCTTTTCAAGGCGTCTCACACAGCCCTCCCTGGGTACCACACGTTTCTTTCTCTCCATCTATCTGCCGCATTTACCATGCATGATTCCGTGTAGCTATCGGGCTTCATCTTGTCAAGCAGACTTACCCTCATGCATAGCCTCTTATGCGATTTCTGTTCGTCAGACCAGAGATTTGCCCGTGGGTTAGTAGGTTCCCCACATCCGGCTTCCTTCAGATTTGCAGTCACCTGCAACACCCTTGCCTTCGGCTATATCCTTCCCACTACCGGGCGGATTCGGGACTTTCACCCGTTAGAAACGTGCGCCGCCAGGCGCACTTGAAAGAAGGCAATCGCCCACGCCCTGCGGTTTGAGCAATTGCCCTCTGTATTGCCCTCTAAATTGCCCTATGCCCGAACGACAATACTAGATTCTGTCTTTATCTATCCATCCGGTCACTTGGCCGCTGATACCTACCCTGGACTTCAGATTAGTTATTCTCAGTCTTCCTCTCACTACCTCATCATCCCACAGATAATAAGTTCCCGTAACATGCGTTGAAGGAACTTTGCTGGTCGAAGCAGCGTATAGAGGAACTGCCGAAAGCTTTACTGCCATGCCTGGAACATATTTTTTGCCTGAAGTGCCTGAATCGACCTGGCCGGATGGCGCTGTTCCTGATGAACCGGTTGAACCTGAGCCTGACGAACCTGAGCCGGCTGAACCTGAGCCTGACGAACCGTCTTCTTTAAAGCTGACACCAAAATATTTACATATTCCCTTAGCCAGCGCCTTTCCCACCATTTCAGGTTTGTGGATGAATTCGTCGCAATCTTTTTGGTTGGTGTGAAAGCCCAGCTCACAATACATCGATTTGGCTGTAGGCACATTTATTTCATATAAATCAGTTCTCTTAGCGAACTTTGCTTTGAGTTTTCCCGGATACACAGCCTCTACCGACGGCGCTACATCGTTGAAAATCTCTCTGTAAGTGTCGTTGTCTCTGTAAAACATAAACATCAGATATCTGACCGATTCATCGCTGAAAGCGTTGGTGTGAATCGGCACGTGAAGAGCAGCTTTTTTTGAATTGGATTCACTGCATCTTTCGGCCATGCTTTGAGAAGCTTTTGCGACTATAACGTCAAAACCGTTATTTTTAAGATGCTTTGCACATGCTTCCGCGATAGGTCTTGTATGCTTATCCTCATAGCATCCGGACTTTTTACATTTGTTTGCTCCTACTCCGTGATTGGATGGGCTAAGATATATTAATTTCGCCATAAATTCTCCTTTCTGTTTCCGTGCAAATGCAGTCGATACTATGCAAATGCACTTGATAATATATATATGCTGATGCCTTCAAGCGGGTTATGCAGTTCTCCGCCAGCAATACGCCACTATATAAGGAGGCATGTTTTCGTGAGCGCCGCTGCCGCCTGCAGATGCGGCAGTGCCGCTGACAGTGTGAGTGTGAGCTCCTGTGGATGTGGTGCTGCCAACTGAAGAAGATGCTCCTGTAGCAGCTTTATGCACAGACCAGGAACGAGTTCCGCTGGTCGTATAATTAGCATCCAAGTCGCAGTTTATTTTATGTGTATGTGCACCCTTAGAAGCCGCTGTTCCGCTGACCGTATGAGTGTGAGCAGGCATTTGTGAAACCGTAAGCTTGACTGTAGACGCCCCTCCTGTTGCTCCCACCTTATATGTGCTTCCTGCTGCCAACACAAATCTATCACTTATCTGCGTCCAAGTTCCGCCAAATAATGTGGCCGGGCTTGTGGCTGAAGAGCTCCAATAATATGAACCTACCGGATAAGCAAAGTTGAGCAACAAATTGCTTAACGACGTAAAGCCGTCGCTGTCTTTGCTGCAAGCGTTTATGATGGCTGCAGGGAAGCCCGCCTGGCTCAAATTTATGGAAATTCCGCCGTTGAGTTTGGCCGGAAACTCAGACACCAAGCCTTCTGTAACAGGGTGGCCTCCAAAAGTGACGCCCTTGTTGTCAGGCAACATAGACATATTGACCCTGGCCGTAGGTAAATTGTATAAAAATTCAGTACTCTTTACTCCCAGGCTGTCAGTAACTTGGGCTGAAATCTCATGAACAATGTTATCGTCCACCTCTGACGTAACTATTTTTTCAACAGTTGTGGTCTGCAAGTCGGAATATGTTCCTATCTGGCTGCCGTCCAGCTTAAGCGCCAAAACGCCTCTATTGCCGTTGGCTGTGAGGTTGACTCCGACAGCCGCTTTTATCCTGAGATTTTTCCCTTTGTCATCAGGTTTAAAATCAGCACCATCCGTTCCTGAAGCCGTACCTCGCTCTACAGTCAATGTCACAGTTGGACTGCTGTAGTCGAGAACGGTTATTGTGGTACTGGCGCTTGCCGAAGTTTTCCTGGCATCAGTTACTGTCACTGATACTTTTTTATCTCCCTTGGTCAGCAAAGGTGAATCCCAATTGGCAACTGTGCCCGTTCCGCCGAGGCCTGTTATGGAATATGAGCTTATACTGCTTCCTGCTCCTGCTTTAGCGCTGACAGTAACCTCCGCTTTGGTATATCCTGCCACATAAAGTCCTTTGCTGCTTAAAAAAGCATTGGTGTTATAAGGCTTAACTGACAGTGAAGTTATAGACACAGATTCAGCTGTAGATAAGGTGATGGAGCAGGAATCGCTTCCGACGTTGCTGCCGTTATATTTTGTGGTACATGTCAAAGTACACGTTCCGCTTTTGGACGACGGTATCTGAGAAAGCAGCGAAGCTTTGACAGCAGACGTATCCCACTGAAGGGATGTGCTGGTAGTATTGCTGATAACCGTCCCTGTGGCGGTTCCGAATTTGTATGTCACGGTACATGTGGCATCAGACGGATATTTACCTGACAAGGTTATGGGTATTTTGCTTCCTATTGCCGCACCGGAGGCGCTTATAGAAGCTGCTGTGTAATAGCGGGAAATAGTTATATTTGAACATGTTGTAGCGTTCAAAGCCGCATGACCGGAACCGGTGCTTACAGCAAACTTGGCTGATAGAGATGTGGTACCTGCCGAAGCAGAAACGGTTATGTCTTTGGTAACCGTATGATTAGCTGTGCCTGACCACATTTCGTTACCTTTTATTTTTATGGAAAAAGCTTTCCCGCCCACCGTAAGGGTCCCTGTTGAAGAATAGCCAAAATATGAGTTGGAATACTGCAAATGAGCTGTGATTTTTATGCTCAGCTTAACAGTTGTGGAAGTTCTGGCTTTTTCTTCATACGAAACTGTATAAAAGCAGTACGGGCTGCCCGTAGAGGATTGCTTTTCGCTTAATATAGTTTTATATGCCATCAGTTGTTACCTCCTGTACTAAAAAGAATTTTTCCATTATCGTTAGGATAAATGCTCAGTCCTCCAAACTGTATCCTGTTGAGATTCTTAATCACAAAAGAACCCGGATCTATATAGCATACGCTTACATCCTCTGCTCCCTCAGAGCCTCTGTTATAAAAAGCGATTTTATCATTTTCGACTCTGAATATTACAGGATTGCTGCCGCTGCCTATTTCCATATAAACTTCTCCGGTAGCTTCGTTTCTGACGGCTCTGAGCATATCTCCTGCCGAAACGCCTTCGATGAGCAGCGACGCTCCCCAAAGTTCATCAGCATGAAGAGCTTCGGTACATATTCCGTACTGGTTGATAGCGGTAGTTAACGTCTTGCCCCCATCTCTGCTGAATCCTATGCCGTTCTTGTTTCCGAAGACCAAATCTCCTTCTCCGGAGCCGGATCTCAGCACAAATGTATCGCTGACACCGTCGCCATCCAAATCGATTATCTGAAAATATCCCCCTTCTGAGCCTTTTATCTCATTGCCCATCTTGACTGTCTTTTCCAGCCTGCTGCTCAGCTTGCTCACTACGCTGGAAGTGGTAGACGACTGGAAGCTGTAGCTTTCTTTGCTCTGACCATAACACTGGATTTCCGCCTGCATACCTCCGTTAAAAGTCAGTACCTGTTCCATTACACATACGTCTATCAAGTTGCCTGCTTCATCCTCAACAGAAATCATATCTCCTGCATGAATATTCATGTTGCCTCTGAATCTGACGCTGCACGGATGGTAAGAAAAGTTCTCCATGCCGGAAAGGATTTCTAAAAGCTGCTGCTGCGTAATAAAAGGATTTTCAAAAGAGAGGCCTCTTCCCTCTCCTACAGAAAGCACCTCTTCTTCTGTTCCTGATGTCAGAGACAGCACTTGGATTTCGCCGCCTGCAGCCAAATTGAGCTGTCCCTGATACTGCTCACGTCTCGTTATGGTCTGCCCGGTCTTTTCATACCACTTGAAATCCAATTTCCCTGTTCTGTTAAAGTAAGCGTTTTTTCCGAAAATTCCGGCGATATACCCAAGCATCTGACGATAGGTATATCCCTCTATGCGGCTTATCGTCCAATCCTCATACGGCGTGACATCAAAGGCTACTTCTACTCCCAGTTTTTCTGCGATTTCACTGATGATGTCTTTTACCAGATATTTAGGCCATACTTTCGGAGTGAGGCTTTCGCCTTCTTCCTCTTCTGTTTCATCAACAGGATTTATTTCAGGCGTATAGGTTTCTTCTGTCTTGCAGAACTTATCGTAGCATTCTATGGACGCAGTCTTATAGTCGTTGGCAGTTTCCACCTCGCACACATAAAATTTTCCTAAAGGATATTCTTCGCTGCCGTCAACAACGTAGGCTTCCACGTCGGAGGACGTCAACGCCAGGCCGGACGGCACGATGATATCTGCGTTTAATTTGTTTGAGCAAGTGGCGCCCATAGTCATTCCATCAGAAGAGTTGAACATTTCTGTCAAAGTTACGGAAATTATATTTTGACCTGTCAATGTCATCTCACCAGACGTACCTTTATTAAAAATCAGTTTATTTTGCATCTTGTCACCTCCCCACAAGTCCTATACTTCTGTAAATGTCAAAGAAAGCCCTTGCCATTTCCAACCGTCTTCCTCATCGGCGCTGCCGTAGGTGTAGTAATACATAGGCGCTGTCCTGCTATTAATGTAAAATTTACCGGTAACACGCTGCCCAAGTCTGGCATCGGGATATTCCAGCATGAAATTTTCTCCGGCGACCAGAGAAAGAAGCCTGGAAATCTCCATGTCAGAAAGGCTTCCCCAGCTGACGCTCAATGTAATTTTATCGTCGAGGACTTCTCTGAAATATTCTCCCAGCTGGTTGGTGCCGCTGCAGCCTTCAGCTTCCACATCAGCTGAATCCCATTGCATGGTCTGCGGATCCGGCAGCGGCGTCTCTATTCTTTGCTCGGTTTCATCAAAAGTTATTATGTTTAAAATTGCCATTTTTCTCCTCCTTTTCAAATGAAAACCTCGGCTTTACACAAGACCGGAGTTTCATGTAAGACCGAGGTTTAATAATAAATTGTTAAATGTAAAGCGGCGATACGCCTGTCTGTCTCACAACTCCGTTGTGATATTTAATGACCTGTTTGCCTATCTCTTTGCCATCGAGAGTGTTGGTTATGTTGAAAGTATACGTACCGTTGCCGCTGCCCATGGCGCTTCTCACTGCCTGATAAACGCCTCTTGATACAGATTCTACTATCTGATTGTTGTTCATTACAGCGGTCTTGGCTCCAAAGCTTCCAACCAGCTCAGGACCTGCTTCTCTGGCTATAAACAGCTGGCCTGACTGAAGCATGCCGCCTTCAGCAAGTTTTGGAATTACCAGTAAATCCAGCTTTTTGATATTTACTCCCGGAATAAGGTTTATCATTTTAATGGCAAAATTTATAGCTTTGATAAATTGGTTGATGACATTCTCCGCAAAACTGAGTATGGCATTTACTACCGCTTTAAACGCGCCTCCTATGGCGTCTCCTATTCTGGTACCCACTTTTTTGAATATGGATACAACTTTGTCCCATACTCCGCTGAAGAACTCGCCCATACCGCTGAAAATGCCTTTGATTCCGGACCATATCTTTTTGAAGCCGTCCTTAATCTTCTCTCCGTTGCCGGTAAATATGCCTACTATGACATCAAACACTCCGCCGAAGATTTTGGTCGCTCCGCTCAATATTTCGGATATGTAACCCCATACAGTAGCTACAACAGCCATTATCTCATCTCCGTGTTCCACAAAGAATGTTGCTATGGTTTCGAAAACCTGCGCGAAAATTTCCTGAGCAGTAGCGATTATGTCGCTTATTACCGCCCATATACTGTTTACTATTTCTTGAATGACCGCGCTGTTTTCCTGAAAGAAGGTCACTATCTGTGTTATGACGTTGCCTACGGTAGTTGCCAGATTGCCTATTATTTCTATAATAGTGTCAAGCATGGAAGTGGTTCCTTCGCCTCCTAAAGTGAAAGAATCAAACAGCCCTTTCACAACTTCTGTAACCGGTGAGAGGGCTTCCATAATCCTTTCCCATATTTCTCCCATTCTTTCACTGAGTTCCTCGTTGGAGGAAAGCATGCCGGCAAAGGCTGACGCCATGCTTACTACAATTCCTGCCACTGCCGCTATGCCACCGAAGCTGAACTTGGTCTTTGATGTCTTCTTGGCTGTCTTTTCTACGGTGTCGGTGATGTCGGACATGTGATTCTTAATTTTCTTTGAAACGGATGATAGGGTGTCGGGTAAGTTTTCTAATCCCTTTTTCAATACCTTAACCCCACCTTTTATTTTTTCAACTCCATTATCTACAAAATTGTTAGCAACTCTATTAAATTTGTCAAAAGACATCAATGCTCCCATTATACCAGATACGTTAGCAGCTATGGTAATACCTTTCTCGGCTCTGCTCTGGGTCTCAGACAGCGACTCGCTGATTGAGGTCAATATTTCCTGAAGCTCTTTTAAGGGAGAAGCGTCGATTTTTATCGTTAATTCTTTCTCCATTTTTTTGTTGTTCTCCTTTCTCTTGTGATATATAATAGTTGTAACTTATTACTGGAGGTAATTACATGTTCTGGGATATTTTCTTGCTGGCTTTCGGCATCCTCATGATTCTCGCTTTCATCTCCAACTGGAGAGACAGCCAAAAGAACGACCCTATTTCTGACGAATTGAAATTTCTCATAGAAAACACCCTCATTCCTCTGAAAAAGGAAATTCAAGAGGAATACAATCCTGATGCCATCGTATTTGCAAAGGTGAACGAAGCGGATCCTATGCCTGATTTAAAAGACAAGGATAACATATCTGCTTGCGCCTTCATCGTAAATAAGACTCTCTACCTGCGCTCCATACCAAATCCCAAGCTTTGTCTGGAAATTCCCTTCGGCGAAATCAAATATATGATTAAATATAATAAAAAATGGATATACGATATAACAGGTTATCCATTTGCTTTTAGGTTAAAAAAAGAAGGTCCAAAAGACATCATGTTCAGTGCTATCCGCTACCGCTACTGGCGCGATCAGGAATACAAGGATGTGCTGGATCCGCAGCCGTTTATAAACATCCTCACAGAAAATCTGACATTAAAGTAATTACCTCACATTTGTTCTAAAAACTTTACCCTCTCCTTTCCGGCCTCTATGTGAGCGCCTCCCGGGAAACGGCGCCTCGCAGAGACGCTGCATATATTAAAGAGCAAGAAAAAGCTACCACGGCTGGATCGTGGCAGCTTTATTTTTGCATAATTGTTCATTGCAGCTTTTTGTCTCACGCGGGACAAATTATTCCGTTTTGGCTTCTTCATCCGGATCAACTTTGACGTCTTTATCGCCTGCGTCCTGGGCTTTATCCAATTGATTTTTGGTTATAGCCAAGCCCTTGGTCAAAACTGATGGCACGGCCACCCCTAACTGCACCAGGTTTTCTACTATGCTTCGGGCTTCGTTGACCACCAGAGTTGCCAAGGTCAGCCATCCTAAGTATTGGGCCGCTTCAAAGCTGAATCCCATTTCTTTGCCCAGGATAACCAGGTTTTGCCCCGTCATGAAGGCCACAAATATCAATACCCAGTATCCAAGCTTTTTGCAAATACCTTTCAAACCGCTGGCGCTGGACTCGTTGCCATTGAGACGAGCCTTGCAGGTGCCTGTCACCCAGTCTATCATATTGAATATCAGAAAGGTGAAAAGGACCATTCCGTATTGATGAAAGATTTCCGTCAACGCTGCCAGGATAGCTCCTACCGTAAGGTTATATCCATTCAATAATCTCATTTTTCCTCCTTTTTTATCCGCGAATTATATTCGCATACATAAGCGGAGAAAAGTTCTGCGTTTCTGCGGTTCATTTCCTCTGGCGAAATCTCATCTTGAAATAGTTCAAAAGGCGCTTGCGGATACGAACCATCTTGTGAAAAGGCACAAGCTAAAGCGTGAGTAAAATAAAGTCCCGTCATCCAGCTTTGGAAATTTATTTCTTCCAATCTGCTTTTTTGCCTTATCTCATACTTTTTTATATAAGGCTCAATATCAGCAGGTGTCATATGCCCCAGCTCTTCTTTTGTTATCCCCACTGACAGCGCCATGGGAAGCCATTCTTCTCTGAATGCTCTTTTAAATGTTCCCTTGGCCCCTGCGCCTGCGCTTTCTTCGCGTCGCATCCAGCTTTCTTCTCCGCTTACGCTTTGAGAGCTCGAAAAAAACCGCTTTCCTCTACTGCTCTATTGATATCTTCCATGATTTCATCAAAATTGCCGCCGGAAGCAAGATGAGCCTCTATTTCCTTTCCTGCTTTGTCTGTATCCCCGCCCATAGCAAGCGCGAGAAATGCTCTTACAGTGGAAAGCACCTTTTTATCCATTTCGGAAAAGGACGCTCCCAGGTCTTCAAGCTCGCACATTGCGTTGAAATTTAATTCAGGAATGTGGTATTCTCTGTCGTTAATTTTCATATATATCCCTCCCTTTTTTCGACTAATTACTATGCTACTGAGATTTCACCGTTTGGCAGTACGGAAATCTTCATATCAACTGCTGCATTGAGGCCTGCTCCTGCCACGGCAACTGAGTGAGTACCTGTAAATGTAAAGGTTCCGTTGGCTCCGAATTCTATTGAATAAGTCAGCTGAGTTCCCTCGTTTTCTTTCAGATCTAAGAATGCCTCTTTATCATAGTTGGCAACGAATTCCATTGCTGCAAGAGCCTTAACTCCCGGAATAAACTTCTGTACCGTGTCAGCAAGTGTCGTTACATCGATAGCTGCCGGAGCTGCTCCCAAGTCAGGGAATGATTTGATATTGACTGTAGTTACATCTGAATCTCCGTTCTTAATTTTTAAAACTGTTCCTTGTGTGCTGATTGCCATAATTTTAATTCTCCTTTTCGTTTTATTTTTGCGCGGCTCTTCAGGCGTGCCGCCATACCTTTATTCTGAGATTTTTTTCAGGTAAGCGGTGGTATCTTTCTTTAGATTTCCATAGCTTTCATATATAATAGTCTCAATGCTGATTATTTCCCAGCCGGCTGTGAGCAAGTTTGAAAGCTCGGCCTCTATATATCCCGTCTCGCCTGAAATACATTTTACCTGTATCATAATCTCCTTCCTTTCTTCCGGTCACGGCAGCAGCTGGCCGCTGCTTCATAGGCTTCTTTGGCCTCCCCGATTCCTCCGGGACGCACCATGGTGTGACCCGGCAATGCGTAAGTATCATTATCCTCCCAGAACGTCATCGCCTTAGGGGCTGCCATTTATCGCGCGGATCTGCCGCTTTTGGTCTGCCGCTTTTGCTCTGCCGCTTTTGCTCTTGTTAATCCCCTATTTCGTACAGAAGCGTTATTCGCATTATTTCGCGCGCTCATACCTGGGCTCTTCTCTGAAAGAACGTACCGGACCGGTAAATATTAAATTGTAATTCTGCGATTGTGTTTTCGCATGTTTTAATTTTCCCTTCACTTTGTGTCCTCTTTGGTACCATTCGTCACAAGTGTATGTCCGTTAAGGACATTTTCATATTAACACTGCGTTTCCTCCATGTCAATACCATTTTGGACATTTTTTTAAAAATTTTTCAAAAAATTCCCTTGTATTTTTGTCCTAAACGGTCTATAATAGACTCATACCAATAAGAAAGGGCGTTTTGAAATGAATGACTATGAAATAAATTTCTATAAGATAATAGGCTCAATGTTAAGAGAAGCCAGGATAAAAAGCGGCTTAACTTTAGAGCAGGCCGGAGAGAAGATAGGCGTTATTGCCAAGACCATACAACGTTATGAAACAGGCGAAAGAAAGATAAGTATAAACAAGCTTATGGAGCTCACTTCTCTTTTTGGTATAAACTATACATCTTTCATGTCAGAAGCTAAAAAACGCTTGATGGAAAGCGGCTTTTCAAAAGCAGGCAACAGCAGCCATGCAAATGTTGAAGCCGCGGATCCCACGTCAGACAGCATCAATGACCAGAGCGCCCATAGCGATCTATATTATTTAGATGATGAGGCGAGAGAGATTGCTAAGCAGGTATACGAAAGGCCCCAGCTTCGTATGTTGTTCAGCGCATCTAAAAATGTCAGTGCTGAAGATTTGGAAACAGTTATCGCCCTTGTTAAAAGAATGAAGAAAGAGGATGATTGACCGGTGGAAAAACTTGATTATGTCGACAAGCCTGAATACGTCGATAATCTCAACTATATTGAAGAGCCTGATTGCATCAGAGTTGTTCTCATAGATATGCCGCCTGCTATCCACGGTTTTACCGTATCAGACGGATTCGGATTTTACACGGTCGTTCTGAATCCGCGTCTCAGCGCAGAAATGCAAAGAATGGCTTACGATCATGAAATTTCTCACATCAAAAACGGCGATTTCGAAAGAATGCAAGATGCCAATCGAGATATGATGGATGACATGTCGATAGATCAACTGGAAAAAATCAGACACGATCTGTAGTTTTTAATAGTAAGCGGGCGGCCGGCGGAAGAAGCGGCGGAAGAGATTACGGCCGGCGGAAGAGGTTGCGGCCGGCGGAAGAGATTGCGGCCGGCGGAAGAAGCGGCGGAAGAAGCGGCGGAAGAAAGTGTAAATCGTGGGCAAAAACCCACGATTTTTCTTTTTTTATATTAAATCGTGGGGCAAATCCCCACGATTTGATCGTTTTTTTCTTAAATCGTGGGGATACAAAAGCCGTTATCAGTCATATTGATGACGTCATTCGATGAGTAAATTTACATAAAGCTATGTTTTTTATTTTATGTAAACTTTGTCAGTTGCTGTATAGACTGCAATCCCCACGATTTTTACTTTTTTCCTTGAGAAAGTGGGTTTTTGCCCCACGATTTTTGCTTTTTTGATCCGAATCGTGGGGCATAGGTGCCGGCACGCCGGGATTAAGCGGTGCCGGCACCCCCCCAACGCAAGAGGCGAACGCCTCAGTCGCTTTGCTAAGGCACAGACTGCGCATCAGTATTGCCGGTGTCCGAGGACACGGCGGAGTTACTGATATCTGCGTCGGCGGAAATGCTGTTGTCGGCGTCTGTGGAACTGCTGCTGTCTGTGTCGGCGTAATTACTGATGTCCACGGCAGAGCGGCTGATGTCTGCTGCTGCCGCCCATGCCGACGAAAAGGCGAACTGAAGGTTGTATCCGCCTGTGTCGCCGTCTACATCTACAATCTCGCCTATAAAGTAAAGCCCCGGATATTTCAAGCTTTTCATATTAGATAAATCCAGTTCTTCAAGACTTATGCCGCCCTTAGTCACCATGGCTTCTTTGAAACCTGCAAGGCCGCTGACTGTAATCGGTGCCGCTGTCAGTGCGGCAGCAAGAGCTTTTATCTGGCTGCCGGAAAGCTGCGAAACTTTATTTTCACCGATATTAAGCTCCGCTGCTATAAGCTGTGCAAACCGCCTTGGCAAACCTAAATCGTCGCTCATATATCCTTGCGGCGATTTGCCATTGCCCGGGAAGTCTCTTTTGAACCGGGCAATGGCCTCCGGCCCGCTGACCGGCGCCAGGAAGTTGAAGGTCAGCCTGGCGCCGGGGCTGATGTATCTGGAGTTGTTGAGAATCAGCGGGCCGGAGAGGTTTTTGTGGGTAAAAAGCAAATCGCCGCAAAAGGTTCGATTTAAGCTTTCTGACGAAACGCTCATGCTTATATCTTTAAAGCTTACTCCGCTCAAATCCCCAAACCTGTAATTTTCTGCATAAACAGGTGTGAGAGCAGGTTTTGGCGTTACTATATCAAGGCGCAAATCCCTCTTAAGCAGCTTAAACATAGATCCATCTGACCCTGTAGACGGATAGGAACATCCTCCTGTGGCAATTATGAGATTGGTGCATGCCAATGTTTCTTCCAATGTTTCTTCAAATGTTCCTTCAAAAGTTTCTGCCGCTGATGCCAAGATCTTCAAATAAAAAACGTTTTTTTCCTCATCATATTTTATCCCGGTTATCGAGATATTCTTTCTTATTTCCACCCCACCTTTTGTTATGTATTTCATCAAGGACGATAGTACGTCGCGGCTGTCCAGAGATGAAGGGAAAATTTTCCCGTCCTCTCTTTCTGTTAGGGGCACGCCTATGCTTTCCATAAAGCGACACAGCTTGACATTGCTGTGTCTTTGCAGCAGCTTTCTTATCGATTTTCCCTTGTCCCCATAATGTACTACAAAATCTCTTACAGGTCCTCCATGGGTTATGTTACACTGGCCCTTTCCTGACATGAGAAGTTTTGTCCCCAATTTAGATGTTTTCTCTAGTATAAGGGTCCCGGTAAGGGACTTGCCGGGGGCATGATTGCTGGGGGTATGATTGTTGGGGGCATGATTGCCAGCAATATGCCTGTCGGGAACATCTTCTGCGGAGTTTTTCGCTGCTTTGCCGGTTGCTGCTTTGATGGTTGCGGCTTTGCCGGTTGTGGATTTGATTGTTGCGGCTTTGCCGGTTGCAAAGGTCGCAGCTTTCACATCCTGAACCGCCGCCGGAGCCGCTGCTGTTTTATTCATATTCAGCAGCCCGCATGCGCAAAAGATTCCTGCCGCACCTCCGCCTACAATTATATTTTTATAATATTTCATTTTCCCCTCACACTGATTTTATGAATCTCTTTCTATTCATCATGATTTTATGACGCTTTAGGAGCAGATACTCTTTTTTTTCATAATTAGCTCCGCTAACTTATTATAAATAAAATGTGAACCATTGTAAAATACAAAGGCTCACATTTTATCATATAGAGTATAAATATGTATTATAGTCATCATATGCCGGCAAGTCCAAGAAAAGGCTTCGTCATGCCTTTCATTCCTGTGCCTTGCCTTCCTCATATCCTACTATATAACCATATCCATTATCTTTCAGACATGAAATAACATTTGTATATATATCTTTAGCAACTAAAGTGACACTGTCAGACCTGTTATCATGTTTCTTTTTACTGCTTTTATTAGAATCTTTAAAAAATATTTCTATATTAACAACATCGTTATAAACAGAAACGTTCTCATTATTGTATACATAACCGAAACTTCTCATGTCTTTGTCCCATGCTGTAAATATCTTCTTTATAAGTTTTGGGTTGTCTATCACCGCCATATTGTTAATATCTCGTTCTTCATATATGCCTGCCGTATCTTCCGCCGCATCTTCTGCAACATCTTCTGCCTCATCTTCTGCATCTCCATAATAGTAATCATAATATTCTGTTGTCAAACCGGTAAGCTGAATATAATTTATTTCTTCTATATTTATGTAAGATAGAATACTGTTTTTCTCTCTATATTCATCGCTTGTCAGAAGTTCATCAAGCATCTCTGCCACATGCTGATCCATGACCAAATCGTATTGACGTTCGATTGTTCTTCCGTTTTTGAGTTTGTACTTTATATGAATATACTCATTTTCAATAACTGTAGGCTGCCCATCAATGTCATATATCACGGCGCCATCTGACTGATAATTTTCATTATAGAGTTCGTTGTCCACTATGTACTGATGAAGTTCTGCTATCTTCTCAATTGATTCCGGAGAAGTAAAAGCTCTTTCATCGCTTTTATTGTCTTTGGAAACTATTCCATATGTTTGCAAAGTTCCGTAACCTAGCACTACATCGTTCATGTTTACAGATTCAACCTCATCTACTTCAGGTACTCTCTTGGTAAAACCTGTAACATCGAAAACTGTCAACGCTATAAACAACGCAGCTATGGCAAAATAAACAGCCAAAGAACGAATGGAATCTTTGCTGAATATTCTAACGCTTCTGTTAACGATTATTTTTACTATGAAAAATGTTACCAGCGTTCCAACAAGCATGCCGAAAATAATAATTGCTTTTGAAGTACTGAAAGTATACATCATAAGTCCAAAAGCGCTCATTCCGATAAATACTACCAGATAAGTCATCAATTCTTCAAAACACTTTGAAAGAGTAGAGTTGCCTATTCTTTCCAGTTTTCTGGTTTTATATATCTTCCTGCCTATTAATGAGAAGAGAATTCCGACAGCGAAATATATTATAAATATTGTATCGGACGGACTGTCTTCTTTGTATCGAAAAAGCAAATTCATTGCCGGATTAAAATTTCTCGAAATATCGCTAATCCACTCAGGCATTTTATAATAGCCCTGTATAAAAATATCACAATAAGAGCCTGAAATAGTCACAAGCAAAGGGAATATGACTGTAAGCACGCCTGTCGCCAAAATGTTCATAACTGCTGTCCCTGTAAGGCTTCCTGTGAATACCGTTATGCCGTAGAACCAGGTCATGACGGCAACAGATGAAAGCAGCCAGAGCAAAACATCAACACGTGCCAAGACATCTATCTTCAATGCCAGCAGCATATATGGAATTACCATTAAAATCAACGGTAGAACACACATCAGCCAACCTGAAATGTAGTATGAATTAAATATACGATTCCGTGACAGCGGCAAGGCATGCAGCATCATTGCCTTAGATTCTTTGTGGATAAAGCCCATCATTAAAACTGCTGTTATTACCGGAGTCGCACACATTATGCCTGTGTAAATTATGTTGGTATTTTTAATTGACTCATAAATGTAGTAGTCTATGGATTCTATGTTGGACATATTTGAAAGTATAGGTATTATGCCTGTAAAAAAATACAGCACAAAAGTAATTAACGGGATATACCAATACATCTTAAATATTTCTTTCATCAAGGCGCCCGAAACGCAAAACGGATTTCTAAGCTTCACCATTCTCACCTCCGAGCTTCTCAATAAAAATTTCTTCTATTGAAGCAGGCATGATTTCCAGCAAATCTCCTTCAAAAATCATTTTTCCTCCTGCAATTATTCCTATGTAATTACACACATCTTCCATTTCTCTCGCATTATGGGAAGAAATCAAAACAGTCATATCTCTTTCCGCCACATCTCCCATGATAAAATGCCATAGCTTTCTGCGAACTATTGGATCCAAGCCGTCTATCGGTTCATCTAAAATCAAATAGTCCGGCGTCGCTGCCAGGGCGAGGCAAAAAGCTGCTTGTTTTTTCATTCCCTTTGAGAACTTTGCCATGTTTCTCTTTGTATCCAGAGAAAATTCCTTTACCATCTCTTCAAACCGCTTTTCGTCCCAGCCCTTGCTGTATATTTTTTGATAAAACCCCTTCATCTCTTTTAAGTTATAACTGTTGAAGAAAAAAACGTCATCCGGAATGATTAAAACGCGCGCCTTTAAATCTTCATTGTCTATTATGCTTTGCCCGTCTATGGTTACGGTTCCCCTATCAGGCTCCGCAAATCCTGCGAGATGCTTGATAACCGTCGTTTTTCCGGCTCCGTTAAGCCCCATAAGGCCATAAACAGATCCCTTAGGAACTGTAAGGTTGAAGTCCTTTAAAATTTCAGTATCTCCGTATTTTTTACAAAGATTTTCAATCTTAATCATAACTCCTTCCTCCTTTCATCGAACAGTTCCTCTGCTATTTTTACAGCCTCATCATAATCAATCCCGAGAAAAAGCAGCTCTCTGAAACCCAGCCAAAGGGCTTCTTTTGCTTTCTCCAATTCTGCCGGGTCAGCCAGGATATTTTTCTTATCTGCTACAAAGGTCCCCACTCCTGTAGCGGTATATATATATCCCTGTCTTTCCAATTCACGATATGCTTTCGCTATAGTGTTAGGATTGACTCCCAAATTTTTGGAAAGCTCCCGGACTGACGGCATTTTTTCTTCGCATGCTAAATCGCCGGTCATAATTAATTCTTTAAAACCGTCTGTTATCTGCTCATATATTGATTTGTGACTTCGCAAATCGATTTTAAACATGCGTTCCCCTTTCTTTTCCCCTTTTCGTATTAAGTGTACCACGTCAGATAGTACACTGTCAATGGCAACACGCTAAAATAGTAAAGTTTTTCTTTTCCTGCCTTTTCTTTCATGATAAAATTAATATAGATTTTAGTATGATAGGGAGGACAATTATTTTGGATTTTTCAAACAAGAACAGCGGCGATAATTTTGATGAAACAGTAAAAGAAGATAAACACGTCCAATATTACTCTAACGGGAGATTTTCCGCTTCAGCCGGCGAAAGCGCCTCATCATCCGCTGACATCAGCCGCGGCAGAAACATCGGCGGCTTTACCGGTACAAAATATCGTGATGATGAATATAACCAGCACAGACAGAAACGGCTTCCTTCTTGGGCTAAGGCTCTTATTATAGTAGGTCTCATAATACTGTGCATAGTGCTTATCGCAGTAGGTTGCAGTAAAATCATATCAAATATATCCGGAGTGTCCGGCATATCGTCTTCAGAAGTTACGACTAATTTCGGTCATGATTATATAGGCACTATATTTGTTCAAGATACGATTGATGAAAACAGCAGCGGTATTTACAATCACCAATACATACTTAACGCTATTGATGCAATGATTGAAGATGACCAGAACAAAGGTATCATTCTTTATGTAGACACACCGGGCGGCTCTGTTTATGCTTCGGATGAACTTTATCTTAAAATAAAGGAATATCAGGACACTACAGGCAGACCTGTATACTCGTCCATGCAGTCTCAGGCAACTTCCGGAGGTTACTATATCTCCGCTTCATGCGATAAGATCATCGCTAACAGAAATTGCTGGACAGGGTCTATAGGAGTTACTATGGGCAGCTTTATAGATGTAAGCGAGCTTTTGGATAACCTGGGAATCAAGACCGAAACTATAACTTCAGGAGAAAACAAGGCTATGGGCAGCAGTACAGAACCGATGACTGAGGAGCAGCGTGCCATATTCCAATCTCTCATAGACGAATCTTATGAGCAGTTTGTTTCCATCGTTGCTGACGGCAGAGGCATGTCTGTCGCCCAAGTCAAGGAGTTGGCCGACGGACGGATATATTCGGCTCAACAGGCCTTGGAGAACGGATTGATAGATCAAATAGGCACATATGAAGAGGCTGCTGCCGATATGGTAGTAACATATGGTTTTGACGATTGTTATGTAGAAAACTTTCAGCCTGATACAACGACTACTTTATCTTCGCTTTTAGGTCTGCTGGAAAGCAGTGCAAGCCAGTCTCAATCAGGTACCTCCGTAGCTGACGCAGACGCCATAAAAGAGCTTATAGCCCTCAACGGCACTTTCAAAATCAGCTATATATGCGATGTCATAAAATAAAACGCATGACTTGTGCTTTTCATGCGTTTAAAGCATATAAAGAAGCTGTACAAATTAAAAATTTGCTGAATTTTAGCATTGCCCATACTCTTGTAAATTTCAACGTTTTCAGGGATTATAACAGGTTAAAATGCTAAAAAAACCATGTTGTAAATATTGAATTCTTGTATACAAAGTGTTAGACTACAACAGTCATCAGAAGTAAACTGTTTAAGTCCTCTATGACGTAGTTTTAATTTGTTTGTATCAGGAGGTAAAAAAGTGCAAGAAGTTGTAGCAATTGTAGTATTTCTCATCGTAATCGTGGCGATTATGACGGAGAAAGTACACAGAACTGCTGCGGCGCTGGCAGGCTCTGTGATACTGCTGCTAACCGGCGTACTTGATGTTGATTCTGCCATAGGGTATATCGACTTCAACACAATCGGCGTATTAATTGGAATGATGCTTTTTGTGGCAGTAGTTAAAAATTCGGGTCTATTTGAATATGTAGCCATAAAGGCCGCCAAGATGGCTAAAGGTGATCCATGGAAAATAATGGTGGCATTCATAATAATAACAGCATTCTTGTCTGGGTTCTTAGACAATGTTACTACGGTTCTTCTGGTAGGACCGATGACGATCACCATCGCAAGAATGTTAAAAATCAATCCGGTTCCTTTCCTGCTTACTCAAATATTTGCAGCTAACATAGGCGGAACAGCAACCCTTATAGGTGATCCTCCGAATATAATGATAGGCAGCGCGGTAGGTCTGACATTTTTAGACTTTGTAGCAAATACCGGAATTGTTGCTATTGTTTCTATAATTGTCCTTATCATCATAATGAGATTTGTTTATGGAAGCAAGCTTTCTGCTGACGTTGAGGCTATCAAATCTGTAGCTCAGCTTGACGAGACAAAGGCTATTGAAGACCACGCTCTCCTGGTCAAGAGCATAGTAATGGTTATCATCGTAGTTTTCGCCTTTATATTTCACAGTCAAATAGGTATGGAAACCGCAACGATAGCCCTTACCTGCGCAGCTGTAATGATGGTAATCGGAAAACAAAATATTGATCATATAGTAAGTGAAGTTGAATGGTCGACGATTCTGTTCTTTGTAGCTTTGTTTACAGTTGTAGGCGGAATGGTTGAAACAGGAGTTATCGGTGAGCTTGCTCATATCATCCTTAACACGGCTGAGGGACATCCTATAATGATGATGATGATTTTGCTGTGGGCTTCAGCTCTGCTTTCATCTATACTTGACAACATACCATTTGTAGCAACCTTAATACCTTTGGTAATTGCTCTTGGTGAAAGCGGTGTGGACATCGAACCTCTATGGTGGGCTATTTCTCTAGGCGCATGCTTCGGAGGAAACGGTACTCTCATAGGCGCCTCTGCCAACGTCGTTCTTTCAGGCATAAGCAATAAGCATGGATATCCTATCACTTTCAAAGATTATACCAAAGTAGGCTTTCCTGTCATGATAATGACAGTAGTATTATCCACCATATTCCTGCTTGTTAAATACGGATTTTAGAGCTGTGATAAAACGGAACATTTATGTTAGGAGTGTGATTAAAAATGAGAAATATAGTTTCAGATGATATGATTAATTTGGTACTCAGACAGATGGGGGCCGTATCTATCAAAACATCGCCTGCTTACATTAATATAGCCAAATTTGAAATAGGTAATCTCAGACTTACATATATGTATGAAGTTAAAGAGGAGGATATATATCTCCAAAGGATAAGTCCTTATCCTATGATGATAGGAAAGATATACAATGAACAACAAGTTGTAGAGATAATTGCAAACGATCTGAAAAAGTTTAAGAACGCTTACAGCAGTTCCAATTTTTCCAAATTTATCAGCATAGCCAATGATGTAGTTTCATTTGATAAAGAAATAGAAAACTTGTTCATGAGCCATAACGTATCTAAAGAAGATTTAGAAGAGGTGGAGCAAATGATGGATAAAGTTCATGACAAGCTGTCTGAACTGATGGAGAAATCACCTTTGCTTGAAACTTCCTCTATGCAGGAAAAATAACTGAGCAGGAAAAATAACTGATTGATTTTTATATTGCCGCTTTGTTGATGTGACTTTTATCTATTGTTTATCTCTTGCTTTTAAGTATTAATCATGATAAAATATTTATATTGTGGATTTGAAACATTATTGAATTGGAGACATGTATTATGGAAAGAATCAAAACACTTAAAACTACTTCTCTGTGTGAGAGTGCAAAAAACGGTGGATGCGGCGAGTGCCAGACCTCATGTCAGTCCGCCTGCAAGACCAGCTGCGGTGTTGCTAACCAGAAATGTGAGAACGAAAACAAATAAGCGTTCAACATCGTTTATTTTAAAGAATGCCGCCGGCTTGGCGGCATTCTTTATGTAAGCAAAAAACTTTGCGATATAAGCACGCTTTTCAAAATGGAGGATAGGTATGATTCACCAATACCAGCTAAATAATTATAATATAGTTTTAGACACATGCTCCGGATCGATTCACATAGTGGATCCGGTAGCCTACGATGTTATATCCATGTATCCGGAAAAGTCAGAAGAAGAAATCGTATCAGCAATTCTGAAAAAGTATGAAAAGGATAATATATCGAAAAACGATGTCTTAGAATGTATCGCTGATATAAAAGCATTACAGGCTCAGGGCAAACTTTATTCTCCTGACACCTTCGCCGAAATTGCCGGTACTTTTAAAGAAAGAAGCGGAGATGTTATCAAAGCGCTGTGTTTGCATGTGGCACACACATGTAATCTCAACTGCTCTTACTGTTTCGCCAGCCAGGGCAAATACCATGGAGACAGAGCGCTTATGAGCTTTGAGGTGGGAAAAAGAGCTCTGGATTTCCTTATTGAAAATTCCGGAAGCCGCACCAATCTTGAGGTTGACTTTTTCGGCGGTGAGCCTCTGATGAACTGGGATGTAGTAAAAGAGTTGGTAAAATACGCTCGCTCTCAGGAAGGCCCTTGCCATAAAAACTTCCGTTTTACTCTTACTACCAATGGCATGCTCATAGATGATGACGTTATCGATTTTGCCAATAAAGAAATGAGCAACGTGGTACTCAGTCTGGACGGCCGCAAAGAGGTCCATGACAGATTACGCGTAGATTACGCCGGCAACGGCAGCTATGACCGGATCGTCCCTAAATTCCAAGAATTAGTAAAATCTCGCGGCGGAAAAAACTATTACATGCGCGGGACTTTTACCCACACCAACCCCGATTTTACAAAAGATATATTTCATATGGCTGATCTCGGGTTTACAGAGCTGAGCATGGAGCCTGTTGTCGCTTCCCCTGATGACCCTGCGGCTCTCACCGCTTCTGACATAGAAATAGTCAAAGAACAGTATGAAATCCTTGCCAAGGAAATGCTCCGCCGTGAAAAAGAGGGGCGCCCTATCACCTTTTATCATTACATGCTGGATCTTACGGAGGGGCCATGCATATATAAAAGGATTTCAGGATGCGGCTCCGGTACGGAGTACATGGCAGTGACTCCTTGGGGAGATTTGTACCCTTGCCATCAGTTCGTCGGTGACGAAAAATACAAACTGGGCGATATATGGAATGGCGTAACCAACCATTCGCTGCGTGAGCAATTCCGAAGCTGTAATGCCTACTCACGCTCCGAGTGCAATGACTGCTGGGCAAAATTTTATTGCTCCGGAGGCTGTGCTGCTAACGCGTACCACGCTTCCGGCAGCATCCAAGGAACATATGAGCCCGGCTGCGAGCTGTTCAAGAAACGTATCGAATGCGCCATCATGATGAAAGCGGCAGAAGCAGGGTTGTAAAATCAGGCTACCGCTCAACAAGGCTGTTTAGTTAAGTGTCCAACCTGGTGGCGATGACAAAATTTTATAAAACAGGAATAATTTTTCGTTAATGCGACAGGCCCCCTCATGCCTCTGATATTATGCCACGCCCCCACGATTTGACCAAAACATTTTAAAATAGTGGGGCAAAAACCCACTATCTGAAGCAAAAATCAAAAAATCGTGGGTATGACAATGTGATTGCCCATACACTTAGTTTGCCATAAGCCAATAATTTAAGCTTTATGTAAACTGACGCCAAGCGGTTTCCTACCATCTATTCAAGGAAGTCCTGTTGATCCCCACTTTTTTATATGAAAATGATAAAATCGTGGGTTTTTGCCCTACGATTTTAAACAAAAAATGCAAAATCGTGGGTTTTTGCATTTTTTGTTTCTTATCTTATGGTTCATACGCAAAGAAGGCTGCCTCATTAGCGGAAGGCGATCACGGAAGGTGTGATCATTAATGAGGCAGCCCTTTTTTTCAAAATTTACAGGAAAAAGTCATCCGAGACTGGTTTTCGACAAATTTCGACTCGAGTTTGGAGCCTGTTGATGTAAAAAATTAAAAAATTTAATTTTTTGTCATTCATCTTTAACTATCCTTCCAAGACATCGTTGATTCTTTCCCTTACTTTTTCAATTTCTCCATCATCAGGATAGAAATAATACTGATAATATCCTTCTCTGATTTCGTCATAATGCCACTGATATGTACCGCTTATAGTGTGGTTTTCCATAGTCTCCAATTCCGGCAGGAGTTTTACTACAAGTTTAAATACATCATAAAAATCTTTCTCCGGAATATTAGTAACAAAATTGTTTTCAAGTCCTTCCAGTACCGCCATACTGCTTTCGTAACTTGGGTTTTCAGCAAACTTTCTGAAGATACCCTTTATCAGTTCCATCTGATGTTGTCCTCTTGACAACTCGTTTTCAGGCAGCATTTTTCTTGCCCGTACAAACATAAGAGCCTTTTCACCATTTACATAGTTTTCACCTTTTACAAAGCTATATTCACCGGCAGTATAAGTATAGTGGCTGTATACAGTCACTCCTCCCAGAGCGTCTACCAAATCTACAAGTCCGTTGAAATTAATTTTTGCATAATAGTTTATTTCCACGCCGAATTTATCTTCAATGCTATCTATTGAAGATTGAACTCCTCCCCACCATCCACTGTAGGAAAGCTTGCTGCTGCCTCCGCGGCAAGGTATATATACGAAAGTGTCTCTTGGAATAACCTGTAGATTTACTTTCGCAGTTTTAGGATTTACCGTAAGCAAAATATTGACATCGCCTCTTCCTGTCGATGTAATATCCTGTCCGGAAGAAAGATCGGCTCCGCACAGATATACTGTAAAAGGCTCGCTGTTGATGTCTACAGGTTTTATCTCTACTGCATCCAGCTCGTATTTCTTTTCGAAGACAACTTTTATCTTGCTTTCGTAATCCTCATCTATCATAGATAAGTCAGCTCTGGTATTGCTGGTGAGTACCATCAGCTCAGTATTTGATGACAGCAAATCGTTGTAAAGGGTCTCAGTATCTGAATAAGGATGGCTCTCCTTGACTTTTTTATCATGTTCTTCCAATATCTCACTCGACCTCTCATACGCACCATCATCGCTGTTGGTATACCCAAGGGTATAATTGCTGAAATCATCCTCAGGCTCGATATCGCTGTCTGCGAGAGCAACTATTTGCACATCCTCATACTGAACCGTCCTGCCTATAGCCCCGGCAAGAGAACTGAGTTTGCCTACCAAAACCAGAGCTATAACCAATACTATAGTAAGAATTATCTCAATGACAAGCGCGGCTTTGGTCTTCTTAAGATTACACCAAACCAAAAGAGCTCCCAAAAGCAATATTATCGGTAAAGAACATATTGCTACTATAGTTCCTATATACCTTGATATCTGTACAGCTATATAAATTGCCGCGATTATATCAACAAGCAAAACTCCCAATGTGATTTTTGCAAGGTTGGATTGTTTCAAGTTTTCTTTTAAGTTCATTTTTTTACATTTTCTTAGTCTTAATTTCTTCCGCAAGTTTGGATACAAAGTCATCTACAGACATGCTGCCAAGCTCTCCCTCTTTGCTGGAGCGCACGGACAAAGTGCCGTCTTCCACTTCTCTCTCTCCGATAACGCACATATAATTAACTCTCTGATTTCTGGCTTCTCTAAGCTTGTAACCTATCTTTTCGTTTCTTACGTCAGCCTCAACTCTGAGCCCTGCTTCTGTCAGTTTTTCCTTTAGCTGAAGTGCGTAGTCTGAGAATTTCTCGGTTACCGTCATCAAACGTACCTGAACCGGTGCCAGCCAAAGCGGGAACTTGCCTGCGCAATGCTCTATCAAAATGCCTATAAATCTTTCTATAGAGCCAAAAATTACTCTGTGGATCATGATAGGTCTGTGCTTTTCTCCGTCAGGGCCTATATATGTCAAATCGAAGCGCTGCGGCATCTGCATATCCAGTTGTATGGTTCCGCACTGCCATGTCCTTCCAAGAGAATCCTGCAGATGGAAGTCCAGCTTAGGGCCGTAGAAAGCTCCGTCTCCTTCATTTATAACAAAAGGCACGCCCATTTCTTCTATAGCGTTTCTTAAAGCGTTTTCTGCCATCTCCCATTCTTCATCGGTTCCCATAGAATCCTCCGGTCTGGTGGAAAGCTCTACATGGTATTCGAAGCCAAACATCTTATATACATCATCACAGAATTTAGCGACATTTTTGATTTCTTCGTTAACCTGTTCCGGGAGCATAAAAATATGTGCATCGTCCTGGGTAAAGGTCCTTACTCTCATCAGTCCGTGAAGAGCTCCTGAAAGCTCGTGTCTGTGTACTTGTCCAAGCTCTCCGCAGCGGATAGGGAACTCCCTATATGACCACATCTTACGCTTATACACAAGCATAGAACCTGGACAGTTCATAGGCTTGATAGCGTAATCTTCATCATCTATCTTAGTAAAGTACATGTTGTCTTTGTAATGATCCCAATGGCCTGAAGTTCTCCAGAGCTGCTCGTTGAGAATAAGCGGAGTCTTTATTTCCTCATATCCGCGCTTAACGTGCTCAGCACGCCAAAAGGCCTCAAGCTCGTTGCGGATTATCATGCCTTTTGGTAAAAAGAACGGGAATCCCGGCCCCTCATCTGTCAGCATGAAGAGGTCCATCTCTTTGCCTATTTTGCGGTGATCGCGTTTTTTAGCCTCTTCAAGCTTGGCAATATATTCATCCAGCTGCTCTTGCGTAGGAAAAGCTGTTGCGTATATCCTCTGCAGCATCTGGCGATCCGAATCTCCTCTCCAATAAGCTCCGGCAACGCTCATCAGCTTAAATGCCTTTATCTGGCCTGTAGACTGCATATGAGGACCTGCGCACAAGTCCACAAAATCACCCTGCTTATAGAAGGAAATTACTGCGTCCTCCGGCAGATCGTTTATGAGTTCTACCTTATATGGCTCGCCTTTTTCTTCCATATATTTGATTGCCTCTTCTCTGGGAAGTTCGAATCTTTCAAGAGGATAGTTGGCTTGAACGATCTTTTTCATTTCCTTCTGGATTTTATTAAAGTCTTCTTCTCCGAATTTATGTTCTGAATCGAAATCGTAATAAAATCCGTTGTCTATGGCCGGTCCGATAGCCAGCTTTGTGTCAGGCCAAAGATGTTTGACGGCCTGGGCCATTATATGAGAAGCCGTGTGGCGGTAATCATGTCTAACCTGCTCATCTTCCCAATTAAGTTTTTCTTTTGCCATTTTGTTCACCTTTTTCTTATAAACATATTTTTTTTCTCTGTATTAAATTATCTACTCTTCTCAGGGCTACAGATAACACTATTGCTATTATTATAACAGCTGCGTAATATTTAAACAACCATATAGGTAAATCAGCTTCCGAAAATATCCTTCGAACAGTAACATGAGTTATGTATAATTCTAAAGATATGCCTCCTGCAATGGATAATAATTTGTTGGCAAACTTTAATTGCGCCATTTTTCTCAAAGCTAATATTATAATAAACATTAATCCCAGAGAATACCACGCATTCAAATATCTGTCAAAATGATTAAATACGATAAACATTGTATTTAAAATACTGGAATCTAACAAATCAAAATCATGAAGATATTCAAGATAAAAATTTAAAAAGCCTATAAATATACCTGCAATGAAAAAGCATTTTGTAAAATTAGACATTCTTTCTTTATTATATATCTTCTTTCCATAGTAAGCTCCTAATATGAAAATTGGGATCCTTGTAAGTGCTATGGATGTATTGGAATATGCGCTTGGATTAGTTTGTCGAAAACATTCCAGAACGAAAATCGTCAATATTATTATTATTATTATGTTAAGGCTGCTTTTATTTTTTTCAATCATATTATACACAAGTGGGAACGCCACATACATCATCAATATGAAAGGGATAAACCAAATCGTCTTTGTTCCGTCAAACCAAAATGACAACATGCTTAAATCATATACCAATGAACTGATATTTAAATTTTGCAAAGTAATGTCGATTATAAACCATGCAATAGGTGCATATATAATATATGGGACCAATACCTTTGTCAATCTTCTGCTGTAAAAGCGAGAAATATCATTGTTGTTTTTTAATGAAAAAAACAATCCCATACCGGAAAGAAATAAAAAAATTTCTACTCCTATACTTCCTATAAACATATTATACAGATATGTAATGTTCCAATGTATTCCTGAATTGTAATGGGAAAGTGCGTTTTCGCAATAATGGAAAAACATTATGCTTATTATTGCAAAGCCCATTAGTTCACTTCGATATGTACTAAAATCCCAAAATTCTATTTGCTTTTTATTTATGATAATTCTTCCCTTCTTTCAAAATAATTTTTTGCTATCTTTTATTCAACAATATATAATCTATCGCTTTATCAGCAGCATGTCCATCATATTCATCAAAGTTTTCTTCCACAAATTTATATACTTTCTCTATTTCATAATCTTTATTTTTGAGGGCAGTCATCATTTCTTCAAATGTATCACATACTTTCCCCGGAGCATTCTCCTTCACACTTCTATGAACGCCTCTGGAAAGTTCATATATTTCACGATCTGGAGTATAAAAAATTATAGGTCTTTTCATAAGAGAAAATTCAAAGTAATTTGAAGAATAATCTGTAATCAGAATATCTGTGATATAATATAAATCATTTATATTAGGATATGCCGCAAAATCCATTATTCTATCACAATACTCTTCAGGTATCTCAATGGGAGACGAAACAAAAGGATGCATTTTTATGAGGAAAATATATTCATTTCCACAAAATTCGTATATTTCTTTCAAATCTAACCAATTATAATCATAATAGGCGGTTTTTTGCCCCTTCCCCCTAAAAGTAGGTGCAAATAAAATAATTTTTTTACCTTCCAACGTTGGATGCACACCAAAAAACTTCTTTCTAAAGCCACTAATTTTATCTTTATCTAAAAATCCATCTAATCTGGGCATTCCTACAGGTAAGAATGCCTCATCTTCTATGCCAAAGACTTCTGCATACACTTCTGTTAATTTTTTTGAACTTATCAAAGCATAATCATACTTTTTATGGCAAGAGCCAACAGGAAACGGGGTTCCTACCTTTCCAAATCTTGAATAGCCTACCGATTTAAATCCAACACCCGCATGCCAAACTTGTATCAACTTAGTTCTTTTATTTAAATTCAAGAAACCGAAAATCGGCACATAGTCATCTACAAATACGTAATCCTGCTTTGCAATTAGAAATATTGTTTTTGCCCAACTAATTGCACTCATATGATTACCCACAGCTTTTCGAAAAGAATAGCTAATTTTAAATTTAGAATCCAGCCCTCTTTCCTTAAGCCTTTTATCAATATATAAAAGGTTTCCCCAAAGATAATCTTTCGTTTCACTCATTAACAAAATGTTTTTTCCTTTTTTAGGAAAAAGATGTTCCAATACTTGATAAAAGGCCTTCATAAGATTTATTGCGATAACCATTTTTATCCGCTTTTTTCTACCTTTTTTTGTATTAGCTTCTTCTATGTAATGGCGTTTCTTCCATTTGTCATTCCGCTTCACAAAATAACTATTTATTAGGAACCAGAGATATTCTTCATTTTCCGTTAAAGAGCTAAAGGATATATTATAGGCATATTTGCCACCGCCATATCTGAAAATTCGTGAATAGTCATCATAATGATATGCTATTTCATTGCTAGCATAACACACATAATCGCATTCATCAGTTACAGCCATCAATCGCCAACGTCCATTATCTAAGAAATTTCTGCCGTCCAAAGCTGCTAAATTACATTTTAACATAAAAACATTTTTCCCTGTTTTATAATGTTTAAGAGGGATTGTTTTTTTAATATTTGCTCCTATAATATTTTTCTCCTCGTCACGAAAAATCTTCCCTATCTTCTCTAACTTAAATTCAACGATTCCTTCATACTCAGTTTCTAGCGTAATATTTAAATAAATTCTTTCCCAATTTATTTTTGACACATAAAACAAAGTTTCTTGCTGAGACATCTTCTCCTCCACAAATTTATTTTAAAATTCTTAATTGCGCTCTACTTAATAAGCCTTCCTGCAACCTCTTTTCTCGCAAATCCGAAAATTTGTTCAGTTTCCTGATATTGAATCATCGCTCTAAAAGTATATAAATCTTCTGGTGTAGTAACTTTAATGTTGCCTCTCGGTCCATCAACAATATAAACTTCTTTACCTAAATTTCTCATTAAAGTACAAGTATCTACAATCCCGTTGTAAGATGGGTTTATCTCTCTTATCTTTTTATGGGCCTCTATAACTTCATCTAGATAGAAGCATTGTGGGGCTTGCGCAGTATAAAAAGTTGCTCTTGGTGGAATATCATCTATTATCTTACCATCCTTGCTAATCACAGGCGTTTCGAACAATGGCGTACAAGTTACTGCGCTGCCGTATTTTTTGACGCAATCAATTACATCATCTATTAAATCTTTATTAATACACGGACGAACGCCATCATGGATAAGCACTATTGATTTTTCATCATTATTTTCTTGCGCCGCCGAAAGCGCATTATAAATAGATTCTTGTCCGCTCGCTCCTCCTGGAACAATTTTTATAACTTTTGTTATCATATGCCTTTTAACGAGTTTTTGAAGCTTATCTATATAGTCATTTATACATGCGATATATATCTCATCGATAGAAGCATGTTCTTCAAATACGTCAAGAGTATGAATAATTATAGGCTTCCCATTCACTTCAATAAACTGTTTCGGAATCCCTGCTCCCATCCTAGCTCCGCTTCCTCCAGCGAAAATAATCGCAATATTTTTCATTTTCTAAACCCTGCCTTTAAATTTTCTTCATATAAAAAATCAAGTGTACGTTTAAATCCATTCTTAATGTCGTAGTGAGGAGTCCACCCAAGTTTTCTTATTTTTTTACTATTTACAATACCTGACGTATAAGGAGCAGTTCCTTTGGTTCCACCTTCAGGAATATCAAATACCAATCTTAGTTTTTTTTCTGGATATATATCAATCAATATTTCTGCCAGCTGTTTAATAGATACTTTACAATCTTCATTTCCTATATTATATACCAATTCGTCAGAGTCCAACAAAATTCTAAACAGAGCAGACACCGCATCGCTTATATACGTATAAGTTCTAACAGCTAAACCTTCACTTTTTAAAACAATATCTTCGCCATATAAAAGATTTTTCAAAAAATCAGCTTGAACTCTGCCATCATTAATAGACATTCCCGGACCATAAGTATGTGCTAACCTCGCAATTTTTACATCTAAGTCATATTCATCTTTAAAGCATACACACATCGTTTCAGCAGCCTTTTTGCCCTCTGAATAGCATGATCTTGGGTTTAACTGATCAACAAATCCATAAGTGTCCTCATAAAAATATTCCTGTCCTTCATAAGGTTCTCCATATATTTCCCTTGAAGAAATAAACATATATCTCTTTGCTTGATTTCTTTTGGCTAGCTGCAATGTGTTATATGTTCCAAGAGTATTAGCTGCAATAGTTTCCACAGGCATATTCTTCATTATCAGAGGACTAGCCGGACTAGCCGCATGTATTATAAAATCTATTTTATCATTATATTCAAACGGTTCTGTAACATCATGAATTAAAATCTCAACATCTTGTCTCTCAAAAATAAATTTAGGTAGCTTTGATGGATTTCGTACAACTGCAATTATTTTGATATTATAGTCTTTCATATCATTTAAGAATGCCATAACTGTAATCAGGTACATTCCGATCATACCACTGGCTCCTGTAATCATTGCAGAGCTATTTTTTAATATCTCCCAATTAATATCATCGCTAATGATGTCTTGTACATCTTTTTTTAAAATTGAATTCATAATATTCTCCTAAAGATTTATCAAATTAAATTTAAAATAAACTTTGCAATATTCTCTGTCGCATTTTCTGTTTCAAAAATATATTTTTCCTTAAACCTTTGAAGCGCGTTCATATCATATGGTTTGTCTTCTATCGACTCAAAAATTTCTTCCGGATTTTTAGAAATTACACCAGGAAGTTCTTTATAATAATCAATAGCAAGACCTCTTTCTTTCAAATATAAATTCATGTCAAAATTATAAAAATATAAAGGAATATTCAATACAGCGGCCTCATATATGATACAAGAGTAATCGCTTATTACATAATCTGCAACAAATAACATATCAAAGCTCGAAAATTCCTTTGCTTGTATTATATCTTCTTTCAAAATCACTTTTGATAATGGATGAAGCTTAACAACAAAATTATATTTATCAAAATCTATACATTTAATCAACCTTTCTAAAGCCTTTTCAAATTCCATTTCATTTTTACGAAAAGTTGGGCAATACATTATCACGGGCTTTTCCTTAAGCATGGGATAAGCTTTATAAACCAAACTTTGAGTTTTTTCTTTATATCGTTGACTCTTCAGCAAATCTAATCTTGGAAGAGGCATGGTTATAATTTTATCTTTATCAATATGAAAGCCATTGGCAAGATGCTCCTTATATGAATCCGCACTAGCAAAAACATAATCATAATTATTATGCATTTTCATAATATATGCAATTTCGCTCTTAGTTCCTTCCTCTGTATCAAGCGCTGCATATCCAAACTTCTTCATGGTTCCCATAGAATGCCAAATTTGAATTATTTTCAAATTTTTTTTATGTCTGAGAACACTGATCACGATACAATATGAATCTAATACTACAACTTTTGAAGTCGCGATGTGATACATCTGCAGCAATGTATGAAAACCATATTTGATTTTACTAAGCAAGGAGGAATTGATACCACCATCAAGGGTTCTGCATAATTTAACAACTTTTATATTATGATCTATAGCTTTAATTCGCTCTTCAATCATCAAAAAATCTTTTGACGGGTAATTGCTTTGTCTGCTCAACATCGTAATTTTTCTTTGCGACGGTATTATTTTAAAAAAAACATATAATATGTTGATAAACAAAATAAAAAGTTTTATTACAAGTATCATTTTAAAATACTCACTTTCTTAAAAGGAATAACCTTATTATTTCTCGTAAAATTCTACTGCTTTATCGATATCACCGTCAAAAACTATTTTCCCCTTTTCAAGGACTATCCCCCTGCTGCAGAATGCTTTTGCCATACTTGTTGAATGAGTTACAAACAAAAAAGTAACTTCTCCATTTTCCATTATGTGTTTGACTTTATCTATACATTTTTTCTGAAAAGCCTTATCTCCAACACTAAGAGCTTCATCGACAATAAGAATTTCAGGCTCTACATTTACATTAATTGAAAAACCTAATCTTGCTTTCATTCCGCTTGAATAAGTTCTTACTGGCTGATCTATATAGTCTCCTACTTCAGCAAAATCTACTATCTGTTCCTCAACTTTAGCAATTTGATCATCGTTCATCCCCATTATATTACATTTAAGATATATATTTTCTCTTCCAGTAAACTCTCCATCAAATCCAGCTGTAAGTTCAAGAAGAGCGCTTACTCTACCATCAATAGTTATCTTTCCTGATGTAGGAAACGTAACTTCAGTTATCATTTTCATTATTGTTGATTTGCCAGCTCCATTTCGCCCAAACAAAGCAACGCTTTCGCCCTTTTTAACAGAAAATGAAATATCATTTACTGCTTTATTTTCCTTATACTTTATTTTTTTTGAAAAAATACCTAGGAATCTATGCTTGTCATTTCTATACAATTTATATATTTTTGTTACATGATCAAATACAATAACATCTTTTGTCATTTTCTCTCCCTTAGAGTACATCTGCAATATCCTTATAAAGTTTTTTATACGCCCATATAGCTAAGAATATCATTATAACTAAAACAATAAAATAATTTCTGATTTCCTCAGGTGTTTCGAAAAGCCACTCTTTATCGATAAATACATGCCTATATCCATTAGCTATAATAGTTACTGGATTAAACATCAAAACATCCTTTATTAATTGTTGTTTTATGTCGCTGACATCATACATGATTCCGGAAACCCAAAAGATCGCCGTAGTAAATGCTTTTACAAGATTTAAAAAATCTTTGCTCATTGCTGACAACATACCAGAAAACAATCCCCAAAACGTAAAAAAGACGAACATAAACATAATATATATAGGTAGTTGTAAATAATATATATCCGGCATATAACCAAACATTATAAAGATCACGATCATGATCGCCAGCAGAATAAAATGAACAACCAGCTTGGAAATGCTGGTAAAGGTCGGGATCACCGAGATCGGGAATTTCATCTTTGTCACCAGGTGCCTGTTATTTCTGATGCAGCTGGCGCCGCCCGTGATCATCTCACTCATATAAAACCAGGGCACAAAGCCGGCTATCATCCACAGAAAAAACGGGTAGCCGTCCACATCGCTGCTTGCGCGCAGACCAAAGCTGAAAGCAAACCAGAAGACGAAAATCGTAACCATAGGTTTGATAAAGGCCCACGACCACCCCAAGGCTGAGCCTCTATATGTCTTTATAAGATCTGATTTTGCAAGCTTTATAATTTGTTTTCTATATACAAAATGTTCATTTATAATTGTCTTAATACTATTCACTGATACTTTCCTTTTGTAAACTTCGATAAAACTAATATTACGCTAATTATATTATTTTACTAATTTTCCAAATTTCTGTCAACATTATACGGTTTTAATCTATTGTTTACAGATATATTTATTTTTGTCTTTATCTCAGTATACGTGTACTTACTTTCTTTTTCTCTTCTGATTTTTTCTGACGCTTCACATCATCAACAAAGATTTCGCTTATGCTCCTGAATGCTGCCAGCTGTTCAGGGGTGCACTTGGAGAGAGATTCCATCATTTCATCTCGTACCTTCATCGATTCTTCATCTTTGTCCATGGAATAAAGTGTGCCGCTGAGGAGATAATCCACAGAAACATCCAAAAGCTGGCTTAATAAATAAAGATTCTTGATTGACATCCCCTTATTCCCATACTCCACATCTGAAATGAAAGCCGGAGTTATGCCGATTTTTTCAGCCAATTCTTCTCTGCTTAAATCCTTCCTCTCTCTTATTACCCTTATTCTGCGCCCCATGGCGTTAATATTAAGTTGTTTTAATTCTTTAGTTTTAGACTTTTCTTGATTGGGATAAAGTACCATAAATTGTTCTCCGTTAATATCAATTGTTATAAATAAATTTCTTTTTTATTTTATCTTAATTGTGCTGCCTTATCAACCCTGAGCTTCTTAAACCTTCCTTCTAAGCATGTCAGCATAAATCATGCTTATGCTCTTTAAGCTGGCAAGTTGCTTTCCGTTGCATTGATTTAAAATATTCATAATTTCTTTGTATGCTTCTGCCGCCTCTTCATCAATATCAATTTCACGCATGTTTCCTCCCAAAATGTAATCTGCATTTGTATCTAATGCCTGAATGAGTGAATATAATTTCCTGATTGAAGGGCTCTTATTGCCATATTCTACATCAGCAATAAAATTTACTGACAAATCCACCTTTTCAGCCAGCGTTTCTCTTGTCATCTTCCTTTCTTCACGTACCTTTCTCAGTCTCATTCCCATGTCTTTTGTCTCTAACTGCTTCAATTCTTTATGCATATACTATCTCCTCTTTCTTTCTCACATTATTTTAGAACATATTTTTTGCAAAAAGCTTCTAATATTGAAGTCGTACAAAACATAGGTAAAATCACGTTTTTTCTATTTTTTATTTTTTTCAAAAAAACATCTTGTAAAGGCACTTTCACCTCTACAAGATGATTTTTACTTTGAAACGGTATTCGCAAATATCATGCTTATATCCCGAAATCCCTTTATTTGGTCTGCGTCGCATTTTTTCAATATTTCTAAAATTTCTTTACAAGCTTCAATGGCTTCTTCATCACGGTCTGCTGCATATACTCTGCCTCCTAACAAATAATCAGCTGTTATATCCAGTGCTTGGCACAGCGAATATAAGCTTCTGACTGACGGAGATTTGTTCCCGTATTCTATATCGGTTATAAAGGTGACTGAACGGTCTACTTTTTCTGCCAACATTTCTCTGGTCATCTTTCTATCTTCACGAACAAGTCTTATCCTTCTTCCCATAGATTTTACATCTAACTGCTTCAATTCCTGCTGCATCACATATTCTCCCTTTTTTATTTGATAGTCCCCTCTTCTTAAAGTTAATATGTTTAAGCTTAAAGTTGTATAATCTGTAGGTTATGTTTTATATATCTATAAGGCAAAATTTTAAAAAATACCCTTGCAAATTTTATACAAGGGTATTTATTAGATTTAAAAAGTTTATTTTTTGGTATCATCAAATTTTGGTATCATTAAATATCTATTGCTCATTCATAACAGATTCAATCTGAGCTTTTGCTTCATCTATTGATGATTGGTCTGGCTGCATTACATACACGCTGTAATTTGGTATGGAATACACCGGAGTCATCAGTCCGCTTCCTGTAAGGCTGCATTGCTTGATAGTCCATCCGCTCATGTCTGAAAGCTGCATCTTTACAAGAGAAGTAATCTCCCTTTGCGTCATGTTGGTCTGGATATTGTCCTCGACGGAATTCAATATACCCGTGTAATTGGTCAGTATTGATGTACTGCTGGTACACTTTTTAATTATACCTGTAATAACAGCCTGCTGATTCTTAACTCTCTGGTTATCTCCGGAAGAGAACGAATACCTTTCCCTTGAGAAGGCAAGAGCAGCTTGTCCGTTTAACTGATTTTCACCGGCAACAAAGTTGTAGGTCACTCCGTCCATTCCGGCTGCTGAGAAATTGTAATCGGAATTTACCGTAATTCCGCCTAAAGTATCTACCAATTTTATGACAGTTGTGAAATTAACTTTTATATAATAGTTTATATCTATACCGAGCAGATTTTCAACTGTAGATGTAGTTTCGTCTATACCGTAAAGACCTGAATGGGTAAGCTTGTCCATAGCTCCTTTCCCTGCCAGATTAACGTAATAATCTCTGGGTATAGATGTAAGTAAAATAGTTTTTGTCTTAGGGTTAACCGTCATAATCATGTTGACATCGCTTCTTGAAGTGTTTCCGATAGAGCCTGTAGTATCAATTCCGCTTACATATACATTAAACGGGTCTTCCGTAACGTTTACAGCTTTGGAACTGGTTTCCTGCTCCACCGTTACATCGATATCAGCAATTATCCTTGTATTGTCAGCTGTAAAACTTTCCACCTCTTCAATGGCCATATCATAGTAAGAGCTATTGAGGAAAATGACCTCTGTCTCATTATTCATCAAATCATTGGCTAGATCGTCAAAGCTTCCCATTTCCTCAAAGCTTACATCGACTTGTTTCTTTAGCTTGTCCTGAGCCTCTGTATAAACATCATCGCCGTTACTCATAATACCCACTGTCTGACCCTCTATATCTTTTACGTCTTCATAGGAGCTGTCCGCCTTAACCACGGCATAGAAATAATGGGTCTGATCTCCGCCGGATATTTTGCCAAAGAAGTCAAGAGTACTGCCCATATAATATGAGCCAACACTTGTGATCAAAATTAAGATTATGGCAAACACTGAAGCTGCTGTCTTGTTTTTATTCTTTTTAGGATCTCTCGCTTCTCGTCCTTCTCGTCCGCTTCTGGTCTTCCGCGGTCTGCTAAGCAAAGATTTAAGTATCGGAAAGCTGGCCAGCGCCAGTACCAGCACCAATATTACAAAATAAAGTGTCGGCAAAACATTTACTAAAAATACCAGAACCAAAAATACCAGTATGGAAAGCGAATATAATATTGCCAAAACGTTGGTAAAAATCTTTTTTCCGTTTTGCTTCTTTTCTTCTTGTTTTCTGTCTGATCTCATGCAAATCCTCCTGTTTTTCCCCTTTTATAAATGTATATTATGGTAATATGTCGCTGCGCATACATTTTTATTTTATCATAGAACGGTGTGAAAGTGAAGAGGAAAGTTTCTGCAGCCGTGGAGCGGAGCCGTAAAGCGATCTGTGAAGCGGCGGCTTCTTTCCTAATCTCCTAAAAGAAAATCCAATGCCCGGACGATTTTAATACCGTCTTGTGTCTGTGGCAGACTGCACTCCAGCGCAATAACGATCTTCTCGTAGTTATCCCTTATCTTTCGCAGGGGTGCAAGCTCCCGTTGCCTGGTTTCGGGTGCGTTCATTGTCTCCGTAACCTGGATGTATTTTTTCTCATCTGACTTTGTGGCGATAAAATCCACTTCCTGATTATCTATTTTCCCAACGGACACATCATAACCGCGGCGCATGAGCTCAAAAAAAATAATATTCTCCAAAATATGCCCGCTGTCTCCCTCTCGGAATCCAAGCAGATAATTCCGCAGTCCTATATCTACAATGTAGTATTTTCCCAATGTGCGAAGATATTCTCTGCCTTTAATATCAAAGCGTTTGACCTCATAAAAGAAATATGCTTCCGTCAGAGCCCTGATATATTCCTGAATAGTCTGAACTGCGGGTTTCGTCTTTCGCTTCCCATTCTCCAGCAGTCCCTCGTTGACCAGCGTGTTCCCGATAGAAGTAGCGGAAGTATTGTTACCAATGTTGTCTGCCAGGAACATGATGATCTTACGAAGCAGCACGGCATCGGTTATCGTCCGCTGTCCCTTTCGCTTTTCCCGTTCCAATATATCATTGACGACTGCCGCAGAATAAACACCGTCCAGCGCAGCCATGACCCGCTCGGTCTCCAGGCCGATATCCGCCAGCATAGGCATGCCTCCGAACCGCGTATACGCGTCAAAAAGCTCCTTTGTGTCGTAGACCTCGCCATCGGCATCCAAGATTCGTTTTTTGACCCCACCCGCCGGCGACTTGCCTTCTGCCAGCTTATAACCGTGGAAGTCTATGAATTCCCGGAATGATAACGGCAGAACTTTAATCTCCACATATCGGCCGGACAGATATGTGGACAGCTCCGAAGAAAGCAAATAAGCATTTGAACCAGTTATATAAATATCACAGTCAAAATCCACGCGGAAAGCGTTGACGGCATTTTCCCATCCGGACACTCTCTGTATCTCGTCGAAAAACAAGTAGGTTTTTCTGCCCTTGCAGATGCGTGCCTTGACATATTCGTAGAATTCTCTTGCGTCCATCTCCGGAATGCTCATGGATTCAAAGTTCATTTCAATGATCTGGTCGTCTGCCACTCCGCTCTCCCGCAGATGTTCCGCCATCAGCTTCATCAAGCTGGATTTTCCGCAGCGCCGGATTCCGGTCATAACTTTGATCATTTCCGTATCCTGAAACGCGATTATCTTCTTCAAATAGAGATCCCGCTTTATCAGATTGTTTTTCTGCACAAGAAACGCACCACCCTTCTAATAAAAGCTTACCACAAGCTCTATTTAATTTCAAGTTTATAACATCAATATTATAAACTTTTATTTTTAAAAAGTTTGTAACATGGCGATGATATTTGTCGAAATTGGCTATGGACTCCTGTACTCACAGACCACATTTTCCTAAAATAATGCATTCCTGCTCCAGCTTTATATTTTCCTCCAGCATAAATCCAATTACCTCGCGAAATTCCTTTTCTTTTCCTATTTTCTCCAGTCTCTTTCGATCCGACTCCTTCAATTCCTTTGCGTATTGTCTGTATTTCTTCAGCGTATCCAAATCCATATGGTAACTCATAAATGGAATGCCTGTCTTTTTACGCAAATCCAACAGAATGGAAAATCCTCCTGCGTCAATATCTCCAAAGTGATAGTACTTGGCATCCGGAATTGTCTCGTAGACCATTTTTAATAGAGTCCTGCGAATCCTGTTATGATACCCGCCTAAGTATATGAAAAGACTGTCTTCCTCCCAATATCTGAAAAAAGAAGTGAGATTTTCTATGGTGACTACCTTCTTTACCCTGCTCAGATCAGAAAACCATATATCCGAAAGATCTTCTCCTGAAATACCTATGCCCTGCTTTAACAGGGATAAATCTACTGCCTTTTCACCGATTGAAATGCTTACATCCCCCTTAAAATACACATAGTCAGGAGTTCTGTAAATTCCGTATTCCGCTAACAATTCCAGAGTATCCATTTCCAAACAGTCATCCGAAAATTGCCGGAATACTTTAGCAAGGCGGCTTTCTATATGTTCAAAATACTTGGAATCCTGAAAATGCATGATAGAAAATTCCCTGATATAGCATGACTTTCTATTTTGCTCTACAAGCACACACGCCCGAAGGAATTTCTCTGTTTCCTTCTTATCCTCCAGCGTAATATACTCTTTGACTGACTGGTGTTTTTGCAGCCGTTCCAGAAGATGCTTTACAAAGTTTACCGTAATAGGCGCATCCACATCAATATATTTCTGAAGCAGGATGATATTTTCTTCCTCCAGTCCCAGCTTTGGTTTACGTCCGACATATTGATAAGCCTCTTCTATATGATCTGTCATCAGCCTGACTTTCTGGATCAGATAATCCCGCTTGTTATCCTTCCAAATGATACGGATTAAATTTTTGCTTTCCAACAGTTTCATTAAGGCATGTATGCTTTCATATTCATCAGAGCTCTCATCAAAATATGCCGGTATTAATTTTTTCGTAAAGCGGAAATATATCTGTATCTTTCGCTTGTTCTCTCCTTTGGACAACAAACTGTTTTCGTATGTGTCCAACAGATGATTTAATACCTTCCGATCATACTGCACCATTGATATACCTCTCTGCAAAGCTGGTCTTTTCATCTGTCATCATCAATAATGTTTCTTCAACAAACGGGCTGATATACTGTATTTTATCAGGGGGAGCCGCGATCAGAATCTGTAACGGCAGCCTTCTGAGAAATTCCAAAACGCCTCCAATTCTTTCGTCATCCATATTGTTAAAGGCCTCATCAAAAAGCACAAGGCCTATCGCCTCTCCACCGATATTATTTTTATAAAGCTGAACAAAGGATGCTGCTACCGTAACATAAAACGGCGTCTGCGTCTCGCCGCCGCTCTTTTCCTCACACACCTTGGAATACAGAGAATAATTACCATCACTGTGAATAATGCGGATATCATAATCCATATAGGTTCGGTAATCTGTAAATTCATCCAATGCCTTCGCATTATTGTCATTATCCAGTGCAAGACGTTCAAACAATTCTTCAATTACCGCTTTGTGATTTTCATGGAACAAACCGCTGAAAAGCGATTCTCCCTGCATGGCATTAAAATCGTCCATGATCATTTCATAGTACTGTCTGTATCTTTTGCTTGGCATATAAAGAAACTCGTATTTTTCGTTGCTAAACACAATATCGTCAAGCGCTTTATTCAACTCTTTGAACTCAGCCTGTGCTATTTTCATGTTTTCCTGCAGCTTGGACAGGAATTGCTCTCTGAACTCTTCTTCCGCTGCCTCTCTGGCGGCATCTACCTTGTCTTCATACTGCAGAAGTTCTGAATTCTTAAGCTTCAAATATTCTGTTTCAAAGTCCGCATAACCTTCCAACGTGGCAGGAGCCCCAAAATCATGAGCCGTTTTATATTCGCTCATCAATTCCTTCATAGAATCTGCAGCATCATTCATAAGTGTCTGATTCGCTTTTCTTCGTCTTAGATAGTTATCCCTAAACTGAGAAAAAGATTTGTCCTCCGTCTGTTTCTCATATTCTTTCTTCCAGAGAGGAAGAACATCTCCGGCTTTCGTTCCCATCTCTTGATAAACAACTGATTTTTCAGCATGCTTTATCTGCCAATCTGATACCTGTTCCTTTGTCAGGCTGATTCTTTCTTCCGTTTTACCTACTTCTCTGTTTAAAGAATTTAATTTAACAGCCAACTCTTCCAGTATTTTCTCTAATGCTGACAGCTGTATCTGTTTCATGATCATATTTGAGTTCTTCTCCAGAGTAGCAATATTTTCTCTGCATTTATTGATCTCCAGATCAACATGACGTAAATCACCAATGACATCTAACCTGTACTTGATATCTGTATCATGTTCTGTTTCCAAAGGTTTCAGAACAAAATTCAACTGCGCCAGCTCGTCATGAAGCTGCTCCAATTGTTTCTTAATCTCTTCCCTTTTTTCTCTGGCCTGCTCCAGCTGGACCTTCAGCGCATTCTGACCAATATACGGAGTTTCAAAAATAGCCGGCCTTATGGCGCTGGCAACATTGTTCTGATATTTCATGCACTCTTTTGTAATAGAGATTCTATAATTTTTCAAATCCCGGTAATGTGTACACATGTGCACTTTGCCCAGAATCATATTGATATAACGCTTTGCGTATTTATTTTTTGAAGTTACAACTGTAGCCAGTGAACCTTCAGGTGCTGTATCATACTTATCCAGATTCTGCGTATTGATGAGTCCGACACCATATGCCTTTTTCTCTTTTCGAAGTCTGTCATATGTCCCCAGCGCAATGTCGAAATTTTCGGGTTCTACCAAAATATAAAATCGCTGCATATTCAGATAGCCCTCTACTGCGTTTCTCCAAGAATCATCCGTAATCTCTAACAGCTCACATAGAATACGCGGTTCCGGGGCTCTGCCAACTCGCTGAAATTCTTCTTTTATAGCCGTTCTGACGCGTTCAACATCTTCTGCATAGGATAACCTTTTCTTCATTAATTGTTCTATTCTTCTGTCCAGTTCCTGCTTCTGACCGCTGACCCTTGCCTCTTCAGCAGACACTTCAGCCCGCTTTTTGAATACCTTATCCCGCATTTCATTTTTATATGTAATCACATGCAAAAGCGTGTCTTTCATATCTGCAAGGTTAATATCTTTGTCTTTCCTGCAAAGATATTCATAATATTTTTTTACAGGGTTATCTGCAACCTTGGCCTCAAACAGTTTTTTCAACTGTTCCTTTGCCAGATCCATGCTTTTCTGAAGTGTTTTTCGTTCTTCCAGCATTTCTCCCCTTTTGTCTTCCAACGAACGCAATTTTTTCTTCTGTTCATCCCTTGCCAGAAAATCTTTGTCCATTGCAAGCTCCGCCCGCAAATCATCTCTAATCTGCTGCTTCTCTGTCTGCTCTGCTCTAACCAGATCAATTTGCTTGTTCTGCTTCTCCAGTCTGAAGGTGTCAGACTGGATTTCCGATTGCTTTCTGTTTATATCCTCACCAATCAGATCAGCTTCCGCTCTCGCCAGGTAATACTCATACTGACTGTCCTTTCTCCGACCATCCACTACATGATCATGCATCGTATTGATGTTTTCCAATCTGCCGATACGGATTTTCACATTCTCCAGGGTACGTTGCAAATCCTGATATGTCCGTACATTTTCACGCAGCACATCGATATTAACTTCTTTTTCATCTAATACATATGAGTAAACAAAATCTTTGATATCGTCTATTGGCCTGAAAGCCAGAGCTTTGGGAATCAGTCTGAAAAACTTATCCTCAATTCGTCCAAACCTGTTTTTTATCATATCCCTGGCATCTTTGTCCGTGGTGCACCATTGCTTAATCTTCTTAGCATTGGTTGTTCTGAACTGATTGATCGACTTTGGTGTTTTTCCTTGAAAGAAGAGAGAATCATCTAAGCGAGCGTTGTCCATAAGATACCTGACCGTTTTTTCCTGACCCTCAGAAGCGGAATCTACTACTGCACCTACTACAAAGTACTTGTCTCTTTTTTCTTCGTAGAATTCCAGCGCGATATGGGCGCTGATCTCACCGGTACGTTCATAAGGTCTGTTTTCCCGTCCTGTTTTGCAGCGAATATATCCTGTCAGCTTTCTCTTCCCGTTTTCATGCGCCGCTTTATTGAAATAATTTGTGGAACAGATTATCACAAACTGTATTGCATCCAAGAATGTAGACTTGCCTGCGCCATTTTCACCGGATATCAAAGTGGATTTTTCAAATTCTATCGTCGTATTTGTAAATCGATGCCAGTTAATCAGCTTCACTCTCATCAGCTTCTTCACTGTCTTTTCCTCCTTTTCTGTAAATCTCCAGCTTCTCGTAGGCAGTTTTTATATCTTCCACTCGAACAGCCATCAGGATTGCATCGAAGATAATGATGCGCGCATCTTCATCTGTCAGATTGCTATCAAGCGTCTCAATGATTTGAAATCTTTTCAATGTGCTGATCGCATTGCGAAAGGTTGTTTTATCAATCATCTTATCTCTGATCTTCAGACTTAAAAATATATCATGGATATCTCCCACGTTTACAATTACTTCATCCGAAACAGAGAGCTCTCTTCTTTTTTCATCATAAAGAATTCGAAGGATCAGCAAGAGAATGGATTCGAACAGCTTCATATTATAGCGATTGTAATTCTGCGGATTTGTCAGCTGAATGACACCATACTCCTCATTGATTTCCAGACGATATCCCAAAAGCGCAAAACAATCTGAGAATTTCTCTTTATATTTAATCACAAAATAGTAATCCGCCTTGTTTGTTTTATTTCTCTTACAAAGGAAACAGGAGCTCAGCAGTCGATTGCAAATTCTTGAAAAATCGTCCTTATCCCGTTGCAGCATTCCGTCCAGAATATCCATCTCTATCAATGCTCCTTCTTATGTATCGTAAAATCATTGAACTGATAGCCGTCTTTTTTTGTTATATCTTTTACATCAATCGTATATCTCATATTTTTTCTTTGTCCATAAAGTCTGATATAAATCAGCTTGACAAAATCATCTGTATTTTCCAGAGGAAGCTCTGAAGCAAGCATTTTCTCCCTGTCGCCAAGCTGTTTTTCCACATAATTATTTATCCTTTCTGGATTCAGAATCCTTTCCAGTTTTCTCAGCATTCGCCTTATTTTTTCATCTCGAAGCTCCTGATCCGGTTCCTCATTCATAAGCATTTCCGGTTCAAACTCTTTTTTCCCCTCGATCGGGGTGTACAGAGACTTCTCATCCAATACGGCAGAACTGTAAAGCCGGATTAATTCATCCATGAATTCAATTCGATAAATACCTCTCAAATCCATATTATCTCTGTTGATTTCTTCGTTCATTCCTGACAGGATTTCCTTGATTTGCCCTCTGACATCTTCTCCTCCTATCAGATAAAACTTTGCCCGGTTGATTGCTGCTCTCTGATACTGCGTATTCTTGCGATTGATCTCCGACAGAAGTTCATCCATGTTTTGAAAAGCATCTATTACATTATGGATGTATTGGTAGACAAGCTCTTCCGCCTCATCTTTGGAAATCTCCCGGATGTTCGCCAGTTCTTCACTGGCCTTTTCCACGTAAGACTTGCTCCGACTTTTGCTTTCCAGTCTCTCTATGATCTCAGGACGAAATTTTGAAACATTATCCGAAGTAAGCAGTCGATGATAAGCCTTGTCCACAATATTCTCAATGTAATCATTGAAAAGTACGTTCATAATCTCCGCAGGTGTTTTGTATCTGGTCAATTCATCTATGTAATGTTTGATACTGGAGCTTAAGTTTTTCAATCCGGTAATCAGCATATCTGTATTGTCCGCTATTGCCAAAAGGACAACGCCGGGATTATCTGTCGCACTTCTAACCAGACTATATATAGTATAGATATACCCCTGATATTCAATCTGCTTTCCTTCTGCTATTTCAAGGAGCGTCCTTATTATCTTAACTGCATATTCCCTGAAATTAACTCTTTGTACATAGCTTTTATCCGTTTCAATATCAATCCAGCCGTAATTTTCCAGTTTTCGGATCATCCAGTTTGCCTTGTCTCTTGCAGATTTTCCTTCTACATCTGCTCCTTCAAACTCAGCTGCCTGTGATGCTTCAAAATAGTATTGTAATTCCTCTATCAGAACATCCCTTTCCACACCAAACGAAAGCTGATGATCCATGACAGAAAACAATTTGCAGATACATTCCCAATATACCACTTTGTTTGGGGATGCCAACGGTACAAAAAAATGTTCATCTATAATATGAAACACATTCGTCTCCTTCCATCAAAGCTATCATTTAAAACTGTCAGTCCTAAGTTATCTCTTGAACCTGTATTTGCCCTTTCCATGACCTGCTACCGGTTACTTTCATCATATCTGAACGCCCGAATACGGTTCCGCCAGAGAAGGCCTCTCTCAGCTTGGAAATATGTCCGGCGGTCTTAGCGGTGAGTCCTTGAGCAATGTCCGGGTTTTTACTATCAATGTCCGGTTTTGCAGCGGAAGATGTTCATCAAGAAGCAGATTTCTCAAGAAAACCTCCAGAAACTCTGTCGTCTCATGAATACCGTTTCTTAAATCGTTGTAATTGGCACGCACGAGAGCATTACGAAAGTACCACGCGGTTTCAGCGAATATATCATTTGTGACATCAAAGCCGAGAGTTCTGAGGTATTTGATAAAAAATACCGCCGTTGTCCTGGTGTTGCCCTCGCCAAATACATGGATCTGCCACAGCCTCGAGACAAACATGGCGAGATGGTGAATAATTTGGTTCATCGACAGGCCGCGATATGAGAACTTTTTTTCTTCAGAAAGATCATATTCCAGGGTTGCTTTCAGTTCTGACGCACTGCCGTACAGCACTGTCTCTCCGCTGAGCACCCATTCTTTCTTCGTAATGTTGTAATCCCGTATGCGCCCTGCGTTTGGATAGAGTCCATCAAACAGTTTTCTGTGAATCGCAAGATATTCATTCGAAGTTAAGCTAAAAGCTTTTTCTGATAAAATCACCGCAATTCTGGCAGACACCTTGTCCGCCTCCTCGGTGCGGTCTGCATTATATATTCTTTAAAAGGATCTTTTTTCACTGATATCACCTGCCTGGTCTGGGTTGAACCTATGTAAAGCTTCTTCAATCATTTTTTCCGGTTCGCCGCGCGGTTATTCTATACAGTTCAATTATACTCTATCAAACAGGTAGGGTTCAAGGGTAAGTCATTTACTTGCTTCCTTGCTAAAAAAAGAACAATCCTCAAGAATGCGTAGCGAATGTTATAACGTATCGTCACCATTCCTGCATTTTGATTTCGGAGCCAAATGTCAATTCAAGGAGCTCAGCAGCGATATCTTTGCTGCAAACTCTCATCAAATTATCCTCTATATCTTCTTTTGACAGCAGGTTCACACTTCCATACCAGACTATTTCATTATCGATTACCGCATAATGCTCACAGGAGTCTTCCGCAAGCCATATTTCAAAGCCTGCTTTACGAAGCCTTTCCAAAAGCTCCATCCGCACATCGTCGCGTCCGAATCTATAAAAATCGGGATGCCATGTAACGATAGTAACCTTTACGCCTAACGCTCATTACCTGTCAAGCACGGAGATGATACGGCTCACCTTTTGATTATTTAATCTGGGGCTGGATATTATAATACTTGCATTTGCTTTCCGTTTTTCTCCATCCATGCTGACGCAAAGTTCATATCCAATCTTTTTATAGGCTTTGAGTCTTGCAGCATACATTTTATCAAACTTCGGAATATGTCTGTCCACATAATCATACACTATAACATTTTTCTTTCCGTCATAATCCCTATTCAGTCTCCCGACATACTGCTCTACCACATTTTCTCCGGAAACAGGAGTCGCCATGAAAAGCGTATCGAGCCTGGGATAGTCAAATCCTTCGCCAAGTAAAGAGCCTGTTGCCACAAGGATTAGACTTTCCGATTCTTTCACAGCGTTAAGTTCGTCTACTTGAGCCCTGCGAGATTTGGTGCCGTTCGAGCCTGTAATCAGGATTAATCTATCAGCATATTGTTTCAATCGTTCAGACAGCCTCTTCGCATGGTCAACATATTTCGTCAGCAATACAGGCGTTCTTCCTGCTTTCACACAAGCTGCCACATCCCCTATAATCTGTTCATCCCTGGCGTCATTGTTTCTTATAAGTTCATATGCGTCATTGCCATAAGGCGTCCTTGACAAACGATGGGGCTTTACTGTTCGGGTAAATCTCGGGTAAACAAGATGGTCGATATTCTGTTCCTCAGCTCTGTCTTTTGCCGTAAATCTATACCTAATCGGACCAAGCAGAAACTCATTTATTTTTTCTTTACCATCACCGCGTTTGGGTGCCGCGGTAACTCCGTAAACATACTTCGCGTTGATTTCCTGAAGAACCTCTATCGCGCTGTCTGAAGCTGCATGATGACATTCATCAAAGAATACCTGCGCATATTCCTTAAGCAACGGATGAAATCCATCCTTCTTCTTCAGAGAGCGAATCATTGCCACATCCACTATTCCGGTCAGCGTATCATGTACGCCCTGGAGATTTCCAATCAGAGACTTTCTTTTTCTCATCTGCCCGGTCTTTGTCTTATATTCAGGCAGTTCCTCGTCAATATCCAAGAACTCCTCCAGCCGCCTTGTCCATTGATTCATCAGATCAGCTCGATTCACAAGTATTAAAGTATTGACTCCTCTCTTGGCTAGCATATCGCAGCATACTACCGTCTTCCCAAAAGCAGTTGCGGCATGAAGGATTCCCGTTTCATTTTTAAGCATAGTTTCCACAGCCGGTACCTGCGATTCTCTTAAATGCCCTTTAAATGAAACATTTATTCTCCATCCTTTTGTTCTTTTATCCTCAATATCGTACTTGATTCCTGATATGCTCCCTTCTAAGTGACAAGTTTTTATTATTTCACTTGTCTACCTAGAAGGGAGCATATCATTTGCCAAATGTTCATAATATTTTTTGTTTCGTTTATTTTTACATATCTTCTCGTCGAACTCAATTTTATTCTTCATATATGAACGCTCTGCATTACTTACTCAACATTCATCCGCTCAACGCCAAAGGCACAGAAGCCTCCTCTCGTGCTCCTGTGCCTTATAAATTACTCAAGATGCTCAAAATAGCCTATTTCACATTCTCTTTCACCACTTCCGCAACCTTTCCAATCTCCTCTTCCTTAAGATAAGGGTGCATCGGTAGCGACAATACAGTGTCGCAAAGGCTCTCAGTCGTCGAACAGTCGAAACCGTAGTCACATGCTCCGTCTGCTGTCGCAAGTCCAAACGCCAGCTGCTTATGCATAGGCTTTGGATAATAAATCATCGATGGGATTCCGTTATCCTTAAGTACCTGCTGCAGCTTGTCTCTCTGTTCTCTGTCTTTAAGCTGGATTGTATACTGAGCCCAGCTTGAATAAAAGCCTTCCGGAACTACAGGCACCGTCACCGTATCTTTCAGCAGCGCAGTGTATTGCTCCGCAGCTTTATTGACAGCCTCAACTTCATATTTCTTAAACGCTTTTAATTTCACGGAAAGAATCGCTGCCTGAATCGTATCTAATCTGGAGTTCAGACCTATTCTGACGTTGTCATACTTCATAGTCCCCTTGCCATGTACTCTTATGGAGCGCATCAGATCAGCCCATTCATCATTATCGGTAAACAGCGCGCCGCCGTCTCCGTAACATCCAAGGGGTTTTGCAGGGAAAAAGGATGTTGTAGCAATGTCTCCGAAGCTACACGCAAGGCTATCTCCTATGCGTCCGCCAAACCCCTGAGCTCCGTCTTCAAGGATGAGAAGTCCGTATTTTTCAGCAATCGGTTTGAGTTTAGAAAAATCTGCAGGCAAGCCAAACAAATCGACTGCTACTATGGCTCTTGGTTTGAGTTTTCCATCGTCCACTACCTTTTTAATGGCTCTTTCAAGGGAATCAGCACTCATGTTGTATGTGTCTTTCTCTACATCCACAAATACCGGTGTCGCCCCACAGTGAGAAACGATTTCCCCGGATGAAAAGAATGTGAAATCCGGTACAAAGACTGCGTCGCCTTCACCAAAGCCCCACACCATCATGGCGATGGAAAGCGCGTCGGTTCCATTAGCACATGTAACGCAATGTTTGATGCCTACATACTCTGCCAGCTCTTTTTCCAGCTCAGCCACCTGGGCACCGCTGATGAAATTACAGTCGGTCGCTACTTTTACCATCGCTGCGTCTATGTCTTCTTTAAGTACTTGATATTGTTGTTTTAAATCACGGAATTGCATTTGAATCCTCCTTGAGAAAAGTTCTTTGTTTTTTATATTTTATCGGTTTAAAGATTATTGTTTTAGACAAAGTATATGTCCTTGCACACGGCTCGATGCGCTCGCGCATCTCCGCATTTTAACTCAAACATATTATGGCGCAACCAGCAAAAAAATACAACGATATTTTTGAATATAGCTTGCGTTTTTCCATTTTTTGTAGAAATTGACAGAAGTCTCTTATAGCTGCCGTCAAGTTCTTGCCAGTTTCATCTGCAAAGGATATACCAGTTCCCTGAATAGAAGCAGTTCTACGAACGGTACCTCCTGTCGTTTTTGTAATGCGGTATTCTTTAGTTCCTCATCTGTAACCAATGCCGGATTTGCTGATTTTGATTTTAAAGCTGCCACCTAAATTAATACTCTTCCTATATCTAAAGCCTATAGCTGCCTCCCGTATTTCTTGGGATTTATTATAACAGAAATAATCAGGTTGTTCAATTTATCATCAATCAGAAGATAAAGCGGCGTACAACAGACGCCATGTGAATATGAACCGTCTTTACAAAAGGCTAAAAACTCCACAACAACTTGACACGGCCGTAGTGTTGGCATTATGTTGATAACTTATTAGCGCCATGATACAATATACATATATAGCTTTACTCGAAACACCGTGCGGAAGTAAAGCAGGATTTACGAACTTGGAGGTGCAATATGGCGCTTGAAAATAAATTGGGACTGACAAGTTCCGCAGACCTTGCCCGTGAGGAAGAACGCATCAGCAAGAAAAAGGCTCTTGAGCTTTTTGAAAACGGTATGCTTGATGAATTGGAAGCAGGAAAATTCTCTGCTCTTAAAGCAATCCATAAGTATCTCTTTGACGAAATCTACTACTTTGCCGGAGAACTCAGAACCGTAAATATTTCCAAGGGCAACTTCCGTTTTGCTCCGTTGATGTATCTTGAAGCAGCTCTTGCTAACATCGATAAAATGCCACAGTCTACTTTCGATGAGATCGTCGAGAAGTACGTAGAAATGAATATCGCCCACCCTTTCAGAGAGGGAAATGGGCGCAGCACTCGTATTTGGCTCGACCTCATTTTCAAAACAGAGCTTCGTAAGGTCGTTGACTGGAGTAAAGTGGATAAAGAAGATTATCTTCTCGCTATGGAGCGTAGTCCTATTAAAGATATTGAAATCAAATATATCCTCAAAGCTGCCCTGACCGACGACATCAATAGCCGTGAAGTCTATATAAAAGGCATCGACTACAGCTACTATTATGAAGGCTATGCAAGCTTCAAGACGGAAGAACTGAGCCTGTGAAAAGATTTCTATAATAGCAAATGTTCTTTCCGGCGCCCTCTCGTTTCAGTTCGCCGGATGCCACCAATTTCCGCAGCGCTCCCTCGATGGAGCTTATACTGAGCGAAGGGCAAAGTTCTCGAATGTCCTGCTTCGTAAACCGGCCGACCTTCTCCATGGTGGCCCGGCGCACGGTCTCAAGAGCAGGAAGCTTAGTCTCCACCAACGCAAAGCGATCTTCAAAGTCCTTGTAAGCGGAAAGAATGATCCCCAGCAGATACTTGATAAATGGAATCACATCTTCGGTTCCTTCATGCCAGCCGATCTGTGCCTGACCCAGGGTCTCATAATAGAGGTCCTTGTTTTTTGCAATCTTGGCCTCCAGCGAGATATATTTGCCTACATAGAACCCACTACGGTAGAGCAGCAGTGTGGTCAGCAGGCGGCTCATTCTGCCGTTTCCATCATTGAAGGGATGAATGCAGAGAAAGTCGTGGATGAACACAGGAATGACGATCAGTGGCTCCACTTCCATATTCCCAATGACCCGGTTGTACTCCTCACAAATTCTGTCCATGGCCTCCGACGTTTCATAGGGAGTCAGGGGCGTGAATAATGTCTCCACATGGCCGTCGGGATAGGTGGTACTGATATAGTTCTGTACGCTTTTAATCCTGCCTGCCATGGGGTTGTTTATGTGACTGTATAGAATTTTGTGGAGCTGCAGAATGTAGTTCTGAGTGATGGGGATAGTGTCGAAGTTCTCGTGGATGATGTTCAACACATCCCGATAGCCTGCGATTTCCTGCTCGTCCCGATTCCTCGGCGTCGTTTTATCCTCCACAAGCTGCCGGATACGAGTGTTTGTGGTCACAATGCCCTCAATGGCATTGGATGCCCCAGTGCTCTGCACCTTTGCGATCTCCACTAATTTCTCCAATTCCTCCGGCCGCTGTTTCAGATACTGTTCCTGCTTTCCTGCTTCTTTATAGATCGCCGCGACCAGACCCAGAATCTCCGAGTCCCACTTCTGTTTCCGAATCGCGGAATAATTGAATGCACGCATACCCTTATGCCCTCCTTTATTCCCTTAAATTTTACCATAGAATAGGGGAAAGTTCAACTCCAAAAGAAAGCTTTCCCTTATCATTATATCAGTTTTAAGGGATACTATACGTCTGTAAGGGTTATATCTTCTTAGAAATCCATACGTTTTTGATGGAAGAGTTATGAAGCATGCAATTTGTCTTATAACTCTAAATGTTGTACTTTTCGTGAAATCTTATTTGTCGAACAGGTCACTGTTTTTCAGTTCCCACAGGGCTTTTTCCACATCAGAGTAGTGCTTTACGCTGGGATCTCACGCAATTCTTTCTGCCTCCAGCATGGTGGCAATGATTTCCTTGTTAGACTGCTCCAGTCTAACTTCAAAAGAAAAGCCACCGGCACGAAGTGACTGGTGCAGGAAGACATTGATTGCTGATGTCGCTGTCCATGCAGACTCTGAAATTTGTTGTGTTAGCCATTGTAACTGTGGTTTTGGCAGAGACATAAATGTACATACCAGAATTCTTTGCAGCCTTTTAAAAATAGTGGAGTAGTATCATTTAAATGCAGTCGTTAAATCCACCAAAAGATGATAATATATCATTAAGGAAGGTGGAGACATGCAATACGATAAGGAATTCAAACTACAGGCTCTTGAACTGTCCGATGAAATTGGCGTCAAGGCAGCTGCAGATCAACTCGGCATCAAGTATTACACACTTGCCGACTGGCGTCGTCAGCGCAAGGCTCGCGGCGAAGAAGCTTTCGTTGGCAGTGGTAACAAAATGATGCCGCTCAGCGAGAAGGATCGTCGCATTAAGGAACTGGAAGCGGAACTTCGGGAAACCAGGCGAGCTAACGATATACTCAAGGAGGCTCTCGGTTTTTTCGCACAAAGCCGAAAGAAGTGAGAGCTCGGAAACGTTTTGAGTTCATTAGCGAATACAGCAGCAGATGGCCTGTAAGCGTTATGTGCGATGTCCTGCACGTGAGCAAGACCGGTTATTACAGATTCAAAAGGAATCTCGGCAATCCCAGCAAGGACGCTGTTCTTTCGGCAGTTATGCAGGAAATACTCGATGAGTATATATACAACGATAACTACGGTGTAGATCGAATGCAGATAGCACTTCGAAATCTCGGGTACAAGGTTGGCAAGCGCAGGATAGCCAGAATCATGAAGGAAAATGGTTGGCTTCATGAACGTAAGCGCCGTCCGAAAGGCTTAACCAGGGCAACTACTGAAATACAGGAGAAGGAAAACCTAATCAAACAAGATTTCAGGTCTCCAATAATGGATTGCTTTAACGGAGAAATACTTTCTCTGGTAATGCGAAGCAATATGTGCAAAGAACTGCGCATTGATACATTCAATGCAGCAGCCAAAAGGTTTCCTTTGAACGGAGCCATACTCCATTCAGATCGCGGAAGCCAGTATACAAGTGAAGCATTCCGTGAAGAACTCAATAATGCAGGTGTTCTGCAGAGCCTCAGTGGCGTTAACCGCTGCTTTGATAACGCCAGGATGGAAAGCTTCTTCGCTACTCTCAAGAAGGAACTCCTCTACAGGATTCCAACATACAAGATGAAGATGGAAGAAGTTAAAGTAATTGTTTTCAGATATGTCTTTATCTACTACAACCGGATAAGGATATACACTTCAAATCCGGATGGCCTCCCGCCAGCAGCTTACAGGAGACGTCTGGAACAACCGTTAGCAGAAGCTGCTTAATTTTGTGGGTTTAAAGACTGCACAAATATTGACAACTCCAATCTTATGTACCGGTTTCTTTTCTCTTGCCATAATAATAGGCCTCCTATGATTTAGATTTTATCATAGAAGACCTATATCTGGTTCCTATTTACAGAAAAAATTTCACACAGTCGAGAAGAAAGGTGTCTTCTTCGCAGGCTTCCTCTATATGTCTTTGAAACCGCAAAATGTATGAATGTGCGCGTGAACGCATTTTCTACAGTACGCTTCAAAACAAATACATATTCTGTTCCGGTGAAATATGTCGGCTATGAAGTCAGCGTCAAAGGTTATCCGGAAACAGTAGAGATATATTACAAAGGAGAACTGATTTCTACACATACAAGGCTTATCGGTAAAAACCTGTTTTCCTATCAGCTGGATCATTACATGCCTCTGCTCAGACAGCGACCGAGAGCAATTTTCGATGCTGCTCCGGTAAAACAGAACATTCCGCCGGAAGTTCTGGAAGAACTGAAATCACAGAAGAAGCATGATAATGTCATAAGTCTTCTGGAACGATTCGCTTCTGAAACGGAAGCACAACCGGTAATAACCGATCCTGTTATCGTCCGACCTGTTGACCTCCACCAGTATGATGCACTCAGCATAGGAAAGGAGGTGAACTGATATGAACATCGCTTTAGAGGAACAGATAAAACTGCTGTCCAAACAGCTTAAAATACCTACATTTGCGGACTATCACAAGATCCAGAATCACGCTGATTCTAATAGTACATTCGGCGAACTGCTTCTTGAACTTATGCGTGCCGAATATGAGCAGCGTCAGGAAAACAACAATCGCCGCAGATTGAAACAGGCGAACTTTCCATTCACTAAGACCATTGATGAACTGGATCTCAGCCGTTATGATGGTCAGATATCTGATTTGTTCATCAGTGAACTTGCAAGCTGCAGGTTCATTGATGAGAAGAAAAATCTTGTTATGATCGGTAATCCCGGCAGAGGGAAAACTCACATGGCAATCGGCATAGGTCTCAAGGCCTGTGCCGGCGGTAAGAGCGTTCTATTCAAGAACGCCGCCTCATTATCGACCGAATTATCGGAAGCAAAAGACAACTATGCTCTTGGCAAACTGGAGAAACGAATCCAGAAAGTCGATCTGTTGATAATCGATGAAATGGGCTATGTCAGTTTTGACCGTTTCCAGTCAGAACTGTTATTTAAAGTTATTGCTGACAGAAGTGAGCGTGCAAGCACTATCGTTACCACTAACCTGGCGTTTTCGGAATGGACGAATCTTTTCGAAAACACCGCCATGGTAGCAGCTCTGGTAGACCGTCTTACATTCAGATCATATATTCTTGATATGAATGGCTACTCCTACCGTCTGGATCATTCGAAGAACGGTGCTTAGGTGGCTCACTTTCAAATGAGCACAAGTGGCTCAAAATCAAACGAGCACGTGGCTCACTTTCTAGTTGACATTCATATGCATTTAAATGATACTACTCCAGACTTTACATTAATATTAGATTCCATATAACCAGTAGTATTTTCATACCAAAGAAGATCTTTTGCTTCTATCCCATTTTTTAAAAGTCCATCTACAGCGTAACATCCTTGCCCTGCAATCTCAAATACACCATGACAAATTTTCATCTTAATACCTACATTTACCTTAAATACAATTTATAATAAGCAATGGCCGATAGCGCAATCATTTTGTCATTAAAACAGCTCGCATTAACGAATAAATCTTCTATTCTTTTTTTTATTTCTATTGAAGCCTTTATGTTATTAAAATTATTTTCATAATAGTCATTAATAAAAACCACTAATTCTTCTTTATTACTTAGCCAATAATCAACCGGATTCATGTCGTTTACTACCGGTTTTTTGTTTATTTTGCACAGTATTTTTTTAGAATAATATTTAGTGCGTCTTTTAAAAACATTATACCAAGCAGAATCATTTTTCACAGAAATGCCTGTCGCCGCATAAGGAATTCTAATAGCTTCAGGGTATTTTTTCTCCATCCATAATAATAAAATATTATTTTCTGTTCTTTGCTTCCATGGTATAGAAAAAAAGGGTTCTATAAATTCCTTATCTCCAAAAGGTGTTGCCGGTTCAACAAAATTCTGTCTTGTTAAAAAAGTGCTCATTCCTGCTAACATTCCTCTAGTGTAAAACCAAAATATCTCGTGGGTTTTAAATTCATTGATTCTATTTGAATAAGTATTTTTATTTAGCTGCCTTAACTTGCTTGTCCTATATCGTGGATTAAGCAAAGATGGCGGATTTTCACCATCTTCAAGCGTCATAGTATTCTCCTTGACATCCCCTAAAAGGCCAGTAAATTCAATACCAACCTTATGATTATTCAGAATCTCTAAAAAATCCTTTCCACCTGTAATCCCAATATAATATGCCGTACCGGAATTCATAAACATAAGATCTTCTATTTGTGTCACACACTTACCATTATCTAAAATTTTATAATACCAGTCAAACCCCAAATTTGTAGCGATTTTTTTCGCTATTTTTTCCTCATTACTATTACTTTGGCTATAAGTTATCATAAATGTATCCTCATATCCTAATCTCTTTGCAGTATAACATATTGCTCTACTATCCATTCCACCACTTAAATCTAGTAAATTTTTATATCCATACTCTATATTTTTATTAGCTAAACGTGATATCGCATTGCAAAAAGCTCTATCTATATTTTCTATTGCTTCATCGAGCGGAACATCTTTCTCTTTAACATTTATTTTATAATAACTATTTACTTCTATTTTTTTATTATTCAAATCAATTTCTATATAATCTCCCGGATATATTCTCTTTACTTCTTTAATTCCAGTACTATCATCAATAAAATATCCATAATCAATAAAACAACTTATACCATGCAAATCCTCATTCATCTTAATTCCTATTTTTTCTAGATAATCTACAACATAATTTAGCTGTGAACCTAGTGCAAAACAGTTTAATTGTTCATTATAAAAATAAAAAACCGCATGATCCCCTAGTGGACCGGTAAATGCAACAATTTTATTTTCACATTTATAATAGACACATCCTGAAAAAGTTCCTTCAAATTCGCTAAAAAAATTTTTATTAGTTATAGCCAATAATTCAACCAATTCTGTTAAGGTATTTTTTTCATACTTTTCAAGCAATTTATTTGAATTAAGTATAATCCCATCTGTAGCTACTGCAATCTCTTCATTCTCAAAAAAAAGTTTATCGTTTATGAAAGAATTAAGAATATTTCTTTTTATAGTTAGTTCTCCACAAACCATTTCACCTTTTAAACAATTGCTTTCACAATAATTTACTAGTTTGATCTTTTCTTTATCATTACAATTTGCAGCAAAAAATCCAGGCATAACTAATATCTCTCCTCTTACTAAAAAATTATTTTTATATATTTTTAAACATGGGCGTCTATGGTATTTAAATATAAAATTAAACTATATTACTTCCCTATATTTTTCTTGATTGAATTATATGCATCCTTACACATGTCTTTTAAACCCTTCTCTGCCTTCCAATCCAGCTCTTTCTCAGCTTTTAAAGCACTTGCATAGCATAAATCAATGTCTCCTGCTCTTTTATCTCCAATCTCATATTTTATTTTAATACCATTTATTTTTTCAAAAGTCTGTATCATTTCAAGTACGCTATAGCCAGTCCCCGTTCCCAAATTATAGACATCAAACCCATTCTCTCTATGCAGTAGCCGTTCTATACCTTTAATATGTGCCCTAGCTAAATCTACAACATGAATGTAATCTCTTACTCCTGTGCCATCTTTAGTATTGTACGTATCTCCGTATACAGTTATACTGTCTGCCACTCCCTCTGCAACATTCAAGATACAAGGCATTAAGTTGGACGGCATTCCATTAGGTTCTTCTTTTAAAATCCCACTTTCATGTGCTCCTACAGGATTAAAATATCTAAAAATAATTATATTCCATGATTTATTTGCTGAAAAAAGATCCCGTAGTATTTTTTCGCAAAATAATTTACTTGTTGCATATGGATTTGTTGTATTGCCAATTTCATCCGTTTCTTTTAATGGCATTGCTTTTGAATCTCCATATACAGCAGCTGTACTACTAAAAATCAATGCCCGCACATCAAACTCCTGCATAGTTTTTACTACATTAAGCAAACTGCTTACATTATTAATATAATAGTCAATAGGCTTTTTTACACTATCTCCTACGGATTTATAAGCAGCGAAATCAATTACGGCGTCTATGCGATTTTCATAAAAAATCCTTTTTAAAAAAGAATAATCTAAAACGTCACCCTCATAAAACTTTACTTTTTTCTTAGACAGCATCTCTATTTTATCTAAAACTTCTTTTTTACTATTAGAAAAATTATCAATTCCAACCACATTATAACCTTTTTCTAATAGCTCAACACATGTATGGCTCCCAATATATCCGCAGCAGCCTGTTATAAGCGTATTTTTGCTCATAGTTTTCTCCTATCATTAATCATAAACATTTATATGAACAACCAAACTCCATCTTATATCATTTCTTGATTACATGCGTATAATACAATGTAGATACTAAACTTGTGAATATTACAATCATCAGTGTTACCATCGCTGCTCCAACAGAACCATATAAAGGAATAAATACAATGTTTCCTAATATATTTAATAAACCAGATATTATAGCAACAAACAAATTAAACCCTACTTTTCTTTGTGTAACCAGAAGATTTCCTGAAACAATTCGAAAACTTCCAGAGAAGAAATAGCTTATTGCTAAAATCTTAAAACAAGGTACTGCATCCAAATAATTCACTCCATATACCAAAGATATAATTTGTTCAGCAAATATAAACAAGATGCCGGAAATAAATAGGTTACCTACCAACATAACTTTTAGCAATAGTTTATATTTCTTTTTTGTCCAGACTTTATCCGTTCTGTTCATTGCAAAATATGGATATACATATGTTATCACTGATAGCGGTATAAATGTCATAGCATTAGGTATAACTGTAGCCACTTTATATGATGCAATAATATTCTCATCTGCTAAAATTAATCCTAATAAAAACGTATCTGCTAAATACAACAATTGTGATAATCCATTATTACACATACTAATTAGTGAAAGCTTGATCAGTGTGATTTTTGTACTTTTATCTAGTTTTTGTTTTATCAATTTAACTGGTGCCTTGAATGCACAAAAAACAATTATAATAGTTAAAATATAAGCTACGTATGTTCCAAAAATCAGTCCTTTTATTTGATATAATAATGCTCCACATATTGAAAATATCACAACTAATACAGTATTGATTGTCGTGCCTAATGAATATTTTTTATTATTTAATGTACTTCGCAAATAATTTTGCTGAAATTCAAACACTACGTATATTACTGGATAGAATGCCATCAAAAGTAATAAATCTTCTGATTCTTTAATTTTCAAGTTGCCAACAACTGACGCAAGTATAATTATTATAGACAGCAATAGGTTGAATTTAATTCCTAAGCTACAGCCGTAATTATATATGTCTATTTGTTTTTTGCGATTATTTATCTCTTCACTACATAATTGAAATGTTCCCGATGCTAGTCCTAACCCTGATAATAAGAGAACTAGTGATACTATATTGTTCGCATAAGTATACTCGCCAAAAGCAGCTTTTGATACAATTCGTACCACTACAATACTACATAAAAAATTCATAATTTTGTTGATAACACTAGCACCAAAAATATGAAAAAGTCCTGTATCATTAAGTTTTTTAATTATTGCTGCAAAATTCAAATTTTTATTCATAATTATACCTTTTTATCATCCTTAAATTTTGAAAAAAGTTTTCGTAAAGGGGATGATACTTCATTGATAGAATAATCATTTTCTTTCAAGTTAACACTAGAAAAAGTCAAAATTATTATATAATACATAAAACTAAGTGGATCACCAAAAGGTGAGTACATAGAATATAACAAAGTATATATTGAAAAGCTACATACAATATAAATATAAAATATTATATTATTTTCTAAATTTGTTTTAAATATTTCTTTAAATGCAACGCCTATATTGTATAGTATCAATACCGAAAAACCAATCAGAGGTATTATTCCCATTGAATATCCAATTTGCAACACTCCGTTATGGATATACATTGGCCTTGCAAAATAATTAGTATGATTTACTAACTCAGTACCATGCCCCCAAATATTTATTTGTTTGATAGTCGAATCCCAAATATATATTCTACCAGAGGAAAATCCTCCTAAACTTTTATTATATATCAATACTACAAGCAATGTTAAGAATGCTACCGCAGCTATTGCAATTAGGGCTATCAATGTCTTCTTTTTATTATACTTAAGCAAGAAAATTATCTGTATTGCAAATATTAAGCATATTACTATTTGCGCTGTTCGAGATCCTGAAAAAAAAGTGTAAATAATTGCAATCGCTATAAAAACTAAGTATATATATTTTTTGTCCGTGTTCATTAAATAAAATCCGCTTATAACAGCACAAATACATACCAGGCCTAAAGAATTAGGATCATAAAAAAAACTAGCATATGGTTCATCTGTTATTGGTTTAAAAAAAACAGAACATAATACGATTATTATAAAAAAAAGTAATGTAGTTTTACTTATAATCCTAAAAAATTTCTTCTTATCTATATTTGCTAACGCTATTATCACAAAAGGTAATAATAGCAAATAAACAAAAGCGTACATTATATACCCTAACATACTATGTATAATACCAGCAAATAATGCCCCTATACCAATTATGTACATTGGTATTACGATACCTTTTCTGATCTGGATAAGTGTATCATTTTTTTTATATACACAGATAGCAATTACTAATAAACAACAAATATATATTATATTTCTAGTTTTGAACGTAAACTGATATATATCGCAATTTAATATATAAACAACTAATGTGGTTAAATACGCTCCTTGTATTATTATCTCCTTTATCTTTATGGGGATTTCATTCAAATACTGTGATATATAATTTAGAATTTTAAAATAGAATGACTGTTGCACTTTTAACATTTTTTCTCCAATTCTTGGTAAAACATTGTATAGTTTTTCACTGCATTGAATTTTGCTTCCCAAGTATTTCTAGCATTTTTTCTTAACTCTAAAATTTTATCTTCTGATTTACTATAAACAGATAAAATTTTTTCTTCTAATTCATTTATTGTAAAGTCTTTATTAAGTAAAAAACCATTTATACCATTTTTTACAATCTCTCCTGTACCACCTACATCTGTAGCTATTACTGGAACGCCAAAGGACATTGCTTCCATTATGGAAACTGGTATCCCCTCCGATTCACTCACATTTATAAATAAATCTATATGATGCTTTAAATAATACATTAATATTTTTTTATTATCTACGAATCCCTGAAAATTATATTTTATATTTTTTTTATTTAATCTCTCTTTAGCTAATTTTTTTAAAGCACCTGCACACGGTCCATCACCAAAATGTATCCACTCTATAGGAATTTCTAAAAACGATAATGCTTCAATTATCAAATTAACTCGTTTAACATCAACTAAATTAGAACACGAAACAATCTTCATACACTTTGATCTGATTTTCGGGTTTATTCCATAATCAAGTGTTCCCAAATATGCTACTTCAATCTTTTTTTCTAAATCAACATAATATCTAGAATATGTACTTATCATATATTCTTTACCATTTTCACTAATAGGTAAAATTTTATCTGCAAATTTAAATATAAATTTTCTAAATGCTAAATAAAAATTTTTATCACGATACTCATATATATCATATC
>CDZQ01028461.1_pt1 | contig 60462 bp, 57 predicted proteins | sample 554831 | NCBI WGS metagenome assembly CDZQ01 (sample SAMEA3182112, study PRJEB8094) | gut metagenome | biome: human; feature: gut; material: Stool; isolation source: human stools | place: Canada | collected 2013-05-06 | reverse complement strand
CGGTTGACCCGCAGGATGGTGTTGCGCCTGTCCGCGAGCAGGTCGATCTGATGGGTCAGCCCTTCGATCCTGCGCTGGAGGTCGCTTTCCATCTCGTCGTAGGTTTCCTCCAGCAGCGCCTCCTGACCGGGGTGCTTCATGATGTCGCGGATGCGCTGGCGCTTGGTGGCCTTGAGCTCCTCGTGCAGGTCGTCCAGCACCGAAGCGAGGTGGTCGGCGGATTGCTCGGTTTCGGCGACGTTTTCCTGCTCGGCGGCAAGGTCCTGATTCAGCCGCTCGATCATGGAAGCCGAGCTTTCCATCACGCGCCGGACATACAGCTTCATCAGCTCATCCAGCCGGTCCGCGCGGATGTGGTGGCTGGTGCAGCCCGTCGTCCCCCGGCGGTGATAGGTGCCGCAGGTGTAGGCGGGGGCCAGGTCGCTGCGGCTCATGGCAAACATCGGGCTTCCGCAGTCGCCGCACTGGAGGAAGCCGGAGTAGACGTTGTCGTACTTCTTGACGCCGCGGTAGTGGGAGCGGGAGCGGCTTTCGCGCAGCGCGCGCGTGGTGGCAAAGGTGCGGTAGTCAATGATGGGCTGGTGGTGGTTTTCGATCACGATATGCTCGCTTTCGTCCCGCGCCACGTCCTTGCCGTTGATCTTGACGCGGGTGGTCTTGCCCTGGCGGAATGTGCCGATGTAGAAGTCGTTGTCGAGGATGCCCTGCACGGTCACGATCGCCCAAGCGCTTTTGACCGCGCGGCGGGTTTCCTCGCCGGCAGCCTCCCTGCGCATCTGCTCGGACATGCGTGGCGTGGGGATGCCCTGCTCAGTCAGGAAATTGGCGATTTTCTTGTACCCCCAGCCATCGTTGTTGTAGTGGTCAAAGATGCGGCGCACGATGTCCGCTTCGGTAGGCACCACTTCAAATTCCTTGCGCTTGTTGACGGTGTAGCCGTAGGGCGCGGCGCAGATCCATTTCCCGTCCACCTGCCGCCGGCGGATGACGTTTCGCACCTTCTTGCTGGTATCGGTGACAGGCATTTCATTGATGAGAAACTGAAACTGGATTTTCAGCCAGTCGTCATCATTGGGGAAGTCGATGCCGTCGCCGATGGAGATGATGCGCACACCGGCGTCGCGCAGGTCCTCCAGCTCCACCAGGCCGCGGCTGTTGCGGCGGGAGAAGCGCGAGAAATCCTTGACGAGCAAAATGTCATACTTGTGGGCCATCAGGCCGCGGCGCATCTCCTGATAGCCCTCGCGCTGCTCAAAGGTGTAGCCGGAGCGGTCGCGGTCCTCAAAGAAGGTGAGGCTGCTGCCCGGAAAGCGCTGCTTCACAAAGTCGCGGATGATGGCCTTCTGGTTTTCGATGGATACGTTATCCCGGTCCAGCTCATCGTCCACGGAAATGCGGGTGTAACCGGCGATGTCGAAGGTTTCGATCATGGCGGGCTGCCTCCTTTCGGGTGGTTTGTCATTTGCGGATGGGGGATGCTGGGGACAGGTGCGGGGGAGTGCGCCTTGCCGCTTTGGGGCTGTCTTTTGTTCATGCGAGTTTTTAGGCGCTGCTGTTATCGTATAAAAAACGATTGCTACAGATAACATTGTACACGATCCTGCGGGGGATTGCAAGTCTTTTGGGCGCAGAACGGGTCGTTTTTTACTTTTTTTATCGGTTGCTTGATCGCTTACGGTTCGGGCGCAGCCGGGCCCGCACTCTTTTCGCGCAGGGTTTCCAGCTCCGCGACACGCTTTCTATTGTAACGCAGCAGGTCGCGCGTGCAGCCAAACAGATCGGCGTTGCCGGACTGAAACACCGCTACGGTATATTTCTGTTTCTGGTACGCCCGGTACAGCGGCTGTAGCCTTGCCGCAACGGCCGGGTCGTTTTTTTCGGAATTGGTCAGCCAGACCTCAACGATTTTTTGCGCATCCCTTATGCTGATCTCCAATGAATCGCCTCCTTGTACGACGGTAGTTTTTGGGGTTTGGGGGTGGGTTATGCAGATGCTGAAGGGGCAGGCGAAAAAAGGCCCTTCATAAATACAAGGAGAAAAAGGGAGGCGTTTGGAAGTGTAGAGTGAAAAAATTAACACAAAATTCATTTTTGGATAAGGTGGCATAAGGAACCTGTTAACAAAAGCCCCAAACACTTCTTCCCCCCTATGGTATAATTGAAACAAACGATGGACGGGTGTGATGGGATAGAAGAGCGGTCGAATAAGTATGGTGATTCTGAATATAGCGGAATTGATTCCAAAAAATCACCTGCTTCGAAAAATAAATCAGGTCATTTGGTTTACCCGCCATTATGGCCGAGCACGACCTCCAGCTAGGCAAAAAGGAGAAGGCCACCTAGCTTTAAGGACAGATGAAAAACGGGAGACAGCGCTGCTATCTCCCGTTTTTATGATGCGTCTCATACCCGTCGGCTATGGTCAAAAGCGGAAGTAGAGGAATGGGCTGAACCCGCTCCCCAGCATATAGGAAATGGCGATGAGAAAGACAATCACCAAAAAGCCATCGTAAATAATTTGCGTATTCCCGCGCAGCCGCTGTACCAGAACCCTTCCCACGGGTAGCGAGAAGATGGTGGCTGCGACCAGGCAAAATACCAGCTGCGGGTTCATGTGGATATACAGGTCTGTCCATGCCCCGTCGCTGGCGGTGAACATACTCACTAAGTAGTGCAGCGCGCTTTCCAGGTCTTGTGCCCGGAAGAAAACCCAGCCCACTATGATGATAAGCAGTGAATAGATGTGCTGCAAAAACCGCGGCAACCGATCCAAAATGGCATGACCGCCCATCCGCTCAAAGATGAGAAACAGCACATAGTATAGGCCCCAGACAATAAAATTCCAACTGGCTCCGTGCCAGAGTCCTGTGAAAAAAAAGACGATGATCAGGTTCCTGTATGTGCGCCAGGTCCCGTTCCGGCTGCCTCCCAGGGGAATATACACATAGTCCTTGAACCAGGTGGAAAGGGAAATATGCCACCTGCGCCAGAATTCCTGGATGGATCGAGAGATATAGGGGTAATTGAAGCTTTGGGCAAATTCAAAACCGAAGATTTTTCCAAGGCCAATGGCCATGTCAGAATATCCGCTGAAGTCAAAGTAGATTTGGAATATGTAAGCAATTGCACCCACCCAAGCGCTGAGCGCGGAGATGTCGCTGGCATTAAACATAGCATCCGGCAGCGGTGCTAGCTGATCGGCTAGAATATTTTTTTGCAAATCCGGCTGTAAAGCAGCGCAGACCGTCGTATACCTTATCCATGGACAGCTGGCGGCTTTTGATTTGCGCTTCAATGTCGGTATACCGGACAATGGGACCGGCGATGAGCTGAGGGAAAGATGATGATGAAAACTGCCTGACGGGGCCTTGTCATAGTGTTTTCTTATCTTCTTTCATTCAATTTTAAAGGCCTGCTTTAGGATATGCCCAGGGGATGCCGGGGAAATGTCCACTCCGGGGAATGTGGCAACTGCCTATTCCAGCATCCATGAGAGAATCTCCTCCAACGAATCGATACTGTATTTCCCGACTATCAGGCTTTTGAACCGGGTGGGATTGCCCACCAAACGCCAGATTTCATTGGGTCTGGATAGATCGGCGGTGGAGTGAATTTTAGGGTGGTGCCCGGTCAGCTCCTCCAAGATATGGACAACGTCCTCGCAGGAGTGTCCCGTGCCGGAACAGATATTCAAAACCGGGGGGATAGGCTCCTGAGACACAGCCAGATCCAGCACGGTTTTGGCACAGAGATCCACAGAGACATAGTCCCGCACCGCTTTCAAATTGCCAAGGGAGATCTCAGGTGTCCGCTGAGAAAAATGCTTTATCAACTTGGAGATAAAAAAATTCTCCTTCTGGCCAGGGCCGATAATATTAAACGGCCGGATAATATTGATATCCAGCGCATCGGCGTACTGCCGGCTCAAAAACTCCATGACCATCTTGCTGTAGGAGTAGTGATTCACCGGGTTAAAGGGCATATCCTCACTCAAGTGGCTGACCGGCTGGTTGCCGTATACCCCGGCAGTGCTGGCAAGAATTACACGGCTCCCGGCGGGGAGGTGCTTTTGGGCGGAGTTTAGTAGATTCTCTGTGCCTACTACATTGACGTTGTACACCTCGGCGATGTTTTGGTGCACGGGGGAGGCAATAGCGGCCAGGTGGATCACTGCGTGGGGCTGGAAGTACTCGATGGCGCGATCTAGGGAGCGGGCATCCAGCAGGTTGGCAGGAAATCCGGTTCCTCCGCGCTGTGCGCACGTTCCATCCTGGGACAGCACGAGAAAATCGATCCCGTGCTTGATGCACTCCCGGCAGAGATAACGGCCGATAAAGCCGTTTCCCCCTGTGATCAACAGCTTCTTATTCACAATACAACACACTCCTACTGTCGCTGTTTTTATAAAGCTGACCTTTGCATATGGCGCTCCCACTGTCTACGCAGCCAGCGGTTGAGCGGCTTTGCAAACAGAAACTGGATGGGAATGGCAAGCAAAATGGAGACCACAATGGCCCCAATTCCCGCCAACAGAAGAGCTTGAGAATCCACCAGCTGAGGGAGAAAAAGTCGCTTGGCCAAATTAATCAGGATCTGATGGATGAGATAGATGGGGAAGGCAAGCTCCCCCAGAAAACGGGCGAACCTGCACCCCAGCAAGGCGGAGAGATACCCGCGGCTAAAGCTGAAAACGTAGATGAGAATAGCGGTTGGAATGGTGTAGAAAATCTGCCAGCGCCACTGCCAACCAATGGCCGCGCTCATGGCGATGCCGATAGAGCAGACCAGAATCAGAACCGCCACGCCCTCCATAATGGTGGCGCTCTTTTTGCTGGAGGGCGCGAAAAGGCCAGTGCGGAATAGGTCGCACAGCCATATTCCCAAGAGAAATTCCGCCAGACGGAATACAGGGTTGATATAAAGCAGCCAGCCGGCAAGGGGGGAGGCGAGCCCCATAACAAGGATATTGAGTAGGATACCCCCCCACAGCCCCACCATCAGGGCGTTACGGTGCTTGTCCTTGAGTTGTACTAGGCAGGGAAACAGCAGATAAAAAAACACCTCGGTGGAGACGGACCATGCCGCTCCGTTGAAATTAAATGCAAAGGTGCTGTCCGGAATCCAGCTCTGCACCATAAAGACATGGCACCAGAAAGAACTCGTTTTCAGGTAATAGGGAGCGGAAACACCCGCATAGACAACCAGAGCTGCCGCCAGGGCCAGAAGATAAGTGGGCCACAGGTGAGCAAAGCGATTGAACAAAAAGCTCTTGGTGCTAAGGACACCCTGCCGTAGTTGTGGTCCGTAGGAGTACTGGATCACAAAGCCGGACAAGATGAAGAAGAAATTGACACTTAGATAACCTTCAGTCAAAAGCCGCATGACTTCTGACCAGCCGGGTACCTGCAGGTCATTGAACGCATCAAAATGGTGAAGACACAAAAAGATAATAATGAGAAAGCGCAGCCCGGAGAAGGCCGGGATCCACGGGGACTGTAAGCGGTTAGCCTTACTCATGATACAGCACCTCCTCCAATTTGGACAGTACATGCCCCGCACACTCTTCCCAGCTGATGGGGTGCCAGTGCTCCATAATGGCCTTTTCCCGATCCGCCAGTGCCTGGGGATGAGAGTGGTAGTAGCAGATCCGTTCGCTCCAGGTCTTTTCGTCCCATGCCTGGACGTACTCAGAAAGCGCTCCCGCCGTCTCCTTGAGGGCAGGGGTGTCACAGCACAGGCAGAACTTCCCGTACCAGAAGCTCTCGGGCAGGGTCAGGCTCCAGCCCTCGTACAGGCTAGCCAGAATGGTGAACTCGCAATTTTGGTAAAGGATGGACAGTTCCTCGTCTGTAGGGGTGATCCAGAGAATCTTTCCCTTTACCCGCTCGTCTCTGGAGAGCGTTCCAACAAAATCCTCGGTTTTCCACCCACGATGGCCAGCAAAGACCATCTGGGGAATGTCCTCGTCCCGCTCGAGCATCCGCAGATAGGCACGGTAGAGGGTCTCGTGGTTTTTCCGGATCTCCAAGGTACCCACGGAGAGGACATAGGGACCCTTGATGCCCAAGCGCTTTAAAACGGCTTTTGTCTCATTACCATCCTGGTATGGCTCAGTATCCTCGCATTGGGAGATGTCACTACCGAATTTTATGGCCGCCGAGAGGGGAATCGGAAGCCCTGCTTTTTTCTGATAGGCGATGCCGTCCTTCCGGGCGGTCTCCCCGCCGTAGAGAATAAGATCGGACATGTTGCTTATAAAGTCAAGAAATGGAATGTAGTGCTCGATGGTTGCGTTCTGATGAACCTGGGGCAGTAAAATGGGGGTGAAGTCATAGACAATGCTCACATATTTAAAGCCGATTTCCTTACGAGCGGTCAGAAGCGTCTGCTTGACCTTTTCATCAAATCCGGTTCCGGCGGTGAAGACTACGTCGCCCGAGGAGAAGGGAAGACGTAGATTCCCCCCGTCTCTACCTTGCAGCGACGGTGCGGAAGAGACAGCATCCATCCGATCTTTTTTCTTTTTACCCAAAGTAATCAGCTTTTTTTGCCAATTCAGCGGGAAGACACTGGTTAAAAACCAAAACGCATCTCGCTTGGAAGCGTAGCTGTTGTTGATATTGGACACAGGGACGGTAGGAATCGAGAAGTACCGATTCACAACGCCATCTTGGCAGGCGAGAAAATCAAGATCCAGATTGTCGCCAGTGAGAATAGGGGCAATTGTACTGACGTCAATTTCTAGAAAACCAAACTGTTCAAATATGGAGAAAAACTTAATCCTAGGATATAACCGATATAGCCATTTTGCTAGCATTAGCTCGCTGCGCATAATGCCTGTGATCTTTCCGTGATTAAGTATGGTGCAACAGGTCAAGGTGAGATCCATGTAGAGGCTGTGGCGTTTCTCCTGCCGTGTCTGACGGTTCAAATCCCGCAGAATACCGCTGACTTGCTGCCCACAGTCCGACCAGTAGATGGGGGTATAGCTGCTACGGATCGTCTCCTCACGGTACCTGCGCTCCTCCGGGTGATTGTAGTAGTACGAAATCTTTTCCGACCACGCCAGGGGATCGTAGGGATCCACATAGTCAATAAAGCCGGCCCCGATCTCCTGTAGGGGGGGCACGTCAGAGGCGATGACAAATTTCCCGTACTGAAGGGCCTCTGGCAAGGTGAGGCTCCACCCCTCCCAGGCGCTAGCCAACACCACAAAGGCGGCGTTGCGGTAGAGCTGATCCAGCTCTTCGTCGGTGGGAGAGACAAAGACGATATTCTTCGCTGTCCGCGGATCTCGCTGGATGGTATCCTGAAGGATTTTGCAGCTTCCACCCTTTCCCACAATGACCAGCTGGGGAAAGGGCTCCTTGGGATGATCCGCCAGAATCGTCATGGCTCGGTAGAGAGTGGCGTAATTCTTCCGCTCGTCCAGAGAGCCCACTGCCATGATATAGGCGCGCTCAATACCGTTTTCTTGGCAAAATTTATCAAAAGCGGCATTGCTATCCTGGGCTGTATGCACGATGTTCGATCCGAAATACACCGGATACCCCGGGGGCACGGGGAGGTGGTGCTTGGACTGATAGGACTGGGTGTCCTCCATGGCCGTCTTTCCGCCGTACAGGATCGCGTCGCAGTGCATGGAGACCCACTTCAGATACGTTTCAAAATCCGCGGAGAGCGTCACATCATAGAAATGTTTTGTGTTCTCCCGGATTAAAATGATGTCGTAGATAAGATAGGTGATAAAGATGGAGGGGAGCTCCTCCTTAACCTTTTCAAATCCCTCCTCCTTTCCGCTGTAAAGCCAGCCGCAGGAGAAGATCAGATCGTCCTGCCCAAAGGGGTGGAAAAACGGGGAGGATCGCTGTGCTTCCTTCGACGCTTGCGCCTCCTGGGCTTGTTGTGCTGCTTTGCAGCGGGCACGCCAGAGGGAGATCTTCTTCAGCGGGGCAGCGACGAGGTTGATTGTGCCCTTGGTAAAGCCCCGTATCCCAGCAGGCAGGGTGTTGGCGTAGAGGAGAAGGCCCCAAATGGCCCGGTGGAGCCGGCTGCCGGAATAACGATAGGCATTATCTAGGCCCGGATATACCTTACGCAGCTCCTCAACGCTTTCCTCACCGCCTTCTCTCTCCAGCCCGGAGGTCTGCTTGCGACCCATTGCAGTCAGATAAGCGTCTCCCACCGACTCACACGTCCAGAGCCATTCCAACTCGTGCTCTCCAACCTCCTCAAAGGCCGAACCGTTAAACCTAAAAAAGCGCACATCAGGATCACACCGCTTCATATTTTTGGCGATTTCCAGCTCCGCGCGCACAATGCCCACAACACCGCCCTTCCACGTCTGCAGGCTGTTGGTCATATCCATCCAAATGGCCATGTGTGATTCTTCCTCTCTCTAAAATGATTCCAAATAGCGGGTGTGAACCTGCCGGGGTCCCCAAGCATCTCCAGCTTTCTGTCTTTGAGCCAGATCGAGTAGTCGCAAATCTCCTCAATTTGTCCAAGGGAATGGGAGATAATCACAATGGTCGTCCCGCAGGCCTTAATACTCTTTAATTTGTTAAAGCACTTATCCTGGAAACCTATGCTATGTCTCCCACAGTCAGGAGCTTGTCCACCAGCGGGATATTTGCGTCCACATGGAAGGACCCCGAGAAGGCCAAGGGCATATACATGTCCGACGAGTAGGTTCTTACCGACGTGTCAATGGCGGCACCAAACTCCGAAAATGGGATAATCTCCTCCAGCCGGCCTTAGGTAAGGACAAAGAGGAAGGCGTTGATATAGATATTCTCCCGGCCAGTCATATCGGGGTGGAAGCCTGCCCCCCAGTTCAATCAGGCTGGAGACACGTCTGGGACTCTAGCTTACCCTGGTTGAGGTAGATTGTGCGGGCCCTAAGCTTGAGTATGGTACTTTTGCCGCACCTGTTTACACTGATACGGCCCACGGCCTCCTGTCCTCCCTTTTTTTGCCACGCTGAAGGTTAGATAAGACAAGGTTGTTTTTAAAACGGCGATTCATTGAATTTTCTGCATCTCTTTCAGATACCTTCCCAGCGCGTCGTGCCAGTCAGGCAGGGGCGCAAAGCCATTTTTCACAAGTTTGGTTTTATCCAGCCGGCTGTTGAACGGGCGAGCTGCCGTTGATAAGCCGTATTCCGCCGTCGTCACGGGCTGTATGGTCACGGATAACCCCGCCTGATAGAAGATCTCGCAGGCAAAGTCGTACCAGCTGATGTACCCACCCTCGTTGGTGGCATGGTAGGTTCCGTACTTCTCCGTCTCAACCATTTCGACTAGCAGCCGCGCTAGGTCCGGCGTATAGGTTGGCGTACCGACCTGATCGCTAACCACGCGTAGGGTGGAATTCGTCTGCCCAAGGTGCAGCATGGTTTTGATAAAGTTATTTCCACTTAGTCCGAATACCCATGCGATGCGCACGATGAAGAACTTTTCCACCAGCTCACGTACTGCCTGCTCGCCCTCCAGCTTGGTCTGCCCATAGACATTCAGGGGCGCGTAGTCCTCGCAGTCCGGTTTCCAGGGCTCCTTGCCCTGGCCGCCAAACACATAGTCCGTGCTGATGTACATCAGCTTACAGCCCAGCTCCCTGCAGATTTTCGCGATGTGCCGTGTTCCGCCTGCGTTGATCGCGCGCACCTTGTCCCGATTTTCGGAATCCTCAGCCGCGTCCACCGCCGTCCATGCAGCGCAGTGGATCACCGCGTCGGGCCGTGCGCGCAGGAGGCTTTCCCGCACAGCTTCCGCGTTCGTGATGTCCAGCTGCTCATAGGGCATGGCACATACCGCGCTTCCGTCCTGCACGCCGCTGTATACGGGTGCAAGATCGCTCCCCAGGCCCTCATGCCCGCACCGGGCCAATTCATTCATCACGTCATGGCCCAGTTGGCCACAGACGCCCGTAACAAATACTTTCATTTGTATGAGCTTCCTCGCATTACATTTCTCCATACACGAAGTTACAGTCACTGTCTGATAGCAGGGGGGAGGTCATGTCCTTCTGCGACAGCAGCTCCTCCACCACTTCTCCCCAGTACACGCCGATAGCAGGATCGTTAAAACGGATGGCGCGGTCATGTTCTTTGCTGTAAAGATTGTCCACTTTATAGCAAAACTCTACGTTGTCCGTCAGGGTTTTGAAACCATGCCCGAAGCCTCGCGGAATATAGAGCATGTGTTTGTTTTCCGCGCTGAGTTCCGTGGCAGTCCATTGTAGGTAGGTGGGGCTTCCTTTCCGCAGATCGACTGTCACATCCATCACCGCACCGTGGGTCACGCGTACCAGCTTGGCCTGAGCCATGGGCGCGTTTTGAAAGTGAATGCCACGAAGCGTCCCCTTCTGCGCCGTGAAGGACTGGTTATCCTGCACGAACACCGTGTCGATGCCCATTTCTGCAAAGGCGGCGGTGGAGTAGGTTTCCATGAAATAGCCGCGACGGTCACCAAAGACTTGCGGCTTAATGAGATATACCCCGGGCAATCTGGTCTCGAGCTTTTTCATCAATGCAATACCTTTCCTTCCGCGACGGCTTTGAGACGGATACCATACGGGATTTTGCCATAGCGCGCCGCGCTCTCTAGCAGCTTTTCCTTTGAAATCCAGCCGTTTAGCAAACTACTCAAATAACGCAAATGCCACAAGACTGAAACCATTCATCATAACCATGCTGAGAAAAATAACATGAAAAGCTGGTTGAACAGCAGAAGGCAGATTGGCATGGAAACAGCCTTCAACTTCTGATGAATAGCCTTTGGTTTTGCCCAAAAATGTCGGATTAAAGTCTGACTATATAGCGGCAAATAGACGTATTTGAATCTCTATTCATTGATCGATCCATAATCATCTTCGCATGGTGGGATCTCATATTATCCATGATCACAACTGCATGCTTATCCAGAGAGGGAAGAGGCAAGTTTTCCAGTTGGTCATGGAATTGTTCAGCTCTAACAAATAATTATTATGTAGACCATTCCTCCGCAAATTTATATAATTTGTTTTTTTACAGGTTCAATCACTTCTGCTTACTCCTTTAGTCCATGATAATTTTGGAAATAAAACGTTCATGCGAGAACTTAAAAAGTCATATGTAGAAGAATGACTTATATTTCTGTGTGTTGAAAAAGCTCACCTCGGTGATTTTTCCAAAAACACACGGTTCCCCTGCAACGGTGCAGGGGAACCGTGCAAGAAAATCTCGTTAGAATCCGCCGCTTATATCGATGGTTTTAGATTTCACTTAAAGAGTTGGGTACTTTAAACTCCCCATAGGTTTTTTATATTTTATATCCCATAGGGTGCAAATAATAGTACAGCATAAGACTTTTGTTCCCATGACCTACATTTTTCAAAGGGTTGGTTACATTTTATCTCTCTTTTTTTGCAAGCTCAAGATCATGTTCAGCCATAATTGCGCAAAGCTCCTCATAGCTGGTCTTCTGCGGATCCCAACCAAGAACGGTCTTTGCCTTCGTCGGGTCACCCCACAGGTTATCCACATCAGTTGGCCGGAACCATGCTGCATTGACTTCGACCAATATACGGCCCGTAGCCTTATCTACGCCTTTTTCATCAATTCCACCGCCCTGCCATTCCAGCTCAATGCCGCAATGCTTGAATGCTAACGTTGTAAACTCACGCACGGTGTGCTGCACGCCAGTTGCAATGACAAAGTCCTCAGGCTGGTCATGCTGGAGCATCAGCCACATGCATTCCACATAGTCCTTGGCATATCCCCAGTCGCGTTTGCTATCCAGATTGCCCAGCTGTAGTTTTTCTTGAAGTCCGCATGCGATTCGACCAGCTGCGCGCGTGATTTTCCGGGTCACAAAGTTCTCGCCCCGACGTTCAGACTCATGATTGAACAGAATACCGTTTACCGCAAACATACCATACGCCTCACGATATTCTTTGACAATCCAGAAGCCATATTGCTTGGCAACCGCATAAGGGCTGTACGGGTGGAAGGGCGTGGTTTCCTTCTGAGGAATCTCCTCTACCTTGCCAAAGAGTTCGGACGTTGAAGCCTGATAGAACTTGCACGTCTTTGCCATACCCAGAATGCGGATCGCCTCCAGCATGCGCAGCACGCCGATCGCGTCCACATCGCCAGAATACTCCGGCACATCAAAGCTCACCTGAACGTGGCTCTGCGCCGCCAGGTTGTAGACTTCGTCCGGGTGCACAAGGCTCATGATGCGCATGATGCTCGCCGTGTCGCTCAGATCGCCGTCATGCAGCGTGATCTTATCCATGATATGTTCGATGCGGCCCGTATTGGGCAGCGAGGCACGGCGCGTCATACCATGAACCTCATACCCCTTTTCAAGCAATAGCTCCGCTAGATAAGAACCGTCCTGCCCCGTGATACCCGTAATCAATGCCTGCTTAGTCACGATTATCTCCTCCGTATATTGATAATGATGAAACTATCTTGCTTGTCCATCTCAGAGGTACTCTGTCCTGTTGCAGATTTTCAGGTTCTCCAGCACCTTTTTAATCTCGCCTGCATGATCCTTTTCGCACACAAGCAACGCGTCCGGTGTATCCACGATAATTATATTCTCCAACCCCACTGCTGCAATTAGCTTCTTTTCCCCCTGAATAATCGTGTTTTTCGTGTCTACCGTGATCGCGTTGCCGCTGACGATGTTGCCCAGATCATTTGTCTTTTTGATTCTCCCGACTGCCAGCCATGAGCCGACGTCGTCCCAACCAAACGCGCTCGTAAGAATGTAAATATTGGACGCCTTCTCCATGATGCCATAATCGATGGACTCGGACTTAAACGCCATGAATTCCCGGCCTAGCACCTCGGTCTCCTGTTCAGTACCGATCGCCTGCCCGATGCGTTGCAGGCCCTCATAGGTATCAGGCATAAACGTCTGGATATTTTTCAGAATTGTGGATACCTTCCATGTGAACATGCCGCTGTTCCACATATATTGGCCAGAAGCCAGATATTCCTTGGCCCTCTCTAAGTCCGGTTTTTCGACAAATTGCTCCACCCGAAATGCCCTTCCCAGCGTGTGCTCTGCGTCAAAACGGATATAGCCATAACCGGTTTCCGGAGAGTTTGGCGTAATGCCGATAGTCACCAGATTCTCGCCCTGCTCAGCCACATCGCAGGCGTCCTGCAGGGACCGGAGGAAAATCTTATCCATTTTAATCAGATGATCCGACGGCAGCACGAACATCAGAGCATCCTCATACTTTTTAGCGATGTGCATAGCGCCGAGCCCAATACATGGGGCAGTGTTTTTACCTACCGGCTCACACAGAATATTCTGCTCCGGCAACTCCGGCAGCTGCCTGCGTACAAGCCCCCTGTAATCCTGGTTTGTTGCGATATAGATGTCTTCGATATCCACCAACGGACGAATGCGTTCTACCGTCAACTGAATCATGGTTTTATCATCGTCCGTCAGCGACAGAAACTGCTTGGGCATGTCCTGCCGACTCTTGGGCCAGAAGCGTTCTCCACGACCTCCGGCCATAATGAGTGCTGTTTTTTTCATGGCATCTTCACACCTTTCGTTCATGCCGCGTCTGCATCAGGTATGCAGATCGGCCTCACTTTTTATGTTGCAGATTTCTTCCAGTCTCCTGCGCATTTTTCGAGCCGACTCCTCCGGGCTAAAACGGGAGGTAATCCATTCCCTTCCAGCTTCCGCCTTTTTCCGATAATACGTTTTATCCTCAAACAGACGTTTCAAGTATTCAGCCGCCTGATCGATGTCAGCCTCCGCCCACCTTTGCGATGCTTCGCCATACTGATATTGCTTGCGCACAGGCACAAGCTGATAATTCACCATGCAGGAGGTTTCCCTTGTCATAAATTCTGTATTGGCGGACCAGTCGGTGGCGACCACAGGCGTTCCCAGCGCCATCGCCTCCGCCATGACTAGGCCAAATCCTTCGCTCCGATGAAGGCTGATGAATACGTCGCACAGGCGAATGAGTGCATTGAGTTGCGGCTTTTCCATCTGCTCCGTAATCAATGTATAGCCCGCCCGATCTTCGATCTCGCGCTCAAAGAATTGGATGTCCGCCTGTTTGGGATTGTTCACTTTGATGACCAGATGCGTAGCCGAGTTTTGCTTGCCAAACGCCTTTGCATATGCCTTGATAGCGGCTGCCGGGTTCTTCCGACTCGCGTAGCTGTTAGAATCATACATGACCAGCACGCAGAATCGATCTTCTGGAAGGCCAAGTGAAGCTCTGGTTGCCGTCTCATCGAAAGGCACGCTTATTCCATATGGAATCACTGTTACAGGCTTATCCGTTACCTTGTGCAATGCTTTGGCAATAAATTGTGATGGAACCCACAGTTCATCTACATACGCAAGAATCGGAAGCCATTTTTGCGGAACGGTCTCCAGTTCCCAAAGCCATACACCGATGTTATAGTGCTGATCAAAAGCCTGCAATCCAAACGGATATATGGCTTCACGCCATTGATCAGGGTTGATATGCACAACATTGACCGCATAAACCGGCGCCTGAACAAGCTGGCTGTCATACGAATGATCATTCTGGGCAAGCCACTCCAGAAAATCCAGATTGAGCAACACATGCGGTATTTTGCCGCATTCCAGGGCATGGGCATAAAGTTTTGCGCCCTGCGCCAACCCCATCGCTGCCCTGAATAAGCCGAAGAGGTTAATCCCCATAGAGAAGAGTCCGGGTGAATACGGTTCGGGAGGTCTCTTGATTTGGTTTCCAGTCAGGCATCTCAATGCACTCCCGATTCGCAACCGAACCCCCTTTGGCAGAAAAGAGAAGTAAGGCTTTATGCGAATTATGAACTTTTTTAAAAGAATTTTAGGATGCAGCCTACTCATCTCTCAGTCCTTCTTAGCCTTGCTTATTACGGCTGGCCATGCTTGGTTCGCCGCTGCGACGGATTCTTTTTTCAAAATCGTTCGCCAGTCGCGCGGCAAGCTCGCTGCTTGCCTGGCAAGTATCCGCAACCGTCGTCACATACACCTTGAGCTTAGGCTCCGTGCCGGAAGGACGGACAACAACCTGCGAATCTCCTTTCAGCCAGAAGCGCAGCACATTGGAGCTCGGCAGATTGATGGCTTCCCGCTGCCCATCCTGATGCTGTATACAGGAATGCAAATAGTCACCCACGGCCATTACCTCCATATCGAGGATGTACGCAGGCGGATTTATCCGCAGCTCCTCCATAAATTTTTGCATCGCCTCAAACCCCTCCGCCCCCGTAAATTCAAAGGAGAGCAGACGGCTTTGATAATATCCGTATTGACTGTACAGCGCCTGAAGCGCATCAACAAGGCTCTTTCCCTGCGACCGGTACCATGCGAACATTTCGCAGATGAGCAACGACGCATTGACAGCGTCCTTATCCCGGACATACGTGCCGCTCAGATAGCCGTAGCTTTCTTCGAAACCAAAGATGTAGCGTCCCGCCTCATTCTTTTTTTCAAGCAGGCCAATCTGCTCGCCGATGAATTTAAATCCCGTCAGGACATCGATCAGCTCAACTCCGTAGTGCTCTGCGATTTTTGCTGCCATAGGTGTTGTCACAATCGTTTTCACGGCGATCGGATTTTCCGGCATCGTTCCATTCGCCATGCGCATTTTGCAGATAAAATCAAAAAGCAATACCCCCATTTCGTTGCCTGTAATCAGGGTGTATTTGCCATCCTCGCGCACAGCTGCGCCAACACGATCACAATCAGGGTCGGTCGCCAGCAACAGGTCGCTTTTCGTACTCTGCGCAAGTTGAAGACCGATATCCAAGGCTTCACGAATCTCGGGATTCGGGTACGGGCAGGTCGGAAAATGACCATCCGGGTGATCCTGTTCTTCAGGCATGATGAGCCGGGTAAAACCATGTTCCTTCAGGCATCGCGGCACACAGGATACGCCCGTGCCGTTAAGCGGCGTATACACAATAGAGAAGCTCTGATCAATGCCTTCGGGCAGGACAGAAGTTGTTCCAACAGCTGCCAGATAACGGTTGATCGTATCCTCATCGATATTGATGATCTGTCTCCGCGCGACAGCGGTGCCAAAATCCATTCGACGCACATCTTCAAACGGATCAACGGCGTCAATCTCTTTCTGGATTTCCTTTGCTGCCTGCGTCGTAATTTGGCACCCGTCCGGACCATAGACCTTGTAGCCGTTGTATTTCGCAGGATTATGGCTGGCTGTAATCACGACGCCCCCACTACACTTCAGATCGCGTACGGCAAAGGAGAGTGCCGGCGTAGGCATCAGTCGGGGATACAGATGAACAGCAATCCCATTGGCAGCAAAAATTGTCGCTGCCGTTTCGGCAAACAGATCCGAATGAATTCTGCTGTCATAGGCAATAGCTACGGACGGGGTAGCAAAAGTGCGCTTCAGATAATGGCTCAGTCCTTGTGTCGCCTTGCCGACGGTATACACATTCATGCGGTTTGTGCCTGCGCCGAGTACGCCCCTCAATCCACCTGTGCCGAATTCCAATTCCCGGTAGAAGCGATCCCTGATTTCTTCAGTATGGCCGGCAATCGCTTTAAGTTCTTGAAAGATTTCTTCATTTGAGGCTGCTTTTTCCAGCCAGCGTTGATATTCCTGCAAAGCCTGTACCCTCCTCAACTGTTTAACCGTTTTCGTAAGCGTCACAGGCCAGCTGTGTCGTATCGAACATCCTCACCGAGCCGCGTTCCAGCCACACGACACGATTGCACATCTGCCGTATCTGCTCCATGTTATGGCTCACAAACAGCACCGTCGTCCCCCCGCTCATCAGTTCCATCATCCGTTTTCGGCTCTTCTCCTGAAACTCCGCATCGCCTACCGCGAGTACCTCGTCCACGATCAGCACCTCCGGTACCACCACCGTCGCCACCGAAAACGCAAGCCTCGCTACCATGCCTGACGAATAGTTGCGCAGCGGCATGTCAATGAACGGCCCAATCTCCGAAAAAGCCACGATCTCCTCGTACTTGCTCTTGAGAAACTCCTCGGAATAGCCTAGAATCGCGCCGTTCAAGAAGATGTTCTCCCTGCCCGTCATATCAAAATCAAAGCCGCTGCCCAGCTCCAGCATTGGCGCGACATTTCCGCGCACAATCACGCTGCCCTCCGTAGGCTTCAAAATGCCGGAAATCACCTTGAGCAGCGTGCTCTTGCCCGCGCCGTTGTGCCCGATCAGCCCCATGACCTCTCCGCGCTTGACATCGAAGCTTACGTGTTTGAGGGCTTCAAACTCGTTGTATTTCAGCTTTCCTCGCAGCCGGGCAATGGCGTATTCCTTGATACTGCTGATGCGGTCGTTGGCCATGCGAAAGCGCATGGACACATCCCTGACCTCGATCATCGTTTCCATCCGCTTCACCTCACAGATACAGCACAAACTTGTCCTGATGCCGCTTGAACGTCAGAATCCCCAGCCCCAGCACCACTACTGAAGAAAGGATGCACCAGAGATAGGCCATCGGTTCGGGCGACACGCCATCGATGATGCAGATACGGGCAAACGTGATGTACTGGTACATGGGATTCATGTGGTAGACCGTCAGGAACTGCGCCGGGATGATGCTCTCCGGATAGAACAGCGGCGTCAGGTACATCCACATCATGCTGACTACGCCCCAGAGAAATTGCGTGTCCTGAAAGAAGGTCATGGCGGTGGTCAGCAGCAGGCTCATGCCTGTGACGAAGCCCAGCAGACACAGCATGTCGAAAATGAGCAGCAGCAGCGCCGGAGTGAACGCTGTCCCGGTGATCAGCATGACCAGCAGCAGCGGGATGATCGCCAGCGCAAAGTTGACCAAAGAGGAGAGAATGCGCGATACCGGGTAGATGTATTTGGGCATGTATACTTTTTTAATCAGCGATGCGTTGCCGGTGATAGAGGTCATGCCCATCGAAACGGCCTCGCTGAAAAAGTTGAAAAATACAATACCCGAAAGCAGATATACCGGATAATTGGGAATGTCGCTCTGGAACAGGGTGGAGAACACGACGTATTGAACCGACATTGTAAGCAATGGATTGAGAAAACTCCATGCCATACCGAGCGCGGAACGCTTGTATTTCGTCTTGAAGTCGCGTGAGACGAGCTGGCGGATCAGAAAACCATAGCGCGTAAAGAGCATGCATACCGCAACCAGCGGATTATTGCGCCCGTCTTTCGCGCCGCGCCACCAGTACAGGCACAGCAGTGCGAGCGCTGCGAACGCACCGCCAATGATCAACCAGTAATCCCGATAGAACGTCAATGTCCGAATACAGTTAACTTTTACACATAGCTTACCAGCACCTGGCACACCGTTGATGGTGTAACGGTCGGCTTCCGAAATGCTTTGTACAATATCGAACCGCCCTGCCACAATCGTATCACCACAGTAGATCGTGATGGCGTTGCCCGGCATGCAGCCCGTTGTCGTGAGCGTCAGCGTGAGAGGATCACCGGCCTGCACCTGTGCCACGCTGTCCAGTGAGATGGTAAAATATTTGCTTTCCGGTAGCGTTGCGATATCGATATCCTTTGCGGCGACCACTTCTCCTGCATTGTTGGTAAAAACCGCGTGAAGCGTGCCGGTGTTGCTTCGTCCATAGGTGGCCGCCATCAGGTCGAAGCCGGTGAGAGACTCGGCCGGTGCGATAAGACGCTGTGTAATGGTCATGCCATCCACCAGTTCACCCACGGTGGTGGTGGCAGATAGCGCGTCGCTCGTGACCGCCGTATAATGGAACTGCTGACCGGCCACCAGATAGATGGTTACGGCCAGTATCCAATAGCAGGCCGCCCATATGGCCATCAGCCTCTTTGATCTTTTAAAGTCCATGAAACCCGGTTCCTCATTTCTGTGATCTTAGCCCAGCAGCATCATACCTGCCAGGCGAAAAAACGGATGCAGCAGTCTGCGGTGGTGCCAGTAAAAGGCCGGACCGCTCCGTTTCCGAATAAAACCATGAAAGAACGGTAGCTCCTCCGCCTCCAGCCGCCCGTCATAGATTTGCAAATAGACATCCGCCTGCCGTTTTTTTGCCGCGATCGTCCCGCGCAGCCGGTTGATGTGAGAGAAGGTTTGCAGCGAATCCTTCACGCTCCCGGCGTTCTTCGCCCCCACGCTGTTCCCGCCGTGCTGACGATAAAGCATGGTGCTTTCATCCAGGTATATAACCCTTCCAAATCGCGCCGCCACCACACCCAGCCACCAGTCGTGCATGATCACCTGCGAAGTGTCCTTGCACTGCCCGGCCAGCTGGGCCAGCGCCCGGTTGATGCCCGTCGCACAGCCGGTCACGATGTTTTGCATAAGCAGTGCCCGGTAGTCGATCACATCCGTATACTGCTTCTGCATTTTCATCAGCGAGGAAGCAATGGGCCGGAGCTTTTCGTCCACCGGCGTAAGATCCGTAAAAACCAGCACCGGCGTATCTGTACCCGCCTCATCTTCCGCTTCCAGCAGCGCGCGCATCGTCTTTTCCACCTTGTCGGGGTGCCACACGTCATCCTGATCGCAGAACATCATGTAGGACGCCCCGCATTCCTTCATCAGCCAGAAGAAATGATCGCGGGCATTGCCAAAACGCCCCTCATGCCGCACACGGCGGATGCGGTCAGGATATTGTGCAGCATATCCGTCCAGGATCGCAGGCGTGCCGTCTGTGGAGCCGTCGTCGGAAACGGTCAGATGCCATTGCTCCCATGTCTGTGCCAGCAGCGAATCCAGCTGCTCGCACAGAAACCGCTCGCCGTTGTACGCTGCCAGCAGGATTTCAACCGTCGGCTGCATGCCGTATCCTCCTTTGGCCGGCCGTTCCGGCGCGCCGTCCGGCACGACTGCCCAACAGCCGTGCCGCACAGTCGGCTGCAAAGACCGGGCATTCCAGCGGATGACCGCTTCGCAGCAGCTGCGAAAGCACCTGCCGCACCATGCGCAGGCCCTCGCCCGTCTCACGCGGGTGGCCCAGTCGCTCGCCGTATTCCTGCAGAAAGCGCCCGATGAGGACGTTGCGCCGGTATTCCTGCCGAAGCGTCAGGTCGTGGGAATGCACCACCGCCGCATCGGCGCAGTAGGCCAGCCGGTAACCAGAATCCAGAAACGCCGCGGCAATGAGCATGTCCTCATTGGTCGGCAGCGGATGGGAGAATCCGCCCACCGCCTTATAGGCGCTCCGACGGTAGGCCGAGCAGACGTCCGAAAGGTGATATGCCCGTATCCCCAGCGCCTGCCGGTCCTCCGCTCCCCAGACCCGGCTCTGTGCAGGGTAGCGGTACTGCTGCACCGCTCGCACATAGGGCCTTGCATCCGACCGGGGGAGCTGACGGCCGCTGGCCGCCGCAACGCGCTCATCCGCAAAGGGCTTGAGCAGATGCTCAATGTAGCATTCATCCGCCGGAAGGGCATCCTGCGTCAGGAACAGCACGAACTCACCCGCCGTCTGCCGCAGGGCCGCGTCCCGTGTGCCGCCGTGGTCAAACTGGCCGCGGGGAATGGACATGACCCGCGCGCCGTGCGCGCGAGCCAATTCCGCGGTGCCATCCGTGGACCCCGAATCCACCACCAGAATTTCCTCCGGCGGCTGCGTCTGGTCCATGAGCGCAGCAAGCAGCGCGGCAATTTCGCCCGCCGCGTTAAGCGTGGGAAGAATCACGGAAACGCTCATTGCGCCATGCCCTCCCCGCCGTCCGGCCTGCTGTTAGCCGCGCTGCCGATATCCTCCTGATTCACCATCCCGCCCAAGGCGGTTTTCAGCAGAATGCGTATATCCAGCCCCAGGGACCAATTTTCGATGTACCAAAGATCATGCTCCACGCGGGCCGGGATGCTGGTGTCCCCGCGAAGTCCGTGGATTTGTGCCCAACCCGTCATACCGGGGCGCACCTGGTATTTCACCATGTAGAGGGGCACCGTTTCCCGGAAACGTTCCACATAGAAGGGGATCTCCGGCCGCGGGCCTACGAGGCTCATTTCTCCACGAAAGACATTAAAAAGTTGGGGAAGTTCGTCCAAGCTGATTTTTCGCAACAGACTTCCCAGCCACGTACGCCGGTCGTCCGTACTGCCCGACCATGCGGTGTCCTGTTCGTCGTTGACGCGCATGCTGCGGAATTTGTACATGGTGAACGGCTTTTTGTTTAGCCCGATCCGCTCCTGACGGAACAGCACCGGTCCGGGGCTGGAAAGCCGGATGGCAATGGCCAGAATAAGAAACAAGGGACTCAGGAGGACCAGCAAAAGTCCACTCACAACGATGTCAAACGTCCGCTTGATAAACGCGTTGGCCGGCTCATCCAGCGGCGTGGTGCGCAGCTGAATCAGCTTGAGGTTGCCCACCATGTCAATGGTGGGCCGGGTGGGAATCACATCGTTGTAGAAGGGGACCACGCTGATCTTCGTGCCGCACTTTTCACACACCTGGATGACGTCCACCGTCACGCCCAGCTCATCGGGAGCAAGTGCCAGGATGACCTCGTCGATGCCCGCATCGTGCAGACGGCTTTCCAGTTGCTCCAGCATCCCCTTGGCCGGTGCCAGACATTGTTCCACATGGATGCCCAGTGTCGGGTCGGCCTGCACATTCTCCACATAGCGCCGCGCCAACTTTCCACTGCCTATCACCAGCATATGCTTGAGATTGTACCCTTGCGCGCGCACTCGCCGCAGCAGCCACCGAACCGTGGTGCGCTTGCCGATGAGCACCGCGCTGCTGGAGAGAAAGTATACAGCCAGCACGCCGCGCGAAAAGTCCTGCAGGCGGAACACAAACAGCGCTGAAGCAGCCGTGGCCAATGCGATGGCGTTTCCTGCCACGATGCGTCCGGACTCCCGTCCTGCTCTGTGTACGCGGCTGGTGTGATAGACGCGGAGCAGCGAAAGCAGGAAAACTGTCCAGATCGCATAGATTACCGCGGCCAGTATGCCTCTTGCGTTCAGGCTGCTCAGCGCCGCCATGTTGCCTTTTGTGTTTCTGATTACATCCAGCCACAGCCACGATGCAAACAGATAACACAGCACAATCAAAACACCGTCTGACAATAGGTTCAGGCGGTTTAGGGTTTTTTGGTTCCTGTGAATCATCAATTTCGTCCTTTATCTATCCGTTTTGCAGGTGCCAAGCACAGCGTATAAATCAGCTTGAGCACCCGGAGCCGCGCGTTTCCCAGCTTATACGACCGATAAGCTCCGCTTTTGCTCATTAGGCCAACTTGCCAAAGGATTACTCCGTTCGGTCACATGGCCCGTTTTGACATCCAGCCATCCATTCGGTCGGGGGCTCGCAGTGCCGTCCCCAGGCGTGAGCAGCCTGGACCTGGCATGGGTCAGAAAGGGGTTATTTTCCGGAACGCGGCTTCCCGCTGACTTCTGGTATGTAAGCGGCATTCGCCAGATGTACTCGCCTGGAGTCAGCCACATGATTTTCGCATCAGCTCGTTCCCTGCACAGCCGGAAAGCGACAAAAGACTTTCCCGCAGCGGTGGAGCGAAGGAACGCCTCCTTGCCGGTACGGGAAAGCATGCCGTTTGTCACCTGATATGCAGTTTTGTTATGTGCATGGAATTCGATCAATAGATCGTCTGCACTTCCTTTTGTTGGACTAAAAAGAGAAAATGCTTCGCCATCCGCGGTGTTCAGGCCGAGGCAACTGGCGAATATATGGGACAGTCCCCGCCACTGCGAAAGGTTCAGCATCTGACGCGGCGCTGTCCTTTGCCGAAACAGCGGTTTCTTCGGCAGAGCGTTCTGCTCGGAAAACCGCCGTTCTGCGGTTTTTCTTTTCCGAACACATCAGGGAAAAGAAAAACGGGAATGTTGCCCAAAGCAGTCCCTTTTGTGGCAACATGAGCGGACTGGACCAACTGGACCCATTCCTGCTCATACATCCCTAAATATACACGAATCAAAATGGAATGTCAACTGCTGTCAATAGCAAGAGGATACAACTAAATTATGGACTTTGTACCGTTTTTTCTGACATGGCAACAAGAAAAAATACATCCAGAAATTTGCTGACAAGGGCGTTGTAGAAATAAAAATTTTGGAATTTAAAGAAAAATATATAAGATAGGATCATAGAGAAAACATATGCCGGAGAAAGGACAGATGCGGTGAAGAATGTCCTAGTTTCGTCAAGGTTCCGTTGGGAGGGATGATGCCAGACAGGCCTTATCTAGTCCTAAATAAGACCGTGAAGCTGTTTATTTTTTTAGTCTGTATTTGGGGCATTTGCGCGCTGACATGGTCAGAAACCAACTGGAACCGAAAGGTGCGGACGATCTGCACGTGGTTCAGCGGGTGGTGCGGGCTGGGTGTGTGGACAACGGTGGTAGCAAGCAGGGCAGTTCTTATAAGGAACTGCAAAAATCAGCCAGTCCTGCGTCAGGCTGAACGCATTCTTTTTCTCGCCGACACATGCCTTATTTGACGCAACTTTAGCATAACTTTCCGGCTGCTCGTGTGCATTCTCCGGGCAAGGTTTGGGCTTTTTAAAGAGGACTGCTTTGCAGAAAGCGGGAATACGTATAGCAGAACCGGAGAAAAATTTTCCAAGACAATGCTATGCCAGTCTGCTTTACAGTGAATCAGCACGAAGTTTATGTCATCCATCAGATTTCTTTGAAAATACCTATGACAGCCATGGAATACATGAAGCAGTTAAGGCAATACTCAGCCGTTACGATATTCCTTTGGCGTACAGCCCACAACCTTTTTGAATAATCTATTAAAATAAAAGTTGTTTTCATAGCCCACCATTTCGGCAATTTCGTAAATGCGATAATTGCTTTCCTTTAAAAGCTGTTTTGCCCTGCGAAGTCTAAAATCAATAATAAAATCAGAAGGATTGCTGCCTACGGCTTGACGGAAAAGTGCGGAAAAATAGGATGAGCTTAAGCCGACATGGTGCGCTACATCTTTCGAAGTAATGCTTTCATAATAATGACCTTCGATATTATAGAGTTTGAGCTTCTAGATGGAAAGATATATCTTTTCGCAATGATTGACTGCTTTGCTGAAATGGGTTTGGGCTGGACGATTGGTGCCCATCCAACGTTAATTTGACCAACACAACATTGGGGTGGGTAATTGCCGATTTGCCAGAGCGCTACCATCCCATGTGCATTCGGATAGAGGCTACCATTATCGTTGGCTGGGCTGGAACGAACGTATGAAGAAAATTTGCTGGATAATTTTAGCGGAGGGCTGGCTAGCTATATCTATTGGATAATCGCAAGCGAATCAAGTTGTTTTTGGACGGCGCAGCCCCTACAAGCATAGGTATGCCTTGTCCAACCTTTCATCTGCACTCCTGCTCCTCATAACCCTCCCAAATCGCACCTTGCCAGTACAAACCTCCCGTCAGGCTCTACCCCTGTTTGCAAACCGCAGCTGTACTTGGCTACACTCCAGCATTGGAAATGCTGTCCATTCTCGGGGCGAATTTTGAGCTTTTTCTTCGCTTTAAGGGGCCTGCATCGAAGGGGACGAGGATTTACCCACACGACCGGCTACAAGGGCCTCCATTCAAAAAAATGCGCTGCCGCATGGCAGCGCCTGTTTTGATCCTCCTCACATCGAAAGACCTATTACGCCCCCTCATCCTACGCCTTCCGAGCCGCCCTTTCTAACCTCATCCCATCCAGCCCGCTTTCCCAGCTCATCCATGGCCGCGCAGAACCGCTCCCACGGTTTCCATGTTGTCAGCGGCCGGTCGCCCTCCCGAATCCGAAGCGTCCGTCTGATTTCCTTGGGAATGACCACGCGCCCAAGCTCGTCAATTCTGCGCACAATCCCCGTTGCCCGCAATGTTCCCATCCTCCTTGACGGCGGTGCAACACTTATGCCGCATTGCTTTGCCGTTTGTCTTTGCATCCCTAGTATGGAATTTGGAGGGGTGATTATGCGGCGGAAAGATTTGGGACATGTCTCGCCAGACGAGATTCTGGAAAAAAATAACGCCCGGCCAAAGCCGGGCGTGGCGCCGGAAAAGCGGTTTCTTCATTGAGAAAACGGCGGGCGAACGCGTCTGCCCGGCACAGGTTGGCAACCGAGACAGGCAAAAAACGCCATGTTCCGCAAAAAACGGTTCAGCATTCACGCAGCACGTCTGCGTAAAAGGCGTCCATCTCCTCCCGCGTGGGAAAGACCGCCACGTACATCTGGTTGCCCATCGCGCCGGAGAGCGCGTCGGGGATGCGCTCCACCATGCGCAGCTGCGCGCTGTAGCGCCGAAGTATCTCGTCATGGCTCAGCGCAAAAGGCTTGCCGTCACGCCGGCCGGCAAAGGCGCAGAAATAATGCTGGCCCGAAGGCAGGGTGGAACGGTCGAAGGCGATCATGTCCGCCCAGATCTTGTAGACGTCGGTGCTGTTGGCGTAGTTCATCATGTCGGGTGAGAAGCCGCCGCAGGGGCGCATGTTGACCTCCAGCGCCACCACATCGCCCTTTTGGCCCATGCCGGGCTGGTCCTGCGTCAGACGGAAAAACTCAAAATGGATGAAGCGGCTCCTGACCCCAAAGCTTTTGACCGTGGCGCGGCCCGCGGCGCGCACGTCGTCGGCCAGTTCGCGCACGATGTAGTAGATGGAGTTGTCGTTGTCGTTGACGATGTCCATAATGGAAAAGGGTGTCACGTTGCCGGTTTCAAACATGGGCTCGCCGTGGGAATCGATGATGGCGTCATAGCTGTTGACCTCGGCATGGATGAACTCCTCCATGATATAGCGCACACCCGGCTCCCGCTGCGTATCCAGAAACCAGTGGAGGCCGCCCTCGTCCGTCAGCTTGAAGGTATGGGCCGCGCCCACGCCGTTGTCCGGCTTGACCACCACGGGATATCCCACCGTTTCAATGAAGGCCCGGCAACCGTCATAATCGTCCACGATGTGGTAGCGCGCCACGGGGATACCGGCCTTCTGGTAGTATTCCTTCATGCGGGATTTGTACTTGATGCGCTCCATATCCTGCGACTGGAAGCCGCTTTCGATATGGAAATCCGTGCGCAGGCGGGCGTCGCGCTCCAGCCAGTATTCGTTGTTGCTCTCCAGCCAGTCGATGCGCCCGTAGCGAAAGATGAAGAAGGCCACCGCGCGGTATACCTCGTCATAGTTTTCCAGACTGGATACCTTGTAATACTCGTTGAGGCTGTCCTTGAGCTGGGGCGAAAGCTCGTCATAGGGCTGATCTCCGATACCCAGCACGTTGAGCCCGTTGTTTTTCAGTTCCCGGCAGAACTGCCAGTAGTTGGTTGGAAAATTGGGAGAGAGAAAGACAAAATTTTTCATTTCAGACCCGGCTCCTTTCGTGCGTTGATGCGGCCAAGCAGGTATCAGTCCAGCAGGAAGGGTACGAAGTACGCCACCTGTTTATACCACCAGTCCCAATCGTGCGCACAGTCATATCCCCATACGTCCACCCAGACATGAATGCCCTTCTGGGCGCAGATATCCCGCAGGCGCAGGGTGGTTTCCGGGATCTCCCAGGGGCCCTGGCCTACGCACAGGATGCCCCGGTTCTGGTTGTAGCGCTGGATGTAGGGATGATCCGCCGGCATTCCGGCCAGGTAATCGACAGGGGAGTTGCGGTAGACCTCCTCGTCCATGTAGCCGTCAAAGCCGTAGGAGGCGGTGTAGATGCCGCTGAGGGCCAGCAGCCCGTCAAAGAGGTCCGGAAAGCGGAAAAACAGGTTGGCTGCGTGCAGCGCGCCCAGGCTGCACCCAAAGGCGATAATGCCGGGATATCCCTCCCAGCCGTTGAGCCGGTTGGCCTCGCCGCGCATGAAGGGGACGGCCTCGCGGGTGATGAAGTCCATCCATTGCTCATGGCGGCGGATGCGCCAGTGGGGATCGCCGCCCTTGTCGGACCAGGTTTCGCGGTCGATGGTGTCGATGGAAAAGACCATCACGCGACCGGCGTCGATCCAGGGGGCCCAGGCGTCGGTCATGTGGAAATTTTCAAAGTCATAGAAGCGGCCGTCCTGACAGGGGATGAACAACACCGGCCGGCCCGCGTGGCCGTAGCGCTTGATCTCCATATCACGCCCCAGCGAGGGGCTGTACTCCCGGTAATACTCCGTCTGCATTGGAGGGACACCCCTTTCAGGACTGCTCGTAGAGCAACGTGTTGATGAAAAAGGGAATCTGGCGCGACCAGCTCGCTTCGCTGTGCTCTCCGTGGGGTACGATGCGGCTGGTCAGCAGCACGCGCCTTTCGATCAGCCGCCCGCCCACGGTGGCAAAGGCGCGCCGCATATGCCGGCGCGAGCGCATCTCCTTCGCACCGTAATCCATGTAGACCACCGTGCCGGGCCGGATGTCCGCCTCGTCGATCAGCTGGGTCAGCTTTTTGGGGGCCACCCACAGGGAGGGCGACAGCGCCGCTGCGCGCGAAAACACCTGGTTGTAGCACAGGACCGCGTACAGGCTCATCAGCCCGCCCATGGAGCTGCCGGCGATGAAGGTATGCGCGCGGCCGGGCTTTGTGGGGTAGCGCCGGTCGATCAGGGGTTTGAGCTCCTGAGTGAACCAGTCCATCGTCTCCGGCCCCCGGCCCGTCACATGGCCCAAATGCGGGTCATCAAAGGAAAAGGGAGAGTATTCCGAAAGCCGGCCGTTATCCGGGCTATGGTTGCATTCCACGGCCACGATCATCATGCGGGTGTTCGTTTCGTCCATGTAGGCGCCCATGCCCCAGGAGGTGCCGTAGGTGGCGTCCTCGTCGAAAAACACGTTGTGCCCGTCAAACATATACAGTACGGGCAGCCGCTCCCGCCCGTCCATTCCGTCGGGCAGGTACACATATACATTGCGCGGCTCCTCACCCGTGTAGGCGGGATAAGGGATGCTCCATTTTTCCACCATGGAGAGGAATCATCTCCTTATAATATGGCACGGCCTCAAAAAGGCCTGTGCATTAGTTTAGCACGCTAAGGCGGGAATTGCAATTCCTGGATGGAAAAAGTTGCAGAAGAAGGAAAGGGAAAAGAACTTGTTATAAAATTGTCTTTTTTCTTCCAAAAGTGAAATTCCTGTGCAATATCAAATCTGATGTGAAGTGAAAGATAGGATAAATTCCCCTTGATTCACCGGGAGAAACATGCTATACTACGCGCTGGTTAAAAAATCATCAATTTTACCAGGGAGGAAGGACCATCATGAAAAAGCGCATTCTTGCGATCCTGACCGCCATTATGTTGGTGATGACCGGCGCCGCACTGGGCGAAGCCGCTCCTGCTGAAGTCAGCGGCGACTTCACCGGCACGGCCAAGGGCTTTGGCGGCGATGTGACCGTGACTGTGACTTTGACCGACGGGGCTATCACCGCCGTGACCGCCGAGGGCGCAGGGGAGACCGAGGGCGTGGGCTCCAAGGCCATCGAACTGATGCCCGCCGATATGTCGGAATCCGGCAGCATCGCCGTGGATACGGTGGCCGGCGCGACCATCACCTCCAACGCGATCCTTGAGGCCGTCAAGGCCGCCCTGACCGCCGCGGGCGTGGACCCCGAGGCCTATAACGTGGCCGTGGACAAGGGCGCCGTCGAAGACCAGGTTCGCAGCTGCGACGTGGTCATCGTGGGCGCGGGCGGCGCAGGCATGACCGCCGCCATAACCGCTGCCGACGCGGGCAAGAGCGTGGTCATCCTGGAGAGCCAGGCGATGGTGGGCGGCAACTCCGTGCGCGCCACCGGCGGCATGAACGCCAGTAAGACCGTCTGGCAGGACGAGAACACCTTCGCAGAGGAAGCCGGCGTGGAAAAGACGCTGGCCAGCGCCGCCGAGACCTATGCGGACGACGAAACCGTGACCGCCCTGGCTCAGACCGTGAGCGAGCAGTGGAAGGCCTACCAGGAGAAGCCCGAAGGCTACTTCGACAGCGTGGAGCTCATGGAGCTGGACACCATGATCGGCGGCAAGGCGATCAACGACTTTGACCTGGTCAAGACCCTCTGCGAAAACAGCGCCGCCGGCATCGACTGGCTGGACACCATCGGCGCTCAGCTGCATGACGTGGCCAGCTTTGGCGGCGCCTCGGTCAAGCGCATCCACCGCCCGGTGGACGCCGAGGGCAAGACCATCTCCGTGGGCAGCTATATCGTGCCCGTGCTGGAAAGCGCCTGCGAGGAGCGCGGCATCGAGATCCTTTTCAACACCACCGCCACCGCCCTGCGCCAGGATGAAAACGGCAATGTGACCGGCGTGGAAGGCGTGACCAAGGACGGCGCCAACGTGATCGTGGAGGCCAAGGCAGTCGTGTTGGCCACCGGCGGCTTCGGGGCGAACCTTGAGATGGTCGCCTCCTACAAACCGGAGCTGAAAGGCTTTATGACCACCAATGCCGCCGGTGCACAGGGCCAGGGCATCGCCATGGCCCAGGCGGTGGGTGCGGCGACCGTCGATATGGACCAGATTCAGATTCACCCCACCGTGCAGTTTGACACCGCTGCCCTGATTACCGAGGGCCTGCGCGGCGACGGCGCGATTCTGGTCAATGCCGAGGGCAAGCGCTTCACCGACGAGGTGGGCACCCGCGACGTGGTTTCCGCCGCCGAGATCGCCCAGCCCGGCAGCTACAGCTGGCTGGTGGTGGATCAGGCGATGGTGGATGCCTCCAGCGTGATCGCCGGCTACATCACCAAGGGCCTGACCGTGAGCGGCGAGGACTACGCCGCGCTGGCCGAGGCCATGGGCGTGGACGCCGAGACCTTCACCGCCACCATGGAAGCCTGGAACGCCTGCGTCGAGAGCAAGACCGATGAAGAGTTCGGCCGTACCAGCTTCGCCAATCCCCTCAACACCGCTCCCTACTACGCCATCAAGGTGACGGCGGGCATCCACCACACCATGGGCGGCCTGAAGATCAACACCGCCACCGAAGTCCTCAATGAGGCGGGCGAGGCCATCCCCGGCCTGTTCGCGGCGGGCGAGGTCACCGGCGGCGTGCATGGCGCCAACCGCCTGGGCGGCAACGCTGTGGCTGACTTCATCGTGTTCGGCCGCATCGCGGGCGCCAGTGCGGCGGAATATGCCAAGTAAGCCTGATATCACATGTCCTGCGGGACGGCCTGGACGCAAGTCCTTGCCGTCCCGCTCTCTTTTTCAGGCAAGGGCGGAGAGGACAGGCGCGGGCGATTGTGCTACACTGTTTATACACAAGGGAGGAATCAGCCGGATGGAATGGATCGAACGCTGGAACCGGGCCATGGACGAAATCGAGCTCAGCCTGACGGGGGAGATCGACTGTGAGCGGCTGGGGCGTATTGCCTGCTGCTCGGCCTATCACTTCCAGCGGATGTTTACCTATCTGGCGGGCGTGCCTCTGGGGGAATATGTGCGGCGGCGCAGAATGTCCCTTGCGGCGGCAGATTTGCAAGCCGGGCGGGATAAGGTCATCGACATCGCGGCGCGCTATGGCTACGAGTCGCCCACGGCGTTCAACCGGGCATTTCGGGCGGTGCATGGGATTGCGCCCTCGGCAGTCCGCACGGGAGGCGTGCCGGTCAAATGCTACCCCAGAATGGTTTTTAGCCTGAGCGTACAGGGAGGGGAAGAAATGCAGTACCGCATCGAAACCAGAGACGCTTTCCGCGTGGTGGGCATCTCCCGACCGCTGGATCGCGAGATCGAAAACAACTTTCGGGAAGTTCCCCTGATGTGGGACGCCGCCGCGCGCGACGGCACCGTGGCCGCTCTGGCCGCGCGGATGGACGGGAAACCCAAAGGGCTGCTGGGCATCAGCGCGTGTACCGGAGGAGAAGCATGGAGATACCTCATCGCCGTGGCCTCGCAGGCCGATCCCGGCCCGTTTGAGACGTATACCGTGCCCGCCGCCACCTGGGCCGTATTTTCCGGCGAGGGCACGGGCCGCTCTATTCAGGCGCTGGAGAAACGCATCGTGACCGAATGGCTGCCCGGCTCCGGCTATGAGTATGCCGACGGGCCGGACATCGAGGTATATCTGGAACCGGACCCGGTTCACACACGGTATGAGGTATGGGTGCCGGTGACCCGGCGGATGGAATGACGGCAGGACGCCCAGGTGTCGAGGAAGTCGGGTAAAGTGTATGGGGTGGCGAATCGAAAAGCGATACCGGGAACATCGTCCTTCCGGACTGGGTGCCCATCGGTCCCCCCGTTTTCTTTGCCGGTTGCATCCTTCACTGGGGCATGCTATACTCGGTATAGGCCGTTTGAGACGCGCATAGGCTCGTCTGAACAGAAAGGGGAAAGGCGGCGGTGCGCAATGCGGCGGCAGGGTGGCTTTTGGAAAAATGTGCTGGCGGGGCTGCTGATGGGAATCGGCTGCGTGCTTCCGGGCGTGAGCGGCGGGGTGATGGCGGTCAGCTTTGGGCTCTACCGGCCCATGCTGGACGCGGTGCTGGGCATTTTCCACGATACGCGCAGGAAGCTCGTGTTTCTGGCGCCGCTGGCAGTGGGCGGCGCGGCGGGGCTGCTGCTGGGTGCCAGAGGTCTGGGCGCGGCCATGCGGCTGTATGAAAAGCCCATGCTGTGCTTGTTCACGGGCTTTATTCTGGGCGGCGTGCCCGACCTGCTGGCCGAGGCCGAGGAGGACGGGCGCTTTCACAGGCGGTGGCTGGGGGCGCTGGCGGGCGGCGTGCTGCTCGCGCTGCCCATGGCGCTTTTGAGGGCGCAGGGCATGGAGCGGGCGCTGTCGCTTACGCCGCTGCGAGCGCTGGCGGTGGGGCTGGTGGAGGGCGTGGGCACGGTGGTGCCGGGGCTGTCCACGTCGTTTATCCTCATCAATCTGGGGTGGTATCAGGCCTATCTCGACGCGCTGGCACACCCGCAGGCAGGCCTGCTGGCGCTGGTTGCACTGGGATTTGCGGCATCGGCGCTGGTTTCGATGAAAGCGGTTCAATGGCTGTTTGACCATGCGCGGGGATACACCTGCTACACGGTGCTGGGCTTTTTGCTGGTGTCGGTAGCGCTGGTGTTTCCCGGCTTTGGAAGCGGGTGGACGCTCTGGGCGCAGCTTGCCGCGCTGCTGGCCGGCCTGCTGGTGGCGCGGTGGATGGGCGGCCTGGGCGAACCCGTAGCGACAACGTCAAAGGGGTGAAGCAATGCGTGCTGGAAATCAACGACGACTGAAAGGAAGGCTGGATCGGATGCGCCATGCGCGCCATCGCGGCGCGCTGATTGAGAAATGGAAGGAGTCACTGCGTTCGGTCCTGCCGATCACGGCTATCGTGATTGCGCTGGGCCTGCTGGCGGTGCCTGCGCCCTCGGGCGCGATGCTGGCGTTTTTGGCGGGCGCGGTGCTGCTGGTGGTGGGCATGGGATTGTTCACGCTGGGCACGGACCTGGCCATGATCCCCATCGGCGAGCACGTGGGCGCAGCCATGACCCGCAGCAAAAAGCTGTGGGTGGTGCTTTTGTGCTCCTTTCTGGTCGGCGTGATCGTGACCATATCGGAGCCGGATTTGCAGGTGCTGGCCCATCAGGTGCCCGGCGTGCCGGATCTGACGCTGATTGTATCGGTAGCGCTGGGCGTGGGCGTGTTTCTGGTGCTGGCGCTTCTGCGCATTTTGCTGCGCATCCGCATGGCGTGGCTGCTGCTGGGATGCTATGCGCTGGTGTTTGTGCTGGCGCAGTTTGTGCCGGGGGCGTTTCTGGCCGTGGCCTTTGACGCCGGCGGCGTGACCACGGGCCCCATGACGGTGCCTTTCATCCTGTCGCTGGGCGTGGGCGTGAGCGCCATCCGCAGCGACCCCAATGCGGAAAACGACAGCTTCGGCTTGGTGGCGCTCAGCTCCGTAGGTCCCATTCTGGCGGTAATGCTGCTGGGCCTGATCTACCGGCCGGACGGCGCGGCCTACGGGCCGGACGCCGCCCTGCTCGACGCGGCGGACACGCTGGAGCTGTCCCGCCAGTTCGCCCATGCCCTGCCTGAATATCTGGGCGAGGTGGCCATCGCCCTTGCGCCTATCGCGGCGTTCTTTGCCGGGAGCCAGCTGATGATTCTGCACCTGCCCAGGCGCGAGGTGCTGCGCATCGCGGCGGGGCTTTTGTACACGTATGTGGGCCTGGCGCTGTTTCTGACGGGGGTGAACGTGGGGTTCATGCCCATGGGCAACTACCTGGGACAGGCCCTCGCGGGCATGGAGCGGCGCTGGCTGCTGGTGCCGCTGGGGATGCTGATGGGATACTTCGTGGTATCGGCCGAGCCCGCGGTGCATGTGCTGAGCCGGCAGGTGTACGAGCTGACCGCGGGCGCCATTCCTCCGCGCGCGCTGGGATTGAGCCTGTCGGTGGGCGTATCGGTGTCGGTGGGGCTGGCGATGCTGCGCATCCTGACCGGCGTGCCCATTCTGTGGCTGCTGGCGCCGGGCTATGCCGTGGCGCTTGTGCTGATGCCCTTCGTGCCGCCGATTTTTACCTCCATCGCCTTTGACTCCGGCGGCGTGGCCTCCGGCCCGATGACGGCCACCTTCCTCTTACCCATGGCCATGGGCGCGTGCGCCGCCGTGGGCGGGGATATGGCCACGGACGCCTTTGGCGTGGTGGCCATGGTGGCCATGACGCCCCTGATTACGCTTCAGGTGCTGGGGCTGGTGTTCAAGCGCAGACAGCGCGCGCTGAAGGCGACCGCGCCGCAGGCGGAGGCGGAGGAGATTATCGAATGAGCGGCGCGTTTCATTGCCGCATGGGGGAGGATGCATCATGCATGACCTATGTCTGATAAATCTGATCGTCGGGCGCGGGGACGGAGAGGCGTTTCTGGATTTTCTCGGGGATCAGGGCGTAAGAACGGCCCACAGCCTGCCTTGCCGGGGAACGGCAGGCAAAAAGCTGCTGGATCTTTTGGGCCTGGAAGAGAGCGAAAAGACGCTGCTGTGGGCCATGACCTCGCGCGCGAGGGCCGGGCGGCTGCTGGCCCGCCTGGTACGCGAGATGGGGCTGGATATGCCCGGCGCGGGCATTGCCTTCACAACCCCGGTGGGCAGCGTGGCGGGCGCAAGCAGCCTGCGCAGTCTCACGGAGGGACAGGACATCATCATGGGAGAGGTGACGGATATGCCTGCTTCGTTTCTGTATGAACTGATCATCGCCATTGTCAACTGTGGCCATGCGGATACCGTGATGGACGCGGCGCGCGCGGCAGGTGCCGCAGGGGGCACGGTGCTGCACGCCAAGGGCACGCAGCCGGGCGAAAGCAGTCAGTTTTTCGGCCTGTCCATCGCTGAGGAAAAGGAGATGCTGCTGATTTTGACCGCGGCAGGCGACCGCAGCCGCATCATGCGGGCTGTGATGGATCACGCCGGGGTGCAGAGTCCCGCGCACACGGTGATGTTTTCCCTGCCGGTGGAAAGCGTGGCGGGCCTGCGCAGCGTGATGGCGGCCGCGGGACAGCGGGAGGAATAAAAAAATCGCAAAAATACAGGATGCAAGGTGCGCACCCGGCATCTCAGACTGACAAAAAACCTGGTCCGGGAGGGCCGGAGGGCCCCGGCTCTCCAAGTGAAATCCGAAGCCGGCGAACGTTTTCCCGGCCGCACAACAGGAGCGGGAAAAACGTGTTCTGGGGGAAGAGACCGCCGGAGACGAGCTTTTTTGGCACGCCTGAATGCAGGGCCCGCGCCTTGCATCTTTGCATGCTTGCGTGCTATAATACGCGAAAGTGCCCAGATGGGGCAAAAAGGAGGCGCACCCGTTATGTCCGATCCCGTAAAGCAAGTGGCCATGAGAATTCTGGACCTGCGAGAGATTTCGGACTACACCGTTGACAAGATGGCCGAAGTGCTCAATGTGCCTGTCGAAGAATACCGCAAATATGAAAGCGGCGAGGTCGATATGCCCATCAGCTTTCTGGTTAAGATCGGCGAGGTATTTCATGTGGATATGACAGAGCTCCTGACCGGTGAGGCGCCGCGCCTCAACGTGCTCAGCGTCACGCGCGCGGGCAGGGGACAGGAAGAAACCAGCTGTCATGATCAGTATGTCTACCGCAACCTGGCCTATAATTTCGTTGGCCGCAAGATCGAGCCGATGTATGTGGTCGTGGACCCGGAGGACAACAAGACATTGACCCCCAACAGCCACGACGGACAGGAGTTTGACTACATCCTCTCCGGCACCATGCACATCGTGATCGGCAAAAACGACGTGGTCCTGCATCCCGGCGACAGCGTGTACTATGATTCGCGCACGCCGCATGCCATGGAGGCCGTCGGCGGCGAGGCGGTGCATTTTCTGGCCATCGTGATCCCGTAAGCGTCCGGGCGATCGCATCCCCCCGTTCCGAAGGAGTTTGAAACCGTATGCTGGCTGACCGATATATTCGTACCGACCTGACGTCTCAGGAGGATTTTGAAAAAAACTTTACCCTCAAGGTGCCCGAACATTTCCATTTCGCCTACGATGTGGTGGACGAATACGCGCGCATCTCGCCCGATAAGCGGGCGCTGATCTGGTGCGACCTCAAGGGGCATGAGCGCACCTTCACCTTTGGCGAAATCAGCCGCATGAGCAACCAGGCGGCCAATGTGTTCAAGGCGCACGGCCTCAAAAAGGGCGACCCCGTGATTCTGATGCTCAAGCGCCGCTGGCAGTTCTGGGTAGCGGCGGTGGGCCTGCTCAAGCTGGGCTGCGTGCTGATTCCCGCCACGGCGCAGCTGCAAAAGAAGGACATTGTCTACCGCGTTCAGGCTTCCAGCGCTCGCGCCATTCTGTGCGTGGAGGAGCCGGAGGTGCGCGAACACGTGCTGGCCTCCGCGCCGGAGTGCGATACGCTCACGGCGCTGTTCACGCTGGGCGACGAACCGGGCTTTTTGGATTTTGACGCGGAGATGGCCGCCGCCTCCGAGCAGTGGGACAAGCCCGCCGAGCTGCCGAAGAACGACGATATCATGCTTATCTACTTCACAAGCGGCACCACCGGCATGCCCAAGATGGCCGCGCACAGCTGGACCTATCCCATCGCGCAGACGGTCACGGCCTATTACTGGCACAACGTGGGGGATGAGTCCATCCACATGGCCGTGGCCGACACCGGCTGGGCCAAAGCCGGCTGGGGCAAGCTCTATGGCCAGTGGATCTGCGGCGCCACGCTGTTTGTGTACGACTTTGACCGCTTCATCGCCGCCGACCTGCTCAAAATGCTCGAAAAGCACCGCGTGACCAGCTTCTGCGCCCCGCCCACGGTGTACCGCTTCCTCATCAAGGAGGATCTTTCGGGCTATGATCTGAGCGCCCTGAAATGGGCCAACTGCGCGGGCGAACCCCTCAACCCCGAAGTGTATGACCAGTTCCTCCGGCTCACGGGCGTGAAGATTCACGAGGGCTTCGGCCAGAGCGAGACCACGCCGCTGCTGATGACCAGCAAGTGGATGGAGCCCAAGACCGGCAGCACCGGCCGTCCCTCGCCCGCCTACGACATCGCTCTGGTGGACGAAAACGGCCAGGACGTGGACGACGGCGTGGAGGGCGAGATCGTCATCCGGCTGGACAAGGGCCATCCGGCGGGGCTGTTCCTGGGCTATTACCGCAATCAGGAGCAGACCGACGCGGTATTCTATAACGGTATGTACCACACCGGCGACATGGCCTGGCGCGATGTGGACGGCTATTACAACTTCATCGGCCGCAGCGACGACGTCATCAAGTCCAGCGGCTACCGCATCGGTCCCTTCGAGGTGGAGAGCGCGCTGCTCACCCACCCGGCGGTGCTGGAATGCGCGGTGACGGCCGTGCCGCACCCGGACCGCGGCCAGGTGGTCAAGGCCACGGTGGTGCTGGTGAAAAACCGTGGCTACGAGCCCACCGACGCGCTCAAGAAGGAGCTGCAAAACCACGTCAAGCAGGTCACGGCACCCTACAAATACCCCCGCATCGTGGAGTTTGTGGACGAGCTGCCCAAGACCGTCAGCGGCAAGATCCAGCGAAAACTCATCCGCCGCACGGACGCCGATACCGGCGCAGACCGCCTGATCGTGCGCCCCGCCACCCCCGACGACGCGGAAATGACGCTGGCCTATCTTGCGCAGATCGCGGGCGAATCGGACAACCTGTCCTTCGGCGCCGAGGGGCTGGACATGAACGTGGAGCAGGAGCGCGGCTATATCGAGGGCATCACCGGGCGCAGCCTGCTATTGCTGGGTTTCATTGGCGATGAGCTGGCCGCCATGGGCGCTCTCAAGTGCATGCGCCGCGAGCGCGCGCAGCACCGCGCGTCCCTGTCGGTCACGGTACGCAAGAAATACTGGCACCGCGGCATCGGCACGCAGATGGTGAACCACCTGATCGAGCACGCCAGGCAGGGCGGCATATCGGTCATCGAGCTGGAGGTGCGTTCGGATAACGTGAGCGCCATCTCCCTGTGCCAGAAGATGGGCTTTGAGCGCATCGGCGTGTATCCGAAGTTCTTCCGCATCAACGGACGGGATTACGACGCGGATCTGATGAACCTGTATCTGTAATGGAACAGGCCAGACACAAAGAGGACGCACCGCAGAAAAGGGCGCGTCCTCTTTCTTTTTTTCGTTTCGGACTTATGATTCCCGGCTCGCCGCCTCCAGCGCGGCCACCTCGTCCTGCGTGAGGCGGAAGGTGAGCGCCACGGCGTTGGCCTCGGCCTGGGCGGGGCTTTTCATGCCCGCGATGACCACGCTCTGGGGTAGATGATCCAGAATCCAGCGCACCGCCACCGCCGCCTCGGATACGCCGTGCGCCTGCGCGATGGGGCGCATGACGTCCACGATGCGCAGGTTGCGGCGCAGCTTGTTGCCGTAGAAGTTGTCATAAACGGCGCGGCTGCGGCGGTCGTCCTTTTCAAAATGCACGTCTGCCCCGTATTTGCCGGTCAGGATGCCCTGCCCCAGACTGCCCCAGGTGAGCGGCGCGGCATCCAGCAGGCGCGCGGTTTCGAGCATGGCGGCCTCGTCGTCGCGGTGAGCCAGGCTGTAGTGATTCTGAAACGAAGCCACATGGTCCCGGTAGGGAATGAAGGCGGCGGCCTGCGCGGGGGTCACGTTGCTCAGCCCGACCGCGCGGATGCGTCCGGCACGCTTGTGCCTGAGCAGCGCCTCCATCATTTCATCGACGGGGGTCACGCCGTCCAGATAATGCACCTGATAAAGATCGATATAGTCCGTGTTCAGGCGTTTCAGGCTCGCGGCCAGCGCCCGTTCGATATAGGCGGGGCTGTTGTCATAAAAGGTGCGGCCGTTTTCCACGCGCACCCCAAACTTGCTGGCGATGACCACACGATCGCGCACGTCGCGCAATGCCTGGCCGATGTTGCTCTCCGACCGGCCCAGACCGTAGGTATCGGCGGTGTCAAAGAAGTTGACGCCGCATTCAAAGGCGCGGCGAAGCGCCCCCTCGATCTGATCGTGGTCCACCTGCCCCCAGCCGTATTCCCCGGCGGGGCAGCCGCCCGCGCACAGGCGGGATACGGGCAGGTCAATGCCTTTCAAGCGAATGGTTTCCATGTGGTGCTCCTTTGGTTCACGGCCTGCGCAGGCCCTTTGGATAGTGATTCTTGAACTGCCCGCCGCTGGCCTTGCCAAAGCCCAGCACGAGACCCTCGTATACGGCCAGTGCCCAGCCGCTCATGTTCTCCGGCGCGGGAAGGGCCTCCCCGCTCTGGTAGCGCAGCGCCCCGGCGCGGTCCAGCGCAAGCACCGGCAGGCCGCAGGCGGGGGAAAGGCACATGGCCAGCGCGTGGTCCGGCGCAAAGACCTTGCCTTTCAGCGTGCCCAGCTGCACCCCCGCGCGCAGCACACGAACCCCGTCCAGCGGCGGCAGATCGGGCGCGGAGAGCAGCGCGTCGCCCAGCTGCGCATTGGCAGCCGGCAGGCCGCGAAGAGGCGCAGCAAAGGCCGAATAAGCGGCGCGCACGGCGGGCGCGGGCGGCGAGAGCCGCTCCGCCGCAGGCCTCATCAGGTCCGCCGCGGGCGCGTCTCCGGCGCGGCGCAGGCAGGCCACGAAATGTCCTTCGCCGCGCACGCGGTGGGGATACAGGCGCAGCATGCCCTCCGGAGCGTCCAATGTACCATAGTCGCCCGACAGGGAAAAGGGCTGCGCCGAAAAGTCGGGATGCTCCTGAAGAAACCAGCGCACGGTTTCTTCGTTTTCCTCGGGGGAGAGGGTGCAGGTGCTGTACACCAGCCGTCCGCCGGGGCGCAGCATAGCGGCCGCACAGCCCAGGATACGCCGCTGCCGCTCGGCACAGCCCATGGGCGAGGCGGGGTTCCATTCGGCGCGGGTTTCGGGGTGGCGGCGGAACATGCCTTCGCCGCTGCAGGGGGCGTCTACCAGCACGGCGTCAAACAGGACGCCCCAGCGCGCGGCCAGCGCCTCCGGCTGGGCGCTCACCACCAGCGCGTTGGCTACGCCCATACGCTCGATGTTGCGGCTCAGGATTTTTGCACGGGAAGGCACCGGTTCGTTGGATACCAGCAGCCCTTCGCCCGCCAGCGCCGCGGCGATCTGCGTGCTCTTGCCGCCGGGTGCGGCGCACAGGTCCAAAACGCATTCGCCGGGCCGGGGCGAAAGCACGCTCACCGGAGCCATGGCGCTGGGTTCCTGAAGATAATACGCGCCCGCTTCATGCAGCGGGTCGGCCCCGGCAGGGCTGTCGTTGCGCAGATAGCGCCCCAGCGCAGGGTACCACGGCACCGGTTCCTCCACGCCGCCTACGGCTTCCAGCGCCGCATCGGACACGGGCTTTTGCGGGTTCAGGCGCAGGCCGCGCAGACAGGGCATCTCCAGCGCGGCGAAGTAGGCGTCCGCCTCTTCTCCCAGCTGCGCGCGCATGCGGGACACAAAGGCGGGCGGCAGCGCAGGGCTCATTCGCTGTCCACCAGCCAATCCGGCTTCATGATGGGTTCAAAGGCAAAGAACAGAGGCTTGAGCGCATCGGGCAAAGATTCCTTCAAATGCGCGCGCCCGGCGATCATGCTCACTGGGCGGTCCAGCTGCGCGGCGGCCTGCTTGAGCAGCTCCTGACCGGCGAGCAGCACCTCCGGGGTGGTGTGTTCCTGCAAATTGGCGTTGTTGACCAGGTGGTCGGGCGTCAGGCGCGCCTGCCGCTCGATCAGGCGGTACAGCCCGGTGATATCCTCCACCGACGAGCTGAAAGGACGGCAGGGGTTGACCACGTAGAGCACGTTCATTTCATCCCGCAGGGCACGCGTGTAGGGCGCATAGCGGCCCAGGGCGGTAGCTCCGGTATCGTCGCCGCCCACGTCGATCACCACATGCGCGTAGGGCTGCTCAAAGACCGCCTGGATTTGAGCGGGCAGGGCCGGAATATCTACGGTGGACATGGCAAAGGAGGGCATGAATACCTCGATGCCCTCCGCCTCCAGCAGTGCGTGTTGCTCAGCGCTGCGAAAATAGGGGTTGACGATATCCAGGTCCACCAGCGCGATGCGGCCTTCCGGCTCACGCGCACGCTGCGTGCGCGCGATGGCGATGGCCAGCTCGGTTTTGCCGCTGCCGTAATTGCCCACCAGCACGGTGTAGCGTTTGTCCATGGGCAGCATTATTTCTCACCGCCTTGCTGATCTCTGGGCCGGGGATAGACGGGCTCATGAAACGCCTGCGTCACATCCACGGTGGATTGCAGGTCATGAATGGTGGGACGGTGATCCTCGTCGTCCACACCGACCAGATCGCGCGCCTTTTTGGCCAGCCGCCTGAGGGCGCTCCCGCCAGAGGTGGGCGCCTGGGCGCCTGCGCGCATGGTAAAGGGATGGAATACCGGCGGCTTCATGGCGGGCTGTGCCTCCGGCGTATCCACGTTTTCCTCTTCCGTGGAAGAAAGGGGCGTCGGCTGCGTCAGGCCCAGACGTTCGCGGAACTCCGCCGCATCCAGGCCGGGATGTACCGGCCGCGCTTCCGCAGCGGGCGGCGGGGCGGGTGGGACAGGTGGCGGCGCGTACAGCTCTTCCGGGGGCCTGGGCGGAGCAAAACCCGCCTGCATGTCGCGGATGGACTGAATGGGTTCAGGCCGGGGCGCGCCAAAGGACGAATCCATTCCCTCGGCGGGGTTGTCCCACAGAGGGCGGACCAGCGCGTCTCCCTCCTCCCAGCGTTCCTCCGTTTCATCAAAGACGGGGTCCAGATCCTGCGGGGGCTGATAGGGTTGGGAATAGGGCGCATACAGCGGCCCCTGCTCCAGCGGCGCGTACTGCACGGTGGCCTGATTCATCGCGGGGGCTTGCGAGCCGGGCGCAAAATCCTGCGCGGGGGCATAGGCCCGCGTGGCGCCGAAGTCCTGGGGATACGCCTGATCGAAGGCGTCGGGTGCATAGGACGCAGAATCATCCGGGAAGGGAACCTCCTGCCCGTCGGGCGAAGCGGAAGGCTCCTCCTCCGGGGGGATGGCGTCCTCCTCCGGGTATACATCCCCGTGCCGGGCGGCACGCGCACGCTTGAGGCGGCCCAGCCTGGAAGACCACACGTAATACGGGCGCCAGCGGATCAGATAGACGATACGGTCGATCACAAAGCCGCCTGCGCAGAGAATCAGCACGATCACTTTCCAGTTGGCCGCGAGAAAACGGTAGAACAGACCTGCATCCTCGCTGGACAAAAGGCGCCACAGGTCGTTGACAAGCACGCGCATCCAGCTGAGCAGCAAGGTCAGAATCGCATTGGCAAAGCCGTTCATTCACCGGCTCCTTTCCATGGGCTATTTCACCGTCACCAAAACAGTGGAGGGCGTGGCGGTGAAGGTCATGCCGGTCATGTCGGTATCCTCCACATGCAGCTCCACGGGCAGTTCATAGGAGCCTGGCTCCAGACCCGATACGTCCACATAGGCCACCACGCTGGCAGCGCGCAGGCCGTCCATGATGAGCTGAGGCCCCCTGAGCACGATGCCGAGCGTCTTGAGGCTGAGGCTGACCGAAACATCGCCGGTCGCGCCGCGTGAAAACAGCTTGACACTTTCAAAGGTACGCGATACCATCACCGGCTCGATTTCCACAGTCAGGGTCACGGTGTCGGCGCTGAGGTAGACCGAATCGGCGGGCCATTGCGGCTCGACCTCTACAGAGAAGGTTTCGGTACGGCCGGTGATGTCCACCGGGTCGGAGATGGAGAGATCCTCCAGCAGGTCCAGCGTGGACTGCGGTCCCGCGACGACCACGGTGGAAGGGGTGACGGTGACGCCCGCCACACGGTAGCCATCAGCGGGCTTCCCTTCCGTGAGTCCCTCGCTGGACAGACTCACCGTGCGGGTGGGGTAGAGGTCCTGTTCCACGGTGATGGTGCGCAGCACCACATCCGCGCTGGTGACTTCCAGCAGATCGCTTTCCACGGGGTCGCCGTCAGCATTGACAAACCGCATGGGAAGCGCCGTGCGCACCGTGCCGGCCTTCGCGGCCAGGCGGGAAACATCGAAGTCCACATAAACACGCGAAATCTGGTCCACCAGGCTTTTGGGGCCGCTGAGGGTGACGGCGGAGGGGTCCAGCGAAATCGGAGTGCCGTAGAACCCTTCCGGATACTCGCCGATGATGTTGACGGATACGGGGACGCGATAGTTGGTCACAAACTGATCCACCACCACGGTGATGGTTTCCGGCGATATGCCCCGCACGGTGCCATAGGTGGAGGTGGAGGTGGTATTGATGCGCAGGGTCTGCTCGCCGGCCTCGGTGATGCGCGTAAGGTCCACGCGGGGGTTGTAGTTGGAGGCGGTCACGGTGTTGTATTCGCGCTGGGGCACGTCCACGCGCAGGCGCGCGGTCAGGTTTTCATCCTCCAGACCGGAGAGGACGATCAGCCCGCTGTTGCGGCGGAGCGTGTCGGCCCCCACCACGCTGACCGTCACATCGGTGAATACGCGCTCGCGCGTGAGGGTGGGGTCCTGGGTAATCAGCCCTGCCCACAGGCACAGCGCCAGAAACAGCGCCAGCAGCTTCCAGGGCCAGTTGTGATAAATCAGGCGCCAAAGGCGCTGCGGAGCGCCCTTGAGCGCCTTGCGCAGGCTGGGACGCGGCTGCTCGGCAGCCTTTTTGGGCTCGGCGTTCATTCGGCGCCTCCTTTCCGGCGCTTGGTTTTTTCCATTAAGGTGGACCATAGCCCCGTTTCTTTCTGATGATAGATGGACAAAAGCAGATTCTCCAGCGCCGCGCGGTCCAGATGGCGGGTCAGCCGCCCGTTGCGCGCCACGGAGATGGTGCCGGTTTCCTCGCTGACAATGAGGGAAATCGCGTCCGTCGTTTCGGTCACGCCCAGGGCCGCACGGTGCCGGGTGCCCAGTTCACGGCTGATGCCCTTGCCGTCGCTGAGGCTCAGGATGCAGGCAGCCGCCATGATGCGCGGCCCGCGGATGACCACCGCGCCGTCGTGCAGGGGGGTATTGGGCTCGAAGATGTTTTCCAGAAGCGCGGCGGAGATCTGCGAGTTGAGCGAGGTACCGGTCTCAATGATGTCCTTGAGGCCGATGCGCTGTTCGATGACGATCAGCGCGCCCACGCGGCGGCGGCTGAGGGTGAGCAGGCAGCTGGTGATCTCGTTGACGATGTGACTGCTTTCCTCCAGATCGGCGGATACGGAGGTTTTGTGAATGGCCCCGCGTCCGAGCTGCTCCAGCGCCTTGCGCAGCTCCGGCTGAAACAGAATCACCAGCACCACAGCGCCGTTATTGACCACGTTGAGCAGCACCCAGTTGAGCGCCGTCAGGCCCAGAAGATCGCTTACCCAGCTGGCCACCACCAGTGTGACCAGGCCCTTGAGAACGGCGCTGGCGCGCGTTTCCTTGGTGAGCATGAGCAGCTCATAGAGCAAAAAGGCCACGATGAGGATATCCAGCACGTCGGCGATGGTGGGGCGGTTGAACACGTTCCAAAGCACGGTCTGGATTTGTGCCCACAAGGTCTCCATCGATTCCCCTCCCTGCCGCGATGAATGCGTATACTACCTCCTATTATACAACATGCTTCAAGCGGATTAAACCCCCTTCGGCCGTTTTTTTGCCCCGGTTACGGTTCGCGGGGCAGTTGTTACAAAACGCTGCCGGAGCGTTTGTACAAAGGAGCGGTTTTATGCTATACTATGCCATAAGCGGGCGGAGGAGGGGGCTGTATGGCTGGAGAGCATGCCGGGCACAGGCAGCGGATGAGGGAGCGGTTCCTCACCGGAGGGCTGGAGGGCTTCGCAGACCACGAGGTGCTGGAGCTGATGCTGTTTTACGCCATTCCCCAGCGCAACGTAAATCCCCTGGCGCATCGTCTGTTGGACCGGTTCGGAACCCTGCATGCCGTGCTGGAAGCGCCCGTGGAAGAGCTGATGAAGGTCGAAGGCGTGGGCCAGTACGCGGCGCTGCTGCTCAGCCTTTTCAGCCATGCCGCCCGGCGGCTGGAGATGAGCCGGGAGAATACCGGCAAGCTGATCTGCAACCGCGGAATGGCGGAAAAGCACGCCGTGCGGCTTTTGCAGGGCCTGCGGACGGAACACTTTTACGCCGTTTGCCTCGATGGCAGGATGCAGCTGATCGCGGATGAGCTCATCGCGCGCGGGTCCATCGACGAGGTGCAGGCGTATCCGCGCGTGGTGGCGGAGGCGGTGCTTAGGCACAATGCGCACTCCGTGGTCCTGTGCCACAATCATCCGGGAGGATCGCCCGTGCCGTCGCACCAGGATGTGGAGGTTACCCGCCAGCTGGCGGCGCTGCTGAGCTCACTGGGCGTGGCGATGGCGGACCACATCATCGTATCCGGCAGGGAGGCGCTGAGCATGGCCGGCTGCGGGCTGATTACGCGCGAGAGGCGCGAGGACAGGCTGCTCACCCGCGTGGCCAATTCGGACGGCGAAACGCTTATCCGGGCCGAACTGATGAAAAAACGAAAGGAAAAGCAAACATAACGCATGGAGAACACAGGGAAAAAATGCCGCTGGGCGGTCAAGGCGCTGCTGGCGCTTGTGTGGCTGGTTGTGGCCGGCGTGGTGTGCTATGCCGCGCTGATCGGTCTGGTGTATTATTGGGAGGTCAACGTGCCTGAGCCTACGGATTACGACAGCATCATCGTGCTGGGCGCGCAGGTGCTGCCATCGGGCGAACCGTCCGTGCAGCTGCGCTGGCGGCTGGATAAGGCCAAGGAATACTATGAAAAGCATCCCTGCTACATGGTGGTCACCGGCGGGCAGGGCGGACAGGAACCCGCCCCGGAGGGGGATGTGATGCGGGCTGTGCTCATCGCGGAGGGCCTGAGCGAGGAACATGTCATCAGCGACCCGCACAGCGCGGACACGAAGGAAAACATCCGAAACGCATGGGCCATCCTGCAGGAAAAGGGATGCCAGAAACCGCTGATCGTCACCAGCGATTATCATCTGCCTCGCGCGCTGGCCATCGCGCGCGACGCGGGGCTTGAGGCGCAGGGCGCAGGCAGCCCGTGCCGTCCGGAATGGAACTACTGGCTCAAAAATCATATGCGCGAGGCGTTGGCATGGGTGAAATACTGGGGCGTGAAATACCTGGGGCTGAAGCTGTAAACCTGGATGCGTGGGAGGCGGAACTGGCGCGGCACCTGGATGGTCTGGGCGCAGACGCCGCCGCGCCGGCGCGCCTTGCCCGCTATCACCGGCTGCTGTGTGAGTGGAACGCTCGCATGAACCTGACCGGCGATACGGACTTTGCGGTGGCGCTCTACCGGCATTATCTGGATTCGCTGGCACCCCTGCGGCTGGAGGGGCTGTTTGCGCATGGCGCGTGGGTGATTGACGTGGGGAGCGGCGCGGGCTTTCCCGGCTTGCCGCTGGCCATCGCCCGGCCGGACCTGCAGGTGACGCTGCTGGATGCGCTTCAGAAGCGGATTTCCTTCCTCGCGGCCGTGGTGGAGGAACTGGGACTGACCCATGTACGCCTGGTGCATGCACGGGCCGAGGACGGCGCGCGCAATCCGGAACACCGCGAGCGCTACGACTTGGCCGTGGCGCGGGCGGTGGCTCCGCTGCCGGTGCTGTGCGAGCTGATGCTGCCCTTTGTGGCGGTGGACGGGCGCATGCTCTGCTACAAGGGTCCCGCCGCGCAGGACGAGCTGGAGGCGGGAGGCCGGGCCGCCCGGATGCTGGGAGGCGGCGCACTGGAGGTGCTGCCGGCAGACGTTCCGGGGCAGCCGGACTGGCGGCACATCATCGTCGCCTGCCGCAAGAAGGAAAAAACCGCTCGACAATATCCCCGAAAAGCCGGCACACCCGGCCGTGCTCCGCTGGGAATGGGGAATACAAAAAAATAGAATTCGTCAAAAACCAGCATGCGGCGCGCTCTTTTTCGGGCGCGCCGCGCTTTTGCTGTCGAACGGTTCCCCTGCTGCTCCGGCAGGAAAGCGGCGGGCCGGGGAGGAATGACATAGACATGGGCGCGCCCGTGAGGCCCCGCATGTCAAGGGGGAGGGCATGTGCGGCCTCTGGGCGCGTCCGATCCGTTGAGCAAAGGAGGCCGTTACATGCAAGCGGCGGCCAATCAGGTACGATGGGTACCCATCGGTGAGATCGTGGAACCCTGGGAAGAAAGCGCGGAGGGCGAGCCCGACGGCGCGGTGGTGTTGTCCCAGCGCCCGGATGGGCGCTATACGCTGGTGAGCGGACTCAACACCCTGCGGCGCATGCGGGATGCGGGTCAGGTCTGTGTGGATGCGGTTACCTGCCCCGCGGAATGTATGGAAAGGCGCGTGGCGCGGCTTTTGGATCAGCTGATGCGCGGCCGTCTGCATTATCTGGACGAGGCGGAGGAATACCGGGCGCTTCTGGCCGCGGGGATGGACCCCAAGGAGCTGGCCGCGCGCATCGGGCGCACGCCCGCCACCATCCGCAAAAAGCTGCGCCTTTTGAACCTGGGCGACGAGGCGATGGGGCTGCTGCGCGAGCATGGCCTGTGCGAAGGCTATGCCCAGGCACTTTTGCGCGTGCCGGGCATCCAGGGGCGCCTGCGCGTGCTCAGGCATGTGATCGAGGAAAAGCTGAGCGTGCCGGATACGGAACGGCTGGTCAGCGACGTGCTGGCGCGCATGCCCGTTCCTCTGGCGGGCGGACGGCATATGAAGCCCCTGATCCGCGATTATCGCCTGTACGTCAATGCGATCCGCGGTGTGGTGGAGCAGATGCGCGATGCGGGGCTGGATGCCCGCATGCAGGTGAACGTGGGGCAGCGGGTGGCTGAGGTTCGTATCGACATGCCCATGCAGACCGCTGCCAGGCTGGGCAGAAGGTAACGGACGCCTGGAAGCAGGCAGCCGTTTTTCACAATCGGGCCCGCCGCCTATCGAGCGGCGGGCCCGATTGGTTTGCTTTGCGAGAGGATGGGGGACGGAGCCCTTCCGAATATGAACTTATGCAGCTTCTACGCTGTGCACAGGATGAAAGGAAGACGCGACAGAGCTTCGGTTGAAATGATGGGTTATGACCCCGCCTCCAAGGCCGAGAGGCAGCTTTCCAGCGTGCTTTCCCCGGCAAGATAGGCCATCGCTGCCTCCACCAGGGCCTGAAACGCGTCATCGTGCGCCCGGCTTTCGCACAGCAGGGGATGCAGCTGCAGGTCCAGCCAGGGAAGCACCTGCGTGCGATAGAGGTCCAGTCCCTCCTGCGTGACTTCATAGTTGGCGGGATGGTCCACATTGGTTCCCGTTGTTTCGGCCAGATGGGCCAGTTCAGGGTACAGTGCCGCAACGGCGCTGTCAGGCGAGAGCAGCGCGGCGTGTGTGGGCAGGCGGGTTACGGCGGCATGCTCCAGAAAGGCGAGGGCCGCCTCCCGGTTCGGGCTGTTGGGGTTGAGCACGTAGACTCTCAGCTCCGTGGGCACGCGCTGCGGCGCATTTGTACCCACGGATGGGCGCGGCACGGGATGCCTGGCCGGTGCCGTGTCGCCGGGAATGTGTGCGCGCAGATTGAGGCTGTATTCCGTCTCCAGCCCGCCGCCGTCTCCGGCGGGCGCATCCAGCGGCAGGTTCGCCGCCTTGAGCGCCTCCAGTGCCGGGGCGAGCGCCTCGGACGGCAGGTCGCCTTCCTCCATCAGCAACTGGGTGAGCAGGTAGCGCACATATTGCTCCCGCGTCCACGGCATGAGGTGGGAAGCGGCCAGCTCCGCAAAGGTAGGGGGCGGAGGTTTCGCGCCCTCTGCGGCCTGCCAGGCCATCACCGCTGGTGCCCCCGCACAGGCCAGTAGCTGTCCGTCCCACACCAGCACGTTACGGAATATGGGGGCCATGCCCTCGGCTTCGGCCAGCAGCGCGTCCGACCCGATGGCGGGGAAGAAGCCCTCCCGGAGCAGGCCGAGCAGCTCGCCATCCAGCCGCAGGTAAAACAGGTCGGTTGTGTCGCCTGCACGGATGGCCTCGACTGCGTCGCGGGCACAGAAGTGGTTTGTTTCAGTGCGGCGGGAGATGACCGTGCCGGGGTACGCCTGCTGGAAGCTGTGGTCCAGATTCATTTCCAGCGAGGGCAGGCCGCGTAGGGTGAGCAGGGTCTGGGCTTCTTCCGGCCCGTCGAGCGCAATCAGGCGGATGCCCTCCACGCCAGCGGCCACATACCAGTCACCCAGCACGCCCCGGAAGCTGACTACCGCGGGCAAAGCGCAGGCACGGATAGACTGCCAGTCCGTGCCGTCCCAGCGGGCGAGCATGCCGTCCACCATGGCATAGAACGTGCCACGCTCCTGCGCCCAGCAGATGCCGCGCAGGTCCGCGGGGGTGCCCAGAGCCTCCTGTACCTCGCCGGTAGCTGCGTCGAGCAGGACGGCCTGGTTGCCGCCCTCCGCACCCCGAATACCCAGCAACAGGCCATCCCGGTAGGACGATAAGTGCACATATCCCTCAAGCGCCAGCGCCTGCGCGCTGCCGTCTGCAATGTCCGCGCGCACAAGGTACATCGTGCTACTGGTCGTGTCGCCGCAGACGAGGTACAGCGCCCCGTCCTGCCAGAACAGCGCACGTATGTTTTGCGCCAGCGCATCCAGAGGCGTACCCGCATAGTTCAGTACCGGCGCGAGATCCTCACCGGTCCAGCGCCAGATCTTTTTCGTCTCGTTATCCATGAGAAGAAGTGTTTCGCCCGTGTGCACAGGGCGCGTGCCCGGCGTGCTCAGACCGGCTTCACGCCATGATTTGCCTGAAATCAACACCTGAGGCGTCTCGTTCTCAGGCTGCCAGACCATGAGCGAAAAGCCATCGGAATAGTAAAGCCGTTGCCCGTCTGTAGTGCCGCTGTATACCGAGCCGTCCATCTCACGGCCGACGAAGCCCAGACCATGGAGCGCCGTCACGGCCAGCGCCGTGGCTGCTCCCAGCAGAAGTACGATTACGGCCACCAGCATAAGGGACGTTTTTCGTTTCACGGGACAGTCCTCCTTTGCTTTTTGCAAAATGGCGTGCATGGCTTCCTCCGGCATCCTGAGGCCGTCCACATGATGCTCGATGGCCTGACGGATCGCGTTATTCTTCATCGCCGTCACCTCCCGTCAGCGCGTCGCGGAGCACTGCTTCGGCCCGCTTGAGCCGATGATGCGCCGTGGAGCGGCTCAAGCCCAGCGCCGCGGCGGACTCCTCAAGTGTCATGTCCTGATAGTAGTAGAGGAGAAGGACCTGCCGGTACTTTTCCGGCAACCGCAAGATGTCCAGAAACAGAAGCCTTTCCTGGGGAGGCACGCTTATGGCGGAGGGCGGCAGGTCATCCAGCACGCGCGTAAGGTCCACATGCCGATGCCAGCGGCTGCGGTGAATATCGCGGCAGACGTTGAGGGCAATATGCATCAGCCACGTCTTTTCTCCACGGCCCTTGTAGCGGTCCATGAAGCGCCAGGCCCGCAGAAAGGTTTCCTGCGCAGCGTCTTCAGCCTCCCGCATATCCAGCAGCGTGAGATAGCACATCCGGAGCACAGCGTCTCCATAGCGGGCAACCCACTCTTCCAGACGCCGCTCACGCCCGTCTCCCTCCATGATGCGCACCCCCTTTCAATATCATAGACGGAGCAGGCCACCGCCTTTTTCCAATATTCATGAAAAAAGCCCCCGCATCTTTCGGCGCAGGGTGCATATAGTGGAAATGAGCGAGGTGACGCCGCATGCCTGTAGAAAAATGCTATCCCTCCGGGAAAAACACGCCGTTGATGATCGCCGGTTACGCGCTGCTGGCGCTGGGCGTTCTGTTGCTGTTTTTATGCATTCCCTGCTGGGCGTGGCTGGCGCTGCTGGGGCTGGGGCTGATCGTTGCGGGAGCGCTGCTTTTGCGGCTTAGCAAGGCTTGGAGGTGAGAAACTTGTCTGTCAGGATGATCTGCGTGCGTGCGCCAAGGTTCTTAAGCGGATTCTTTCGGCTGTTTCTGCGCAGGCGCGCCTAACCGGCGCAGCGGGCGACACCCCGGAAGCGTGGGTGCGCCCTGTGAAATGACCGGCAAATCCCCCATGGCGTTGCCAACCAGCGGCGCGCGCCCTTCCGGGCGGTCCAACGGGGCCGGGGAAGGGTGCGCGCCGCTTTGCACATGTCAGGGCCTGCGTGCGTCGATGGCGACAAGCCAGGGCATGCCGGTCTGGCCGTGCGAATCCTGCCAGGCGGTGGCGACCAGCCAGGCGGGGAAAAAGGTCACGCCGTCAGCGGTGTGATAGGCGGGGCGGATGTCCAGCACCACGGGCCAGTGGGCGGGCAGGGCGCGCCCACGCTCATCCTCGCGGGGAACGGGCTGGATGCAGTCAAACTGCCGTGCCAGGTCCTCAAGCGCCTCCAGCGGCGTTTTTACCGCGCCGGCATAAGGCGCGGCACTCACCTCGCGCGGGGCATAGGACAAGGTGAAATCACGCATCTCGCCGCTATCGCCCACATAGAGGTTGGCCACGCAGCTGTGGCCAACCCCGTCCGCCCCCGTCCAGGTGCAGGGGGATACGGGCAGGCCGCGCAAGGAGAAGGCAAGCTGTACCCAGGTGTAATCCACCCGGGGGGTAAACCATTCGGCCAGACTGCGCCGCACGAAGGCCTCCCGCGCTTCGGGGGCCTCGTTCAGAGCGTAGAGCCGCGCCTCGTCCTCCGGGCGGAGAAGATGGATCACGTGCCCCTCGCTCAGGCCACAGTCCAAAAGGAAGCTCAGCGCCGTGGCGCGAGCCCGCTCACGCGCGCCGTCTGCGTCCGTGCCGCTTGCGGCGGGGGAGAGGGGAGCGGCGCTTCCGGCCGCAAAGGCGGGGCCAAAGCGTTTCAGCGCTCCGTCGCTCCAGTCCGCGCCGGTCGCACGCATGGCTTCGCCCACGGCGGTTTCGTCCGGCACGATCCATTCGGTGGTCAGAACGGCCAGCTGCTCAGGCGTAAACTCCGGGGGTACGGGGCAGTCCACGCGCAGGGCCAGCGCTGTTTCGCCGCTTTCCCCGCTCACGCCCACGATGTCGCCCCGAAGCCGCCCGCCGCTCGCGGTTACGCCCGACGCATCGCGCGCCTTTGCGGCATCCGCTGTGCAGGGCAGCAGCAGACACAACACCAGCAGATAAGTCCAGGCGCGCTTCATGGGTCCATCTCCTCCTTTTCAGCTTCGGTGGGGGCCGGTGCGGCGAGCAGCACGCTTTCGATAGCCACACGGGCCTGAGTGGGATCGTAGACGGTCCATTCCAGACGCAGGGAAATCGCGTCTCCATCCGTGAGGACGGGCAGGTCGGAAGCGGTGATGAAGTCCGCGGGCAGCTGCAGGGCCAGCAGCACGCCATCCCCATCCGGCTGACAGGCAACGGACAGGCCGGTATCCGGCCAGCCGTCCACGCCGCCGGAACGGGTATAGCAGGCGAAGCCGTCCTCCAAAAGCACCGGGCCGGATGCATCCTGCCCGTCCGGGAGGAGGATGCCGTCCTCCTCCGTCAGCCCGACGGTCAGCGGCTGTCCGTCTCTCGCCGCCACGCGGAGGGCCAGCGTGAGCCGTCCTTCGATCCACGCCGCGTCCAGCGCGGAGACCTCCGTGAGCCGCAGGCCCGAAGCGTCCGTTACGTCAAGAGGCCGCACGCTGAGCGCCGGCCGGACGCGCTCGCGGTTGTGAAACAGCCGGTACGGGTTTGTTTCCCAAAAGGACAAAAGCCCCAGCTGCGCCGCTATCGCCGTGGCGCAGATCAGCAGCGCCGCGGCCAGCGCGGGGACAAGCCGCCGCCCCATGCGGCGACGGGGTGCCGGCGCGTCCGGCAGCGAGGAAAGCACCTGCGCAAGCCGGGCACCAGCTTCGGGCGGACGTTCCCGTGCGGCCAGCATGCGCATGGCGCGGTCAAATGCTCTGTCATCCATCGTCAAAGTCCCTCTTTCTCAAGGATCTCTTTCAGGCGACGCCGCCCACGGCTCAGGCGCGAGGCGGCGGTGCCGCGTGGCACGCCCAGCACCGCGGCGATCTCCTCCAGCGGATAGTTTTCAAAATACATCAGTTCCAGCGGCACGCGCTCCTTTTCGTCAAGACGCATCAGAAGCGGCGTGAGCTCCGGGCCGCCGTCCGTGCCGGCAGGCGTATCGGGCCAGTCGCCGCGCAGCTCCACGCGGCCCCGGCGGCGCAGGATGTTGCGCGCTTCGTTGAGGCAGGCACGCATCAGCCACGCGTCGAACGCGTCCTCCCGCCGGAGCGAGGCGAGGCGGCGGTAGCAGTTGAGCACCGCCTGCGCGGCGGCGTCCTCGGCGTCGGCATGGCTGTGCGTAACGCACCGTGCCAGGCGCACCATGCCCGGCCACAGCGCCCGCACCCTCGCCTCGAAGCCGATCTTGTCCATGAGGCTGTCCTCCTTGCCGGTTGGTTCATTTGAAGGCCTTCACCTGATAGACGCGCAGCCGGACGGAAAGTTTGCAAAGTCAGGAAAAAAAGGGCGGCCCCGGAAAAACGGGACCGCCGCAGCGTGTCAGAAAACCTGTTTCAGGAGGTTTGGAGGACCGAAGCCCAAAAGTCTATCGCCGGATCTGAATATCGCCTGGGGCCGCAGACCGAAATTCTGGCCGGGGCACGTATGAGGGGGACGAGCGGGGAGGGACGATGCTGCCTTGCCGGCAGCCGGTATCCAGCCCGGCAAGGCCTGCAAATCCATCCTGCACGTGTTGGCCTCAAAAGGGGGCGCCCTGCGAAGTCTCCCCAGGGCCCGGGCCTTCAGAAAAAACGGCTATTTGGCGCGAGGTTTGAAGGCCAGCGCGATCAGCGTTCCGAAGAATACCGCCGCCGCGATGCCGCCCGCCGTGGCGGACAGGCCGCCCGTGAACGCGCCGATAAGCCCGATTTCATCCACGGCGCCCATCACGCCCTGACACAGGGCATGTCCAAAGCCCGTAAGGGGTACGGTCGCACCCGCACCGGCAAAATCCGCCAGCGGGCCGTACACCCCGATGGCGCTGAGCAGCACCCCGGCGATGATATAGCACACCAAAATGCGGGCGGGCGTGAGCCGTGTGCGCAGCACCAGAAGCTCGCCCACGGCGCACAGCGCGCCGCCCACCAGAAAGACTTTCAGATACATCCAAAGCACCGACATGGATTTGCCTCCCGGTTTTTTATAGCTTGGGGGACTCCAGCACGACAGCGTGGGCGATGCCGGGGATGGTTTCGCCCTGCTGGCTGCTGGTCACGCTCATCAGCGCGCCCGTGGCCATAAAGATGATGCGCTTGAGATCGCCCTGCTGGAGGGCGGGTAGAAGGCTGGCGCACAGCACCGAGGCGCTGCATCCGCAGCCGCTGCCTCCGGCATGCGCATCCTGCCGCTCGCGGTCGTAAATCATCAGGCCGCAATCGCGATGGATGCGCTCGTCCAGCGGCATGCGCTGCTCGCGCATGAGCTGCAACAGCAAATCACGCCCCACCTGCCCCAGATCGCCGGTGACGATGAGGTCGTAGTCCGCGGGCTGAGTATGGGTATCCGCCAGCAGGGCCAGCAAAGTGTCCGCCGCTGCCGGCGCCATGGCCGCGCCCATGTTGTTGGCATCGTTTACCCCAAGGTCGACCACGCGCCCCATGCATACGCGCGTGACCCGTGCCTGCGGCGGGACGGGCGGCTGGAGGGTCAGCAGTACTGCGCCCGCGCCGGTCACGGTCCACTGTGCCGTCGGAGGACGTTGGGAGCCGAACTCCAGGGGATAGCGGTACTGCCGTTCTGCGGTGCAGAAATGGCTGCTGGCCGCGCAGACCACAGTGGAGGCGTGCTCGCCATCCAGGAGCATGCTGCCCAGGCACAGGCTTTCGGCCATGGTGGAACAGGCCCCATACAGTCCGATGAAGGGAATGCCCAGCTCCCGCGCCGAAAAGGAAGCGGTGATGATCTGATTGAGCAGGTCGCCGCCAAGGAGAAACTGCACGTTTTCGGGCTTCAGCCCTCCCTTCTGGATGGCTTTGCGGATGGCGTCCAGGTAGAGGCGTTTTTCCGCCAGTTCGAAGGTGTCCTGGCCGTAGAGCTCGTCCTGGGCCACATGGTCGAACAGGTTTCCCAGCGGCCCTTCGCCCTCCTTTTTGCCCACAAAGGCCGCCGACGCGCACACGGCAGGCCGGAGCGGGAGATCAATGGTTTGCAGGCCGGTGCGCTTGAGCGGCATGGCGTTTCCTCCCAACAATCTGACTATCGGAAAAACAGGGCGTAGACCACGCCCACCAGCACGGATGCGCCGATGCCGTATACCAGTACCGGACCGGCGATGGAAAACAACTTGGCGCCCAGTCCCAGCACCAGCCCCTCGCGGCGGAATTCCAGCGCGGGCGACACCATGGCGTTGGCAAAGCCGGTGATGGGCACGAAGGACCCCGCGCCTGCGTATTTGCCCAGCTTGTCGAACACCCCCACCCCTGTGAGCAGCGCGGTGAGGAACACCAGCGTGATGCTGGTCAGGCTGGAGGCGGTGCGTGCGTTCATGTCCAGCCAATGGATGCCTGCATCCGCAATGGCCTGGCCCAGCACGCAGATCAGCCCTCCGACCCAGAAGGCGCGGCCGAGTCCCGCGCCCAGGGGCGACGGGGGAGAGAACTGCTCGGTGAGCCAGGAATAGTGCTGGGGATTGGTATGGACGCGCTGTTTATCCATGCTGGCCGCCTCCCTGGGGAAGGATGACAGGCCGCCCCTGCCCCACGGCGGGCGGGTCCCGGCGATAGATTTCCCGCTCGGTTGGCCGCGGTCCGTGGACCAGCGCGGACGGGGCAAAGGTAACGCGCTTGGCGCTCATTGAGATCCCTCCACTGGTTCATTTTCATATGCAGTATGCCGCATTGGATTCAAAAGCATGCATACCGCTTTTTTCGCCGGAAAACTTGCAATCCGTCTTGACAGAGGGCGGCGCGTTGGCTATACTAGAATAGTTGTTTTGTGGTATCCTGCGTGCTGCCAACGCTGCGCGCGACGCCATACATTGATTTCTGTAAGGAGTGTTTACTGATGTTCCGTACCTATCAGCCCAAAAAGCGCCAGCGCAGCAAGGTGCACGGCTTCCGTGCCCGCATGTCCACCAAGAACGGCCGCCGCGTGCTGGCCGCCCGCCGCCGCCGCGGCCGCAAGGTGCTCAGCGCCTGATCGTGCCTGACGGCATCATAAGCATGGTTCGGAAAAGCCCGCCCCATTTCTGATATCGGGTGAAGTGGGTACGGGCTTTTCCGATACCAACCAAAAGCGCGCAACCCGGAAAGGACGATGGCAAGGTCGTGCAAAGGCAGAACCGTTTGGGCCCCAACCGGCAGTTCAGCTATGTCTACCGCCGGGGCAAGCGGGTATCCACCAGGGATCTGACGCTGCTGTATGTGAAAAACAGGCAAAAGCGCGTGGGCTTTTCAGTGAGCAAAAAGGTGGGCGTGGCCGTGGTGCGCAACCGCACCAAACGCCGCCTGCGCGAATGCGTGCGCCCGCTCCTGGAATGCATGGACGGCGGGCTGTATGTGTTTGTAGCCCGGCCTTCCGCGGCGGAGCAGTCCTTTCAGCAGCTCAGCCGGCAGGTAAGTCAGCTGCTCGCCCGTGCCGGCACGATTGCTGCACCCGCGCGCAACGCGCCATGAAAAACGTCCTTCTGGCCCTCATCCGCTTCTACCGCACGCATATCAGCCCCCATACGCCGCCCGCTTGCCGCTTTCAGCCCACATGCTCGCAGTACGCCTACACGGCCATCGAGCGCTTTGGCGCTTTGCGCGGAAGCTGGCTGGCGCTCAAGCGCCTGCTGCGGTGCAACCCGTTTTGCAGGGGCGGCTACGACCCCGTCCCCGACATCCCGGATACCACATTAAGGAGGGAATGACCCCCGATGAACGACTTTCTGGTCGCAATCCTCAATGGCATCAACTCCGTCATTCACAACTACGGCTGGAGCATGGTCGTCTTTACGCTTTTGATCAAGCTGATTCTGTTGCCGCTGGACTACAAGAGCCGCAAGAGCATGCGCCGCATGACCAAGCTGCAGCCGCAGATCGCCAAGCTGCAGAAGAAGTACGCCAACGACAAGGAAAAGCTCAACCAGAAGAGCGCCGAGCTCTACCGCAAAGAGGGCATCAACCCCATGAGCGGCTGCCTGCCGCTATTGGTTTCCATGGCAATCCTGTGGATCATGTTTGCCGCCATGCGCACCGTGGCTAATACCGAAATGGCCAGCCAGGCCCTGAACCTGCTGACTACCGGCACCCAGGCCAACGAAAGCTGGCTGTGGATCAAAAACATCTGGATGCCGGACAGTCCCTTCAATCCCGTCATCGCCGACAGCGCCAACCTGCGCATGATTCCCGCCGACATCTGGGCCAAGGTGTTCGTTTCGCTTGACCCGGCTTCGGTGACGGCGCTGGCACAGTACGGCATCGACGCCGCCACCATCAGCGGTGAAACTGTCTTTGCCGCGCTTCAGACCCTGCCCATCTATGCGCAGGAGACGCAGCTGTGGGCCACCATGCCGCAGCTGAACCTGCTGATCGTGAACCTCAGCATCTATGCGCACAACAACGGCTGGTTCATCCTGCCCATTCTGGCTGCCGTCACCCAGTACCTGATGACGCTCTCCCAGCCGCAGCCCGCCGCCGATCCCAATAATCCCGCGGCCAGCACCAACAAGTTCATGAAGTATTTCTTCCCGCTCTTTTCGCTGTGGGTCTGCTCCAGCTATAACGCGATCTTCGCCCTCTACTGGGTGGTCAGCAACGTGTTTGCGTGGGTGCAGGGCCTGGTGATGAACAAGATGTTTGAGAAGATGGACGAAAACCAGGTTGAGACCGCAGGGGAGGGAACGTTGAAATGAGGTCTGTGGAATCCAGCGCCAAAACCATGGAAGAGGCCGTTACCCAGGGCCTTGAAAAGCTGGGGGTCTCCTTTGCGGATGTCAAGATCGACATTCTGGATGAAGGCAGCAAGGGATTCTTGGGAATTCTGGGCGGCAAGCCCGTGGTAGTGCGCCTGACCGTGCGCGAGGATGTCGAAGAGGGCGAGGATTTGCTGTCGTCCGTCGCTCTGGAGGATGCCGTCAAGGAGCCGGAGCAAAAGCCCGCCCGCAAGCGCGCTTCCAGGTCCAAGGCTGAGAAGCCTGCGAAGGAAGCAAAACCCGAAAAAGCCGCTGTGCAGGAGAAGGCGAAGGAGGCGAATTCCCCCAAGGCCGAGAAACCGGCAAAGCCCGCGAAGGACGAGAAGCCGCCCAGGGCGGTGAAGCCGGTCAAGGCGGAAAAGCCGGCCGCTCCCGCGGCGGAGGCAGCGCAGCTTTCCGCCGATAAGGAAGCACCGGAGGGCCGCGCTTTCACCTTCCTGACGGACGTGACCCGCCTGATGGGCGTGGAGGTCACCATCAATGCCCGCCGCGACGAGGAGGGCAATGTGCGCGTGGACATGTTCGGCGACACGTTGGGCATTTTGATCGGCCGCCGTGGCGAAACGCTGGATGCGCTGCAGTATTTGACCAGCCTGTATGTCAACAAGGGCAGCGAGGACTATATCCGCGTCACGCTGGACACCGAAAACTACCGCGCCAAGCGGGAGGAAGCGCTGCGCCGCCTCGCAAACCGCATGGCCAACCGCGCCATCAAGACGGGCCGCAAGGTGGTTATGGAGCCCATGAATCCCTATGAGCGCCGCATCCTGCACAGCGCCTTGCAGCAAAACGACGCCGTGACCACGCACAGCGAGGGGGAAGAGCCCAACCGTCACGTGGTCATCACCCTTAAGCAGCAGAACTGACGGCCCCCAGCGGGCCCGCAAAGCAGCCGTGGAGGCCGATCCACGGCTGCTTTTCTCAGGCGCTTTCGTCCTCGCATGCCTTGTGAGGAAACAAACGTTGTGCTATAATACAAAATGACTTTTCAGACAAATGTCGCCGGAGCGGCCGGCAGGGGGAGGCCGCTGCTTTGACAACCCGGAATGGAGGAACGTTCGCTATGGCAGGCTATGTATCCGAGGCGGTCATCAAGCGGTTGCCCGCCTATTACCGACATCTTAAGGAGCTGGAAAAAGAGGGAATTCACCAGATTTCCTCCCAGGGACTGGGCAATCGCATGCACCTGACAGCCTCCCAAATCCGACAGGACATCAACTGTTTCGGCGGATTTGGCCGCCAGGGATATGGCTATTCCGTCAGCGGACTGCGCGAGCATATCGGCCATATTCTGGGAGTGGACCGCACCCACCGCATGATCATCGTGGGCGCGGGCAACATAGGCCGTGCAGTGGCGCTTTCGGATTCCTTCCCCGCCAACGGCTTTGAAACCGTGGCCATCTTCGACAACGACGCGGCCAAAATCGGCATGACCGTTGGCAGCCTCGTGGTGCAGGATGTGGAGGATCTGAAACGTTATCTGGATGAGAACACGGTGGATATCGCCGTGATCGCGGTGCCGGTTTCGCATGCGCAGCGAATGGTGGAGGCGCTTTGCGAGCGCGGGGTCAAGGGCTTCTGGAACTTTGCCCCGCTGGATTTGAAGGTGCCGGACGGAACGTCCGTGGTGAATGTGCATCTGGACGAAGGCCTGGAGATATTGAGTTTCCGCATGCTCAGGGAACTGGCCTGAGCCGCGGCGGCGGGGAGGTTATCGGATGGCGTCAGGGCGCTATGATGCGGGAGGCCCGGGGCTGGCCCGGTCGGGGCCGAGCGTGAAGCGAGCGCGAAGGCTGGTTGTGGACGGGCGGGAAGAATTTGCCGCCCCCGCGCGGTTGGGCGCCGCGCAGTATCACAGCATGCTGGATGCCGCGCCTGAGACCGGGCCTGTCGTTTCATCCGCGCGAGACGCCTTTGTCTATGACGACGACCTCTCCTGGGAGCAGCCGCTGGAAACGGCGGCCGTAAAAAAGCCGGAGCCCAGGCCGGTCCACGCTGCGCCGGCCCCATCCCAGGGGCCGAAACGGGAGCGCAGTGAGGCGGGCGGAGGACAGCCCCCCAGAAAGCCCGGCGGCGGACGTCAGGGCGGACGCAAAAAGCCGGATCATCCCGGCTGGCGCGCCTATGTGTGCGTAGCCGTGACGGCTTTGAGCGTGCTGGGCATACTGGTGCTGGCTGTCGTCATGATGCCGCAGATGGCAGGCTACTTTTGGCGGGATTTCGGAAATTACGCCTTTATCAACGGCGAGCTTCTGCGCTACGACCCCGAAGTGGTGGCGGCCTACAAGCAGTACCGTGACTACATGGACCGCGATGTGATTTATCCCGGCATTTTTGTCGATGGCGTCCATGTAGGGGACCTGACCGTGGAGGAGGCGCGCCAGCTGCTCACGGCCAACGGATCGGATGTGCCGAACGCCTTTTCCGTAACGGTGGCCATTGGCAACAAGACCTGGACGGTGGATTCCAGCAACGTGCCGGCCCAGCGGGACCTGGGAAACGTGCTGGAACGCGCCTACGCTATCGGCCGCACCAACACCACGGCCATTCAGAGCACGCTGCAGACGCCCTTCCGCGAGCGCACCAATCGCGCCGTAGCCCTGCGGGAAAGCGGAATTAACCTGACGACCACCGCCAGCTACGACCATGAGGCCGTGCGTGCGCTGGTGGCGGATATCGCGGCCTATGTGACGCGCGATCCGGTGGATGCGCAGATTCAGTCCTTCGACTATGCCACGCGCACGTTCAGCTTTACCGAATCGCAGCCCGGCGTCACGCTGGACCAGGACCTGCTCTATGAGCGGGTGACCGCCGCGCTGGACCGCTGGGAAAGCGGCGTGACGGTGACGGTGGACCCCATCGTGACCGAACCCGCCGTCACCAAGGATGAGCTGGTGGCCAGCTTCGGCCTGGTGGCGGCCTACACCACGGAAACCACCAACGACTCCAACCGCAATACCAATATCGACCTTGCCTGCCAGGCCATCAACGGCACGGCCCTCATGCCCGGAGAAACCTTCAGCTTCAACCAGGCCACCGGCCAGCGTACCACCGAAAAGGGGTACAAATCCGCCGGAGCCATCGCCGCAGGGCAGAGCATCGAGGAGGTGGGCGGCGGCATCTGTCAGGTGTCGTCCACGCTGTTCAACGCCGTGGCGCGCGCCAACCTGGAAATCGTCTCCCGCAGCCCGCACGCCTGGCCCAGCACCTACGTCAATATCGGTGAGGATGCGACCGTCAACTGGCCCAACCTGGATTTCCAGTT